>NBJMC04203__coassemble_8243_pt1 | contig 3251 bp, 3 predicted proteins | sample NBJMC04203__metabat2_low_PE_031 | metagenome-assembled genome bin NBJMC04203 | reverse complement strand
CTGGGTTAGTGGCACAAACCCTTTCGAGGGGGTGCGGGCACCGCAGGGGGAGCGGAGCGTCCCCCTTGGGGGTCCAGGGGCGCAGCCCCGGCACGCCTTTGGTTCCTTTCGTCGTGAAACGAAAGGAACCCCGGGTGTGGGCCGGGTAGGCCCACCCATGGGGGCTGTGGGGGCCGGAGGCCCCCACTTGGGGAGCGCAGAGGGGCAACGCCCCTCGCATATTGAGGCCGCAGGAGCCAAAGCTCCGCAGAAAGGAGGAAGGCTTTTTGGAAAACTGGTTTTATATCGCCCTCGCGGCGGCAGCCGCTCTGCTGCTTGTGGCGGCAATCTGGAAGCTGCTGCGCCGCGCAAACCCCTGGAGCCGCGCCCCCTATGAGCGGCAGGAATATTTTCTCAGCCCCGCCGAAAAGGCCTTCTACGACGTGCTGGACGCGCTGGTGGGGGAGGATGTCGTCATCTGCCCCAAGCCCGCGGTGCGGGAGGTGCTGCGGGTGCGCGGCAACGTCCGGCGGGACCGGCAGAAATATTTTAACTGGATCTCCCAGAAACACGTCGACTTTGTGCTGTGCGACCGGGAGACGATGCAGATTCTGTGCGCGGTGGAGCTGGACGACAGCTCGCACGAGCGCGCCGACCGCAGGCAGCGCGACGCCTTTATGGACAAGGCGTTCCGCAAGGCAAAGCTCCCGCTGTTCCATATCCCCTGCCGCAAAAGCTATGGGGCAAAGGAGTTAAACGAGCTGTGCTCCTTCCTCTGCCAGGACCTGCTGGTGCTGGAGGATGAGGAGGAAGGGACGACTCATTCGGCCCTGCCGCTCTGCCCGGACTGCGGGGTGCCGATGGTGCTGCGCACCGCCAGCCGCGGGCCGCATCAGGGGGAGCAGTTTTATGGCTGCCCCAATTTCCCCCGCTGCCGCCGCACAAGGCCGTATCGCGGGGAATAAAAAAAGGAGTTGCACGGGCAGATGCCCTGCAACTCCTTTTGCAAGAAGAGAAAAGGTGAAACACAAAATTTGTGGAAATACTCTTGGTTTAGAAATCGACTTCCTCGTCGTAGAAGCAGCACTTGAGCAGCTTTTCCATCTCGGCCGGGGTGATCGGGCGCGGGTTGGAGCCGGTGCAGGCGTCGCCGACGGCAAGCTCTGCAACTTCCGGCAGCTTGTCGAGGAATTCCTTCTCGTCGATGATGCCGCCCTCGTAGTCCTTGATGCAGCTTGGGATATCCAGCTGTTTGTTCATCTCCTTGATGCGGGCGATCAGCGCGTCGGAGGTTGGCTCCAGACCCAGGAAGGCAGCGATCTCGCCGTAGCGTTTTTCCGCTTCCGGATTCTTGGCGTTAAACTTGATGACCTTTGGCAGGTACATCGCGTTGGCGCAGCCGTGTACGATGTGTCCGCCGCTGTAGGCAGCGCCGGTCTTGTGCGCCATCGAGTGAACGATGCCGAGCAGCGCGTTGGAGAAGGCCATGCCGGCCAGGCACTGTGCGTTGTGCATATTGTCGCGGGCTTCCATGTCGCCGTTGTAGCTGTTGACCAGGTCGCGGCTGATCATCTTGATGGCGTGCAGCGCCAGCGGATCGGTGTAGTCGCAGTGCAGGGTGGAGACGTAAGCCTCGATGGCGTGGGTCATCGCGTCCATACCGGTGTGGGCAGTCAGCTTCTTGGGCATGGTCTCGGCCAGAGCCGGGTCGACGATGGCGACGTCCGGGGTGATGTTGAAGTCAGCCAGCGGGTATTTGACGCCTTTGTGGTAGTCGGTGATGACCGAGAAGGCGGTGACTTCGGTAGCGGTGCCGGAGGTGGAAGGAATCGCGCAGAATTTTGCTTTGGTGCGCAGTTTCGGGAAGTTGAACGGGATGCACAGCTGCTCGAAGGTGGTGTCCGGGTACTCATAGAACGCCCACATCGCTTTTGCAGCGTCGATTGGGGAGCCGCCGCCGACCGAGACGATCCAGTCCGGCTGGAACTCGCGCATCTTCTCGGCGCCCTTCATGACGGTCTCGACCGACGGGTCGGCCTCGACGCCCTCGAACAGGCAAACTTCCATGCCGGCCTCTTTCAGGTAGTCGCAAACTTTGTCCAGGAAACCAAAGCGCTTCATGCTGCCGCCGCCGACAACCACGATGGCGCGTTTGCCCTCCAGGGTTTTCAGCGCCTCCAGAGCGCCTTTTCCATGATAAAGATCTCTTGGTAATGTAAATCTAGCCATAGTAAATGCCTCCCGTTTCTTCTTCTTAAAGTGATGAAATTTGACTTGGTTAATTTTTTATCAACCTTCTGCACATAATTATATTCCGGAAATTTGTTTTGTCAATAGTTTAACAATGTCTATTTTATGAACGGGCCCAAAATCGTCAGACAAGATAATTTGACCCTCAAAATTTGACCGTTTTGCATGAAAGGAGAGGATGCTTCGATGGTAGACTACACCCTGATCCGCGCCAGGCGCCGGACGGCGGCGATCCAGATTCAAAAGGATGGGCAGGTGGTGGTGCGCGCGCCGATGCGCCTGCCAAAGAAAGAGATTGAGCGCTTTCTGCAGGAGAAGGAAAGCTGGATTCTGGCCCAGCAGCAGCGGATGCGCCAAAGGCAGCAGCGCAGGGAGCAGTTTGCCCTGTCGGACGGCAGACTGCCGCTGCTGGGAAAGTTTTTCCCGCTGGAGCAGACCGACAGCGCCAAGCCATCCTATCAGGACGGGGTGTTCTGCCTGCCGCGGGGCGGGGAGGAGCAGCTGCGGCAGCAGGCGCAGCTGCTTTACCGGCAGATTGCCCGGGAGGAGCTGACGCGGCGGGTCGCCTTCTACGCGCCAAAGCTCGGCGTGCAGCCGACGGGGCTGCGCATCAACGGGGCCAAGGGAAGGTGGGGCTCCTGCTCCGGGAGGAAGAGTCTCAATTTCAGCTGGCGGCTGATGCTGGCGCCGGAGCACTGTGTCAACTATGTGGTGGTGCACGAGCTGTGCCACATTTTACATCACGACCACAGCGCCGCCTTCTGGCGGGAGGTGGAGCGGTTTTTCCCTGACTGGCGGGAGTGCCGCCGCCAGCTTGCCGAGGTCGCGGGGGCGGCGTATTTTTTTGATGAATAGTTTTTTCTCTCTACCGAGGGGTGGGGGCTCCCAGCTTCTTTGCGAGGGGCTGGCGCCCCTCTGCACTCCCCAGAGCGGGCGCTCCGCGAGATCATGGCTTTGCCATGATCGGCACCCCGGGTGACTTTCTCCCCGATGAGAAAGTCACCAAAGAATCTCCCAGAGGG
>NBJMC04203__coassemble_6338_pt1 | contig 3828 bp, 4 predicted proteins | sample NBJMC04203__metabat2_low_PE_031 | metagenome-assembled genome bin NBJMC04203 | reverse complement strand
CCGCTCCCCCTGCGGTGCCCGCACCCCCTCGAAAGGGTTTGTGCCACTAACCCAGACCGATTTGCCACTTTGAGCGGGTGGGCAAACCGGCCTTATTTTCTCCCCAAGTTACACCGGGAGTCACACCTTCAGCTGTCAATCCGTGGCACGGCAGGTGCGTTGCCTCCGAGGATGCCGCGGGCCTTTTTACCCGCAACCAATACCGCTAGGGCACAAGGCCGGGGGATCAAAGGGGGCTATGCCCCCTTCGCCGGGGGTCCAGGGACCAGGAGGTCCCTGGTGAGTCTTTGGTGACTTTCTTCTCATAAGAAAGTCACCCAGGGTCCGGGGCTGGAAGCCCCGCCATGGGGAGGAGTGCAGAGGATGGGGCGCAGCCCCTCCTCGCAAGGGGAGTGCAGAGGGGCGAAGCCCCTCGCAAAACCCTAATCGACAATGTGTCTTATATAATCGACGACACCAATATCCTTGCCGTTGCGGCGGTAAACCCGCGGCACCCGCTTGCCGATGACGCACATCACCTCATAGTGCACCGTGTCGGTCATCGCGGCAATCTCCTCCATCGTGATGCGTTTGCCGTTTTCCTCCCCCACGATGGTGATCTGCTCGCCGTCGCTCAGGTCGGGGATGCCGGTGACGTCCAGCATCAGCTGGTCCATGCAGACCCGACCCACAATGTTGGCAAACTGCCCGTTCACCAGCATCCTGCCCCGGTTGGAAAGGCTGCGGTGGTAGCCGTCGGCGTAGCCGATCGGCACGGTGGCGATGCGCATGTCGTGGTCGGCGGTGAAGGTGCGGCCATAGCTGAGCTTGGCCCCGGCCTTGACATCCTTAATCATCGAAATCACCGAGTGCAGCTGCATGGCAGGTTTGAGGTCAATCTTGTCCTCGCAGGCCTTGTCCGGCACCAGCCCATAGATCAAAATACCCGCCCGCACCATGTCCAGATGGTACTCCGGGTAGTTGACGATGCCGCCGCTGTTGCAGCAGTGCCGGATGGCAAAGTGCACGCCCAGCCGCTGCAGCTCGTCGCAGGTCTGCATGAACAGCTCATACTGCCGGCAGGTGTAGGCAATCGACTCCTCGTTGTACTCGTCCGCGCTGGAAAAGTGGGTAAAGATGCCGTCGCAGCGCAGGTTGGGGAACTGGCACACCTCGGCGATCTCCTCGACGGCTTGGCGCAGGTCCTGCTCGGCCTCAAAGCCGATGCGGCCCATGCCGGTATCCACCTTGATGTGGCAGGCCACCGTGACCCCGGCGTGCTGTGCCTGCTGCTGCAGCTTTCTGGCGTATTCCAGCGAGAACACCGCCTGGGTGATGTTGTACTCGCACAGCTCCTTGGCCTTGTTGGGCGGGGTGGTGCCCAAAATCAGGATGGGGTGATAGATCCCCTGGGTGCGCAGCGACATCGCCTCGTTGAGATTGGACACCGCAAACCAGTTGACCCCCAGCCGCACCAGCTCGTCCGCAATATATTTGTCTCCGTGTCCGTAGGCGTCCGCCTTGACCACGCCCATAATCATACAGCCCGGTCTGAGCTTTGCCTTGATGGAACGAATGTTGTAATCGATGCAGTCCAGGTCCACAACTGCCCAGCTGCGGCGCAGAAAATCAACCATTTTCTCCTCCTGCCTTTCCTTTTTCACGCACAAATTGTCCTCTGGTTTCTGGCGCAGGCGGCAAAAAATCCAATTTTTTCCTGCCGGTTTAAAGCCCGCTGCCTGCGGCACATACTATAACTATACATGAATTGAGCAAAAGATACAATCAATTTTTTCAAATTTCAGCACAAATGCTGTTTGAAAGGAGTTTCTTCCAGATGACAAAACAGGAATACGCTTTGTGGGCCCAGCAGGAGTCCCCCCGCTCCAGAGGGCCGGTCAACATTTTGAAGGCTTTTCTTTTTGGCGGCGCTGTCTGCGCCATCGGCCAGCTGCTCATCTTCTTTTTTGAGGGCCGCGGCGCCGGGGAGCTGGCGCCGGTGTTCGCCTCGCTGTGCCTGGTGGTGCTCTCCGCCATTCTGACGGGGCTCAACGTCTACGACGATATCGCCAAGCACGCCGGGGCGGGGACGCTGGTGCCCATCACCGGCTTTGCCAACTCGATGGTCAGCGCGGCGATGGAGTTTAAAACCGAAGGCTACATTCTGGGGCTGGGGGCCAAGATGTTCTCCATCGCCGGACCGGTCATCGTTTACGGCATCAGCGCCTCGGTGATCTACGGCATCCTCCTGTTCCTGCTCGGTTAGGGGGTGAAGGAATGGCAAAACGAATCGGAACCAAAACCCTGCAGCTCACCTCCTCGCCCAGCGTGCTGGGCTTTGCCGCGGTGGGGGCCAAAAAGGAGAAGGAGGGCCCGCTGGCAGACTACTTCGACTATCTCTCCGACGACTCCTCCTTCGGTGAAAAGACCTGGGAAAAGGCCGAGACGCTGATGCAGCAGAAGGCCATCCACCTGGCGCTGCAAAAGTGCGGCGTGCAAAAGGAGCAGATCGACTTTCTGTTTGCCGGCGACCTGCTCAACCAGTGCATCAGCTCGGCCTATGCCTCCCGCGAGATGGCGATCCCCTTCTTCGGGCTGTACGGCGCCTGCTCCACCATGGCGGAAAGTCTCTGCCTTGCCGGCATGTTTGTGGACGCGGGCCTTGCGCGGCAGTGCCTGGCGGCCACCTCCTCCCATTTCTGCTCGGCTGAACGGCAGTTCCGCTTCCCGCTGGAGTACGGCGGGCAGCGCACTCCCACCGCCCAGTGGACGGTCACCGGCTCGGGCGCGTGCGTGGTCGGCCAGAATGGCCAACCGCCCTTTGTGCGCGCCGTGACGGTGGGGACGGTGGCGGACCTGGGCATCACCGACATCAACAATATGGGCGCGGCGATGGCCCCCGCCGCCGCACAGACCCTCTGCCAGTACTTTGCCGACACCGGCCATAAGCCGGAGGACTTTGACCTGATCCTGACCGGCGACCTCGGCTTTGTCGGCAGCCGCCTGCTGGAACGGCTGATGCAGGCCGAGGGCTACCCGATGGCAAAGTTGCACAACGACTGCGGGCTGATGATCTATGACCGGCTGACGCAGGACGTCCACGCGGGCGGCTCGGGCTGCGGATGCGCAGCCTCGGTGCTCTGCTCGTTTATCCTGCCGCAGATTGCCTGCCACCGGCTGAAAAATGTGCTGTTTCTGGCGACCGGTGCGCTGATGAGTCCCACCAGCGTCCAGCAGGGGGAAAGCATCCCCGGCATCGCCCACCTGCTGCACCTTTCCGACCAGCCAAACAGCCCCGAGCAGTTGTAAAGGAGGGATCGTGATGGATATTGCCATGTTGCTCAAAGCCTTTGTGGTGGGCGGCATCATCTGTGCCATCGGCCAGGTGCTGATCGACTACACCAAACTCACCCCCGCGCGCATCCTCGTTTCCTTTGTGGTGATCGGCGTCATCCTCGGCGGCATCGGGCTCTATCAGCCGCTGATCGACTTTGCCGGCGCGGGCGCAACCGTCCCCCTGACCGGCTTCGGTGCGACGCTGGCCAAAGGCGTGCGGGAGGCGGTTGCCGCCGACGGCTTTTTCGGCGCGCTGACCGGCGGATTGACCGCCAGCGCCGGCGGCATCACCGTGGCCATTGTCGCCGCGCTGCTGGCCGGTTTGCTCAGCAGGTCGGCGGAAAAATAATTTTATGCGAAGGGCCTCACCCCTCCAACCCCGGGGGATTTATGCAGGACGGTAGTCCCTGCACCCACCAGGAGGGCGCTCCGCCCCTCCACCCCGGGTGACTTTCCCATCGCGGGGAAAGTCACCAAAGGCGCGCCAAGGGCTGCGCCCTTTGGAATCCCCCA
>NBJMC04203__coassemble_5669_pt1 | contig 4071 bp, 4 predicted proteins | sample NBJMC04203__metabat2_low_PE_031 | metagenome-assembled genome bin NBJMC04203 | reverse complement strand
GATGGTGGGCAAATCGGTCTTGTTTTTTCCTTTGGTTTCATCAAGGGAACACTCTGTGTTTTCAATCCGTGGCTCGGCAGGGTTGCCCCCGAGGATGCTTGAAGGTTTCAGTTCTCGCAACCAATACCGCTAGGGCAGAAAGCCGGGGGAATCCAAGGGGGTCCTCCCCCTTGTGCCGGAGGTCCAGGAACCAGGAGGTTCCTGGCGTATCTTTGCCTACTTTCTCTACGCGAGAAAGTAGGCCGGGGCATGGGGCGGAGCGCCCATAGGTGGGAGCAGGAGCCAAGTCTGACGACTTGCTCCCGAGGGGCGCAGCCCCTCGCATCGTTTAGCAGAAACGCACCGTTTCCTCCAGGGCCTTGCGCGCGGCGTCGTGGCGGTCGGGGGAGGCCGGCTCGCAGTCGGCGTAGCCCAGCACCAGGATGTTGACCGGGACGATGTTTTCCGGCAGCGCAAACTCTTTGCGGACAATCTCCGGGTCGAACATGCAGATCCACAGGCTGCCCAGTCCCAGCTCGGTGGCGCGCAGCATCATGTGGTCGGTGACGATCGAGGCGTCGATGTCGCAGCTGTCCTTCTGGTCGATGGGGCGTACCCAGGCCTCCGATTTGTCCGCGCAGACAATCAGCGCCAGCGGCGGGTTGTGGATGTTGGCGGCTTTGGCAAGTTTGCCCAGCGCCTCGGGGGTGCGCACAACATAGATGCGCTGCGGCTGGCGGTTGGCGGCGGTGGGGGCGACCCGTCCGGCTTCCAGCACAGCCATCAGCTTTTCTTCCTCCACCGGGGTGGACTGGTACTGGCGCACCGAGTAGCGGGCTTTCATCAGATCAATCAGGCTCATAAACAGTTCCTCCTTATCGGGCTGCGGTTGTCTGAGAACGGCAGCTGTGGTATAATGAAAAAAATCTTTTTTTTCATCATAGCACAAAGTTTAAATTTTTGAAAGGGAAATTTTGCTGCAATGCTTGCAGCCTTAGACCAGTTTTGAGGGAGAGAGTTTTTATTGTTCGGTCAGCTGTTTTAAGCAGGCGAGGAAGGCGGACGCCGCCTTGGAAAAGACCTGGTACTTTTTCCAGATGATGTAGGTGGTGGATTGCAGCCTGGGGACAAAGGGCCGAAAGCACAGGCTGCTGCCCCGGGTGTTGATGAGCTTGTCAAAGCAAAGGGCATATCCGAGCCCCTCGTCCACCAGCAGCGAGGCGTTAAAGACCAGGTTGTAGGTGGCGACGATGTGCAGCTGAGAGAGGTCCCGCTGCATCCACTGGGCCAGGCGGCGGTCGTCGCTGCGCTGGTGGGAGATAATCAGCGGCTGATCCCACAGGTCGGCGGGGCGGAGCGCCCTCCCCTCTGAGGGTAGAAGCCAAGTCTGGTGACTTGCTTCGGGAGCTGTGCTCCCACATGGGGAGCGCAGAGGGGTGCACCGGAAGTGCAGCCCCTCGCAAAGAAGCGCCGAGAGCCGCTAGCCCTCTCCCCCGCCTCTCCTGCCAACGCCAAAGGCAACAGCCACCCCCAGCAGAGAAAATGGAAATACCTCGCTCAGCACCGGCATCAGCTCGAGCGGCCAGACGCGGGAGGACAGCCAGATGCCCATGAAAATCATCAGGTAGATCGCTGTCAGAATCAGCGGGACTATCCACAGCCACTTTTGCCAACGCGGCGGCTGCCAACGCAGGCCCAGCGCGTCCAGAATAATCGAAACCACACCGCCCGCCACCGACGCTTCAAAAAGCGGCCTTGCAATCATCGAGGCTCCAAAGTCAAGCCAATAAGGATTTTCCAGCCAGCTGGGCCAACCATACCAAAATTCTTCTCCCAACCACATCCTGTAAAGCACGACTACCAGGCTCACCGCCGCCAGCAATAAACAGACAATCGAGAAAACGGAAATTCTTTTCTTCACAGAAACGCCTCCTTTTTTCAGAAAATACACAACTTGTTCGCAAGCTCATTGTATCACATTTGCAGGAAAATTTCCAGATCCATTTAGAAAAAAGAGAATTTTTCTGTCAAAAAATTCCCACCCCTCCCTTGACTCCACCCCATCGCGCCACGGATTGACAGCTGAAGGTGTGACCTCGGTGCAGCTTGGGGAGAAAAAAAGACCGGTTTGCCCACCAACCCAAAGTGGCAAATCGGCCTAGGTCAGTGGCTGAACCCCTATTGGGGGGGTGCGGCAACGCCGCAGGGGGGACAACGTGCCCCCCTCAGGGGGTCCAGGGGCACAGCCCCGGCACGCCTTTGGTTCCTTTCGTCGTGAAACGAAAGGAACCCCGGGTGTGGGCCGGGCAGGCCCACTGGTGGGTGCTGGGGCTACCAGCAGGGGCTGCTAGCCCCGCAAAAGCCCCCGGGGTCGGAGGGGCGGAGCGCCCTCCCCGCAACAAGCACACACCCGGCACCGCGACGCAGGCAGTTGGAGCCCGCACGAAACCAATGCGCGAATCGGGCGCGGCATCATGCCGCCGCGAAATGGGTGCAGGCTCAGCCTAGAGGAAGGTGTTGACAAAAAAGATACCCATCATACGCGAGCGCCAGGGCAGATAAAAAGAAGAACCCGGACGCGAATTGCGTCCAGGCTCAGCCCCATCAGATCGTATCTCAGCAATCAAATGCCCTCTCCGCGAGAGAAAAGCTAAAACAAAAAGCCGAGCCCAGAACGCGAATTGCGTCCAGGCTCAGCCTGGTGGAGGCGAGGGGAATTGAACCCCTGTCCGAAAACCTCTCCATACGTCTTTCTCCGAGCGCAGTTTACCGTTTTTGCCTTGCGGCAGCTTCCCTTTGCAGCGCACCGGCAAACTGGCGCGCCGCATCGGTAGACTCTAGTTCATCGGCAGTACGAGACGCTCCTGCCTGACGTTCACCACTTCATGATGCCCGAACCGAAGCCGTGGTCCTCCCCGGCCGGACAGCTGCCTTTAAACTAGGCAGCAACCGCCATTTCGTTGTTGAAATTTACGGTTGTAATATTGTTTTTAGCGTTTATATTTAATAAACATGGGCTTTTAAAGAGGCGCCCGCCTCTGCTCGCTTGACATACTTCAAAATCCCCGTCGAAAGCCTGTACGCCCCCGAATTTGATTTTGCCAATTTAGTGCATCCGCTCTTTGAGCGCGCGGTCGATGGTGCGCTTGGCGTCGCGCTTGGCCATATCGCTGCGCTTGTCATACAGCTTTTTGCCCTTGCACAGTCCCAGCTCCACCTTCACCCTGCCGTTTTTAAAGTAGAGGGAAAGGGGGATCAGCGTCAGCCCCTCCTGCTTTAAGGTGCCGTAGAGCTTTAAAATCTCCCGCTTATGCATCAGCAGCTTGCGCGGACGGATGGGGTCGCGGTTAAAGATGTTGCCCTTTTCATAGGGGGAGATGTGCATCTGCTTGATGAACAGCTCGCCGTTTTGGATGTCGCACCAGCTGTCCTTGAGGTTGACCTGTCCCAGCCGCAAAGATTTGACCTCGGTGCCGCACAGCTCGATGCCGGCCTCATAGGTCTCCTGCACAAAATAGTTATGCCGCGCCTGTCGGTTGACCGCGATGGTTTTGGTTCCCGGCTGTCTCACTGTCCGCACCTCCCTTTGAGCGATTGCTGATCCAGGATATTATACCCTATTCTATGAAAAAAATCAAGCCCAGGGCAGGCTGAGCCTGCACCCAATTCGCGCATTGGTTTCGTGCGGGGGCCAACTGCCTGCCTCGCGGAGGGCGCTCCGCCCCTCCGACCCCGGGGGTTTTTGCGGGGCTGGTAGCCCCAGCGACCCCTGATGCAGGCGCTCCGCCCTGCACCCGGGTGACTTTCCCGACGCGGGGAAAGTCACCAAAGGCGCGCCAAGGGCTGCGCCCTTTGGAATCCCCCGGTGCGTGGCCGCCGCCCTTTTCGCGCTCGCTGCGCTGCGCTCCGTCTCGCGCCGGGCTACTTTCAGCCACAACAAAAGACCGATTTGCCACTTTGAGCTGAGTGGGCAAATCGGTCTTTTTTTCTCCCCGAGTTTTACCGGGGGTCACACCTTCAGCTGTTAATCCGTGGCGCGGCAGGTGGGAAGCCCCCGAGGATGCTTGAAGGTTTAAGTTATCGCAAACGATA
>NBJMC04203__coassemble_3862_pt1 | contig 5128 bp, 5 predicted proteins | sample NBJMC04203__metabat2_low_PE_031 | metagenome-assembled genome bin NBJMC04203 | reverse complement strand
CGGCAGGTGGGAAGCCCCCGAGGATGCTTGAAGGTTTAAGTTATCGCAAACGATACCGCTAGGGCACAAGGCCGGGGGATCAAAGGGGGCTACGCCCCCTTCGCCGGAGGTCCAGGAACCAGGAGGTTCCTGGCGTATCTTTGCCTACTTTCTCTACGCGAGAAAGTAGGCCGGGGCATGGGGCGGAGCGCCCATACAAGGGGAGGAGTGCAGAGGATGGGGCGCTAGCCCCTCCTCGCAAAAAGCCCCCGCTTCCTGCGGGGCCGCGGGGATACACTGCGTTCTCCCCGCAAGGGAAACCTACTTTTCCAACGCTTTTTCCAAAAGCGTTACATCAAACCCCATATCGTGGTACCCCTCGACGATGGTGTCCCAGTACTCCTGCGACGGCGGCAGCCGGCGGTCATCGTTCATCACGTACCAGAAGCCCTCCAGCACGCCGCGGGAAACTCCCTCGTGGCAAACCTCGGTGGCGATGGGCTCGATGCGGTACAGGCCGCTGGGGACGTCCTCGTACAGGTCCAGCTCATGGACATCCGACGGCTGTACCGAAAAGGCCGCCACCGGCACCTGTGCGCCCGGGCAGGGGCGGACGGTGAGGTAGGACTCGCCCTCCTCGCGGCCGCGGAACAGCAGCTCATAGTCCGGGATGACCCCGGTGCCCAGCAGCTCTGCGGTGGGGCAGCGCCGCGCCATCTGGCGAAGGTTGAGGTTGCTGCCGTAGGCGTAATAGATATCCTGGTTGATTTTCTTCTCGTTCATGGGATGACCTCCTGTTTGGATTGCGGGGCATGGTTGGATTTGATCTAGAACCATGTAGTAGCATGTCCCTATCATAACAGAAGATGCACCGGGAATGCAATTGAATTTCTGTAAAATTTGCGAGGGGCAGCGCCCCTCGCAAATTGCTAGCGCCTACTGATAGGCGCAAAAAACATACCCCTCCCCCCGCAGATCGTCGATCACCTGCCCAAGAATTTGGGCATTGGTCTCGGACACCGCGTGCAGCAGGTAGATGGCTCCGGGGTGGCATTTATCCTCGATGGTAGCAATCGCCTCCTGCGGGTCGGGCTGCTCGTCCACCAGCCAGTCGCGGTAGGCAAAGCTCCAGAACACGCTGCGGTAGCCGAGGTCTTGCACCACCTTTAAGTCCGCCTCCGAAAACTCGCCCATCGGGAAGCGGAACAGGCTCATCTCATAGCCGAAATTTTCCTTGACATAGTCGTGCAGCTCCATGATTTCCTGCTGGCACTCCTCGAAGGAAATCTCCGGGAAGGAGGGGTGGTTGACGCTGTGGTTGCCCACGATGTGCCCCTCGTCGATCATCCGCTGCACCAGCTCCGGCTCGGACTGCACATAGGGCATGGTGACAAAGAACACCGCCCGCACCCCCTTCTCCTGGAGGGTGTCGAGGATGTCGTCGGTGTAGCCGTTCTCGTACCCCTCATCGAAGGTCAGGTAGATGTTTTGGTTATTTTTCCGGATGAAGTCGGCAGCGTACTGCCCGTACTTTTCCTGATAGACGGTCGCGCCGTCGGGGCGGTTGTCCGCATCGACCGGTCCGCCCGGCCCCCAGCCGAGCTTAGTGGTATCCAACCCCTGCGCTCCGGTCTGGGAAGCGGGCTGCTGTGTCTGCGGCGTGGTATCCACCTCCTGCACAGGCTGCTCCCCGGCCGGTTCCGGTTCTGCCTCCGGTTCCTCAGCGGATTCCTCCCCGGATTCTTCCTCGGAAGCATCCGATGCAGCTGCTGAGCGCTTGTCGTCCGCTTCCAGCTCCACCTCCCCCGAGGTCTTATCCTCTTCCGCAAGTCCCGCGCCGTTTTCATCCTGTGGCTGCTGCGCCTGCGGCGCTTCCGGTGCTGTCTCTTCCTCCGAAGCGCCGGGCGCCTCCTCGGCCAACCTCTGGCAGCCGGTCAGCGCGGGCGCAATCAGGCAGGCTGCCAGCAGCAGGGCCAAACATTTTTTTGACAAAGAATCTCCTGTTCGATTCATCTTCTCTCCACCTTTCCGGGAAGGTTCCCATTTGGAAGCCGCAGCTAACTTTTTGCGGCTTCGTTTTCTGTTAGCTTGCTCTTCTTTTTGGGCTTTCATTCATACCGTGTTCTTTTTTCTATTATAGAATACAGGTGTCATAAAAAGCAATCCCGCCGGACAAAATAGTGGAAAGATTCCCTCAAAAAATTCGCAGTCCCAGAAAGGAAGGTTTCAGATGAGCACAACAAAACGACAGATTCAAACCGTGAAGGCGCGCGAGATTCTCGACTCCCGCGGCAACCCGACCGTCGAGGCGGTGGTGATTCTCGCCGACGGCAGCGCAGGACGTGCAGCGGCGCCTTCCGGCGCCTCCACCGGCGAGTACGAAGCGCCCGAGCTGCGCGACAACGACCCCGCCCGCTATCTCGGCAAGGGGGTGTTGCAGGCCATCCGGCAGGTGAAGGAGCTGATCGCCCCGGCGCTGCTGGCCCGCGACGCCTCCTGCCAGCAGCAGGTCGATGAGATCCTCTGCTCCCTCACCGACCCCAAAACCGGCAAAAAACTCGGCTCCAACGCGATGCTCTCGGTGTCGCTGGCCTGCGCCAAGGCGGCGGCGCTGTCCTACCACCTCCCGCTCTACCGCTATCTGGGCGGGGCGCTGGCCAACACCCTGCCAATGCCGATGATGAACATTTTAAACGGCGGCGTCCACGCGGCCAACAGCCTGGACGTGCAGGAGTTTATGGTCATCCCCTGCGGCGCGCAGTCCTTCTCCCAGGCGCTGGAATGGTGCTGCCGGGTCTACCACCGGCTCAAGGAGCTGCTCAAGGAAAAGGGTCTCTCCACCTCGGTGGGGGACGAGGGCGGCTTTGCCCCCAACGTCCCGGGCGAGGACGAGGCGCTCTCGCTCATCATGCAGGCGTTCGACCGGGCGGGCTTTGTGCCGGGACAGGACTTTGTGCTTGGGCTGGACGCCGCCTCCTCCGAGTGGGTGGTTCCGTCCGAGGAGGGCGGCGAGCCGCGCTACACCCTGCCCAAGGCCCAGCTTTCCTACACGACCGGGGAGCTGATCTCCCACTGGGAGGGCCTGTGTGCCAAATACCCCATCCGCTCAATCGAGGACCCGCTGGGCGAAAACGACTGGCAGGGCTTTGTGCAGATCACCCACCGGCTGGGCTCCCGGGTGCAGATTGTGGGGGACGACCTGTTTGTCACCAATCCCAAACGCATCGCCGAGGGTGTGGCGATGAAGGCGGCCAACGCGGTGCTGATAAAACCCAACCAGATCGGCACCCTCACCCAGACCCTCGAGGCGGTGCGCCTGGCGCAGCGCGCAGGCTTGCGCACCATCCTGTCCCACCGCTCCGGCGAGACCGAGGACAGCACCATCGCGGACATCGCGGTGGCTTGTGGCGCGGGGCAGATCAAGACCGGCGCCCCCTGCCGCGGGGAGCGGACGGCGAAGTACAATCAGCTTCTCCGGATTGAGGAGGGGTTGGGGGGAAGAGGGGTCTTCCCCCACTGGTGCTAACCCTTTTTTGGGGTCCTTGCGGGCCCCTCGGCACTCTCCCTTTATTCTCTACCGAGGGTGGGTGGGGCACCCGGGGCTTTCTTGCGAGGGGCTGCGCCCCTCTGCACTCCCCGAAGCAAGTCGTCAGACTTGGCTTCTGCCATCCGAAGTGGGGGCTTTATGCCCCCACACCCCCATGGGGAGGGCGCTCCGCCCCTCCACCCCGGGTGACTTTCCCGTCGCGGGGAAAGTCACCAAAGGCGCGCCAAGGGCTGTGCCCTTTGGAATCCCCCGGTGCGAAGTCACCGCCCTTTTCGCGCTCGCTTACGCATCGCGCCGGGCTACCTTCAGCCACAAAAATAGACCGATTTGCCACTTTGAGGTTGTGGGCAAACCGGTCTGTTTTTCTCTCTGGGTTTTGTCGAAGAGGAATTTTTGCTTTTCAATCCGTGGCGCGGGGGTGTTCTTCCTGCGGTTGCAGGCGGTGCACCGTCAGGGGCTTGCCCTGCTTTTGGGCATAGCGGATAGTGTAGGCGGTGCCTTTGGATTCGCCGTCCCAGAATGCCAGCACCATGTCCGCGCGGCGCACAATTTCTTCGTTGCGCCGCAGCGGAGCGGCACGGCTATATCGCGCATAGCAGGGGAAAATCTCGGTGATGGCAAGGCCCTTTTGCTTGGCGTAGCTTCTGGCGCAGGCGTCGATTCCCTGCGCGCCGCCCGAAATCAATTCCTCGGTTTCCTCCGGCAGATAGTCCCCCAGATTTTCTACCCAAAGCCCCCGCGAGCCAACCACCGCAACCTTCATCGTCTCCGCTCCCTTCAATTTTTTAAGTTCAAAATGCATGCACTATCCCTATTGTAGCACAAAATAAGTTTAAAATGAACTTATTATAAGATTTTTTTGAAGTAGGGAGTTCGCATGAAAAAAGGGAAACATCTCGGCATCCGCATCGATGAGGAGCTGCACTACAAAATGCAATATATCTCCGCCTATGAGGACCGCTCGCTCAACGGGGAGGTCCTCTATGCCCTGCGCCAGCACGCCCGCAGCTTCGAAAAACAGCATGGCCCCATCCCTTATCCCCCCAAGCAGGACGACTAGCGATGCCTGAATCCCCCTGCCGCGCCACGGTTTGAAATCAGAAAGTGTTCCCTCCATCAAATCCAAAGGAAAAAATAAGACCGGTTTGCCCACCAGTTCAAAGTGGCAAATCGGTCTATTTTTGTGGTATAAGCCCTATCGAGGGGGTTGCGGCACCGCCGCAGGGGGAGCAGGACTGAAAAGTGAAACACTTTTCAGTCGGTCCCCCTCAGGGGATTCCAAAGGGCGAAGCCCTTGGCGCGCCTTTGGTGACTTTCCCCGCGACGGGAAAGTCACCCGGGGTCGGAGGGGCGGAGCGCCCTCTCCTCGGGGAGTGCAGAGGGGCGTAGCCCCTCGCATCGTAAAGTAGTAAGCCGGGGTGCAGGGCGGAGCGCCCACCCATGGGAGGAGCGCAGAGGAGGGCCCCAGCCCTCCTCGCATTGAGCACTGGGCCCGCGAGGGCCCAAAAAACCAAAAGGCAGCGCCCGCAATGGACGCTGCCTTTTGGTTTGGTTTATTGGTTTGATTACTTAATCAAGGAGAAATTCGCGACAACCGCTGCA
>NBJMC04203__coassemble_3084_pt1 | contig 5888 bp, 5 predicted proteins | sample NBJMC04203__metabat2_low_PE_031 | metagenome-assembled genome bin NBJMC04203 | reverse complement strand
GTTGCGGGAACCGCAGGGGGAGCGAAGCGTCCCCCTAGGGGAGTACCCAGAGGGGTGTCCCCTCTGGGAGATTCTTTGGTGACTTTCTCATCGGGGAGAAAGTCACCCGGGGCGCGGGGCGGAGCGCCCGCATAGTGGGTGCAGGGACCCTCGTCCCCGCAAAAAAGAAAGGGGGCCCCGCCGGCCCCCAAAAAATCTTTTTTATCCGCGCAGCACGCAAATGCCGACCAACCCCGGCCCGGTGTGCACCCCCAGCGCGGGGCTGATCTGCCCGCGCACCTCAATGACGCCCTGCGGAATCTTCTTTTTGACCTCCTCAATCAGGGCCTGCGCCTCCTCGGCGGCGCCGCCGTGCATCACCGCCAGCATCACCTTCGGGCAGCCGTCGGCAAACTTCTGCGCCAGCTCCAGCACCTTTTTGATCGAGGGTGTTCGGCCGATGCACTTGGCAATCGGGTAGTAGCAGCCCTCCTCGTTGCAGGAGATAATCGGCTTTAAGGCGATGGCGCTGCCAAGCATGGCCGCCACCTTGCCGATGCGTCCGCCCTTCTGCAGGTACTCCAGTGTCTTGAGACAGAAAAATACCTTGCTGTGGGGGATCAGCTGCTCGGCGTTCTGGCAGAGGGTGTCAAAGTCCATCCCCTCCTCCAGCAGCTGGGCGCAGCGGATGGCGATGATGCCGCTGCCAATCGAGATGTTCTTCGAGTCGATGACCCGGCACTCCAGCTTGGTGTACTCCTCGCAGACCACCCGCAGCATGTTGCAGGTGCCGCTCAGGCCGCTGGAGATGCAGATGGCCAGCACCTGCCGGTAGCCCTCCTCATGGATGCGGTCCAGGACAGCGGTAATCATGGCCCCGTCCGGCAGCGAGGTTTTGGGAATCTCGTTCGGCAGCCGGCGGTAGACCTCGCCCGCGTCGATGGTCAGCCCATCCAGATATTCCGCTTCGTTGAAGATGATCTTCAGCGGGATGGTGAAGATGTGGTAACGCTCCTGCAGCTCGGGTGGCACGTCGCTGCCGGAATCGACCAGGATGGCGATTTTCTGTCTGTCCAAGCAAATCCGCTCCTTTTGTTTGACGTGGTATAAAAAACCATGTTTTGTAGTTTCTAAGAAGATTTTATATCCCCCACACAAAATTGTCAAGAGAGACGGGGGAAAGAGGATGTAAAAAGTTTGTGGCGGTGAGATATGCGCTTGCAATCCTTGAACAAACCGGGTACAATGGAAGAAAAAAACTTGCCGCAAGGGGAGGAAAATCAAGATGACAGAAGGGTTCCAGATCGTTTCAAACCGCTGTGACCGCAGCGAGTGTGACATCCGCTTTTTAAACCAGCAGGTGGCGGACAAGGCCACCGCCTTTCACAGCAGCTTTCCGCAGTACCGCCCGACGCCGCTGCGCCGCCTGCAGGCGCTGGCCGGACAGATGGGGGTGGGCGAAATCTTTGTCAAGGATGAGTCTTACCGCTTTGGACTCAACGCATTCAAGGTGCTGGGCGGTTCGTTTGCCATCGGGCAATATATCGCGCAGCGGCTGGGCAGAGACCTTAGCGAGCTGCCCTATTCGGTGATGACCTCGCCGGAGGTGAAAAGGGAGCTGGGCGAGCTGACCTTTGTCACCGCCACCGACGGCAACCACGGCCGGGGCGTGGCATGGACCGCCAACCAGCTGGGACAGAAGTCGGTGGTCTATATGCCGAAGGGTTCGGCGCCGGAGCGGCTGGAAAATATCCGCAAGGAAAATTCCGACGCCTCAATCACCGACCTGCGCTATGACGACACGGTGCGTCTGGCAAAGCAGCGCGCCGAGCAGCCCAACTGCGTGCTGGTGCAGGACACCTCCTGGGACGGCTACACCGAGGTGCCCTCCTGGATTCTGCAGGGCTACACCACCATGGCAAACGAGGTGCGGGAGGAGCTGGAGCGCCAGCAGCTGTTGGCTCCCACCCACATCTTTTTGCAGGCGGGCGTCGGCTCGATGCCGGCGGCGCTGGCAGGATATTTTACCAATATCTATGCGCAGCACAAACCCATCATCACGGTGGTGGAGCCAAACAAGGCCGACTGCATCTTCCGCACCGCCAGGGCCGCGGACGGCAGGCTGCACTTTGTCACCGAGGAGATGAACACCATCATGGCCGGACTTGCCTGCGGCGAGCCCTGCCCCATCGCCTGGGAGGTGCTGCGCGGCTGCGCAGACTTCTTCATCTCCTTCCCGGACTATGCCGCCGCCAAGGGCATGCGCATCCTCTCCAGCCCGCTGCCGGGGGACGAGCGGATTGTCTCCGGCGAGTCGGGGGCCTCGGCCTTTGGCTGCGTGATGGAGATTCTCAGCAATCCCGCCCTTTCCTCCCTCCGGGAGGAGCTGGGGATTGACAGCCGTTCCCGCCTGCTCTTTATCAGCACCGAGGGTGCGACCGACCGGGAGAATTACAGGGCGATTGTCTGGGACGGGAAGTATCCCAGTTTTTAGGGACTTCGCCCCTCGGGAGCAAGTCGTCAGACTTGGCTCCTACTCCCCCATGTATGGGCGCTCCGCCCCATGCCCCGGGGCTTTTGCGGGATTGGTAGTCCCTGCACCCACCTGCAGGCGCTCCGCCCTGCACCCGGGTGACTTTCCCGTCGCGGGGAAAGTCACCAAAGGCGCGCCAAGGGCTGCGCCCTTTGGAATCCCCTGAGGGGGACGCTTCGCTCCCCCTGCGGTTCCCGCAACCCCCTCGATAGGGCTTCAGTCCTTAATTCGGACCGATTTGCCACTTTGGGTTTGTGGGAAAATGGGCCTTTGTTTCTCCCCAAGCTCTACCGGGGGTCACACCCTCAGCTTTCAATCCGCGGCGCGGCAGGTGCTTTGACTTCGAGGATGCTTGAAGGTTTAAGCTATCGCGAACAATACCGCTAGGGCACAGAGTCGGGGGATCAAAGGGGGCTACGCCCCCTTCGCCGGAGGTCCAGGAACCAGGAGGTTCCTGGCGTATCTTTGCCTACTTTCTCTACGCGAGAAAGTAGGCCGGGGCGCGGGGCGGAGCGCCCGCTCATGGGGAGGAGTGCAGAGGACGGGGCGCAGCCCCTCCTCGCATGGGGCGATGGGCCCCAACCCTCGGGAGAGAAGCCCCGCGCAGCGCACCCCCCCTGCGAAAAAGCAGGAGTTTTATCAAAATTTACAATTTGTTTATCAGCCTCCTCCATTTGTGTTATATAATGAAAAGGACAAAAGAGCTCTCCTGACCTGTATGGGAGAGCCTTTTGGAACTCAAAGCAGTGAGGCGGTGAACAGAATGATGAAAAATTTATCGTGTGCGGTGGTGGGAGCCTGCCTGATGCTCACCATGACAGCCTGCGCATCGCCGGGACAGGGAATCAAAATTTTTGATCAGAGTAAGATCGTTCTGCTGCAGACAGAAGAGATGGTGGAAGGCGAGGATATTGCCGTGGTGGAGACCTCCGAGGGCAGCTTTAAAATGCGCTTTTTCCCCAGTGAGGCTCCAAAAACCGTAGAGAACTTTATCGAGCTTGCCAACGCGGGCTATTTTGACGGGCAGAAGGTTTCCCGAGTCGAGCGCGTTGAGGAGGAAAGTGACACCAAGGGAAGGCTGATTGCGGGCAGCGGAAAGCCGGTTGAGCAGGAAGGCGCCTCGATCTATGAGGAGCCGATAGAGCCGGAGCTTTCCTATAACCTGGGGACCATCCCCGGCGCGGTGCTCGCATACGCCCCGGACGGGGTGGTGGACAGCCGGTTTTATATCGTCGGCTCCCGCGAAGTGTGTGAGGAAGAAATAGAGGAAATTGTCAACAGCAACTACCCGGAAAAGCTGGTGGAGATGTTCTGTGAAAAGGGCGGCTACCCGGAGGAATGGCTCAACCAGTCGGTGTTTGCGCAGGTGATTGAGGGAATGGAGGTGGTCGATCAGATTATCGACATGACCCCCGAGACCGATCCGGATGAGGTGACCGATGTGGAGATCATCCAAGTGCGCATCGAAAAATACGGCGGCAAGACCGACTCCCAGGACGAAGAAAATGAGGAGCAGGCGGCCCTGACCGAAAGCAGCGAGACCACAGACCAGTCCAAGGTTGTGCAGCTGACCGTCGGTCAGTCGGACAGCTAGGAATTTTGTCCAAACCAAAGGCGGAAAAGACTTGATTTTTCCGCCTTTTTTCGTTACAATGACAGAGCATCCCATTTACAAAGAGAGGTTATTCAAAATGATAAGAAAAAACACAAGGAGAATGCTGTCGGTGCTGCTGGCAGCCGTGCTGTCGGCGGCCATGCTGAGCAGCTGCTCCAACATCCAGACCACCGAGGAGCAGCCGTCCGCGGAAACCACCGAGCAGACCACCGAGGAGGCAACGGTCGGCGAGAGCACCCCATCGGTCGAGAAGATCACCCTCTCGGACGAGAGCGGCCTGCCGCAGTTTAACAACCCATCCGAGGACAGCGAGGTCGCCATCATCCACACCACCCTGGGCGACATCAAGGTGATGTTTTTTCCGGAATATGCACCGAAGGCTGTGGAAAACTTTCTGACCCACGCCAAGGAAGGCTACTATGACGGCATCAGCTTCCACCGCGTCATGGAAGATTTTATGATTCAGGGCGGCGACCCGAACGGCGACGGCACCGGCGGCGAGAGCATCTGGGGCGAGCCATTTGAGGATGAGTTCAGCGACCAGCTCTTTAACTTCCGCGGCGCGCTGTCGATGGCGAACAGCGGCTCCAACACCAACGGCAGCCAGTTCTTCATCGTGCAGGCGACTGGACTTCCGGACGGCGTTGAAATTTTGTATCAGCAGACCGGTCACCCGGAGGCCGCTCAGGAAAAATATGCAGAGGTGGGCGGTACCCCGTGGCTTGATTTGCAGCACACCGTCTTCGGACAGGTGTTTGACGGCATGGACGTTGTGGACGAGATTGTAGCGCAGACCGCGACCGAGGAGAATAACGGCCTGGTCCCGGAGGACGAGCGGGTCATCATCGAGTCGATCACCGTCGCCCCGGCCACCGACTACTTTAACTACGACTAATTTTTCTGAGGAGGAAATGAATATGTACCAGTTTGAAAAACCGGCCAGGGACGCCGAAGTCATCGTGATGAAGACCTCCAAGGGCACCATCAAGATGAGACTGTTCCCAGAGAAGGCGCCCAAGACCGTCGAGAACTTTGTCACCCACGCCAAGGAGGGCTACTATGACGGCCTGACCTTCCACCGTGTCATCAACGGCTTTATGATTCAGGGTGGCGACCCGCTGGGCAACGGCACCGGCGGCGAGAGCATCTGGGGCAAGCCCTTTGAGGACGAGTTTGACGTCGAGCTGCGCAACTTCCGCGGCGCGCTGTCGATGGCAAACGCAGGCCCGAGCACCAACGGCAGCCAGTTCTTCATCGTGCAGGCCAACGACTGCGACCCGGGACTGATCTCCCAGATGAAGGAGATCGGCGTCAACGCGCGCGGACAGGGCTTCCCGGAGGAGGTCATCGAGAAGTATCAGGAGATCGGCGGCACCCCCTGGCTGGATTACAAGCACAGCGTATTTGGACAGGTGTTTGAGGGGATGGACGTTGTCGACGCCATCGCCGCGACCGACGTGACCGGCGAGAAGGTCATCATGGAGAAGGTTTCCGTCGAACCGGCGGCGGAGCATTTTTCTTATTAACGAATTTCCCCTGCGGGGAGAGCGCAGCGTTTCCCCGCGGCCCCATGTATGGGCGCTCCGCCCCATGCCCCGGGTGACTTTCTTGCGAAAAGAAAGTCACCAAAGATTCGCCAGGAACCTCCTGGTTTGGAGTTCGGAGAACTCCTGACCTCCGGCACAAGGGGGCGGACCCCCTTGGATTCCCCCGCCTTGTGCCCTAGCGGTATTGTTCGAGGTAATTTAAACCATCAAGCAT
>NBJMC04203__coassemble_968_pt1 | contig 12903 bp, 9 predicted proteins | sample NBJMC04203__metabat2_low_PE_031 | metagenome-assembled genome bin NBJMC04203 | reverse complement strand
GCCGGGCTGCCAGCAATATCAACCAGATTTGCCGCCGCATCAACAGCACCGGGCAATCGGCCTATATGGCCTCCAACGGAAAGCACTACGCCAACCATTACGCCACAATTCGCAAGTGGCTGGACGAGGACAGCAAATCGAAGCCCGGAAAAAATTACGACTATACAGAGACCTATGAGGAAGGAGAATGCCTATGAATGTGAATCCAATCATGGCTGCAATCGTTGAGGCAGCAGATACCCTGAACATCGCACCGGATGATTACATCAACCCGGATGATGGGCTGAAATACTGCGGTAAGTGCCACACGCCCAAGGAAGCCTATTTTCCTGAACAGTACCGTAAAAACGGGTTGGACAAGCACCCGATTGCCTGTAAATGCGCAGCTGAGGAACGGGCACGGCGCGAAGCGGAGCAGCAGGAGCTGGAACGCCTGAACCGAATTGCCATGCTCCGTTCCGAGGCGTTCCGGGATATTCCAGCCGCCGGATGGCGGTTTGAAAATGCCGAGGTCATGACTCCTCAGCTTGTTAAAGCGAGAAGATATTCCGAAAACTGGGATGTCTTTCGCAGTGAGGGAATCGGACTGCTTCTGTTCGGCAATGTGGGCACCGGGAAATCCTATGCAGCGGGCTGCATTGCCAACGCTTTGATTGAGAAAATGGTCTCCGTCCTGTTTGTCGGGCTGTCCGATGTGGTGAACCGGATGCAGGGCAATTTCGGCGCAGACCGGGACGCCTACCTGAAAACGCTGATGCGCCCGGAACTGCTGATTTTGGATGACCTGGGCGCTGAACGGAACACCAGTTTCGGCAGGGAGCGCGTGTTTGATGTGGTCAACAAACGGCTGCTGACCGGCAAACCGATGATCGTCACCACCAACATCCCGCTTTCCGTGATGCAGAAGGCTGCCGATCTGGACGAGCACCGCATCTACGACAGGGTTTTGGAAGTCTGCGTCCCTATCCAGTTTAACGGCGAGAATTTCCAAAAGGGCAACGCGGCGGAAAATGTGAAACGGGCGGCGAAAATTCTGAATCAGGGCACCTGAACATATGAGAGAGGAGTCGTTTGTTGGCCAGAAAGAAGAAATTGATAAACAACACCTCAATTCCACAACGGGAAATTGAGATCATAGCGCGGTGCATTTTCCCCGACATTCTTGCTTTCTATGAGAGTGAGGAAGGACAGCGGGAATTTTCTGAATGGAAAGCGCAAAAGGCAGAAAAATCGGATGAAAAGGCTGTAACGCAGGCCACTGACTAAACATAGAAACAGGCAAGACAATCCACCAATTAGGTGATTGTCTTGCCTGTTTTTTACTTGGTTAATTTCTTTTTTCGCGGCCCTCGCGGTTTGGATTCAGGGCGCTTTATCACGCCGTTCGGGAAATAGGTGTTTTCGTATCTCTCGAAATAAACAAATAATCCGAACCCGTCCCCCACAGGGAAGAACTGGTTCGGATTATATTGGTTTGGTGCCGCTGACCGGACTTGAACCGGTACGGATTTTACTCCGAGGGATTTTAAGTCCCTTGTGTCTGCCTATTCCACCACAGCGGCGTGCTGATTCTAAAATTTACCTTCCTATGATACAATATTTTCCGCGGGAAGTCAAGCGGTTATTGATTTTACTTCATTTGTCGTGTATTGACAAAAAAATGGATTTAGCCGATAATAAGAAAAAGGATTTTTTACAAGGAGGCCCTGCTATGAGACAGTGCATGGATTCGGAAAATTTACACCGCCGCCTGAAAAAAATTATCGGACAGGTGCAGGCCATCGACCGCATGATTGATGAGGACATCCCCTGCGAGGACATCCTCTCCCAGATCAACGCCGCCAAATCCGCCCTGCACAAGGTCGGACAGGTCGTTCTGGAAGGGCACATCAACCACTGTGTCCGCGACGGCATCGAGCACGGCGACGCCGAGCAGACCATCGCCAACTTCACCAAGGCCGTCGAACGATTTGCAAACATGATCTAACAAAAATCTCCCAAACAGCTGCACAAATGCAGCTGTTTTTTCTTTTCCCCCTTGACAAACAGATACCCCCACCGGTATACTGATAACAGAATATACCAATACCCCTACCGGTATTATCGAGGAGGCATCTGCCATGCAAAAGCTGGAACAGCTTCTCGAGTGGGGCGGCACCAAACGGGACATCGTTTTTCTGATTCTTTCCGGCCTGGCCCTGCTGCTGAGCATCTTCCACCTGAACCCCTTCCCCTTCGATATGGCCTGGGTCGCCATCATCCTGTGCGGCGTCCCCATCATCCTGGAGGCCGTCATCGGGCTGGTCACCGCCTTTGACATCAAGGCGGACGTTCTGGTTTCCATCGCGCTCATCGCCTCGGTGCTGATTGGGGAGGACTTCGCCGCGGGCGAAGTGGCCTTCATCATGCAGCTGGGCGGCCTGCTGGAGGACCTCACCGTCGCCAGGGCGCGCGCCGGCATCGAAAAGCTGGTCCATCTGACCCCGCACACCGCCCGCCGGATTCAGGCCGGACAGGAACAAATCCTCCCCGCCGAGCAGGTACAGGCTGGGGACATCCTGCGGGTGCTGCCGGGCGAGACAGTCCCGGTGGACGGCGTCATCCTCTCCGGACAGACCTCGATCAACCAGGCGGTCATGACCGGGGAGTCGCTGCCGGTCGATAAGGGCGTGGGCGACATGGTTTCCAGCGGAACGGTCAACCAGTTCGGGTCGTTTGACATGAAGGCCACCCGCGTCGGCGAGGACAGTTCGATTCAGCGCATGATCCGGCTGGTGCAGTCGGCGGACGCCGGCAAGGCCAAAATCGTCGGCATCGCCGACCGCTGGGCCACCTGGATTGTCGTCATCGCTCTGACCGCCGCCGCACTGACCTGGCTGATCAGCGGGCAAATCATCCGCGCGGTCACCATCCTGGTCGTCTTTTGCCCCTGCGCGCTGGTGCTGGCCACCCCCACCGCCATCATGGCGGCCATCGGCAACGCGACCAAACACGGCTTTCTGGTGCGGGAAGGTGACGCGCTGGAACGCCTGGCCGGGGTCAAGCGGGTCGGCTTTGACAAAACCGGAACCCTGACCTACGGCGCCCCGCAGGTCTGTGCGGTGCAGAGCTTTCAGGAGGACCTCTCCGATGAACAGCTCTACCTCCTCACCGCTTCAGCGGAGCTGCGCTCCGAGCACCCTCTGGGCAAGGCGGTTGTCCTCTGCTGCCGCGAGCGGTGTGCCGCGCTCGCGGCAGATCAGCCCATCCCCGACCCGCAGCAGTTCCGGATGATTCCCGGGCGCGGCGTGCAGGCGCTGACAGAGGGGCTTTCGGTGCTGGCGGGCAATCGGGAGCTGCTGGAAGAAAACGGCGCCACCATCCCGCCGCAGGCCCTCGGGCGGGCCGAGCAGCTGCGCGGCGAGGGCTGCACCCTCATCTTCACCGCGGTTGACGGCCGCTTTGCCGGGCTGCTCGCCCTGTCCGACCAGCTGCGTGAGAGCGCCGCCGAGACCATCCGCTCGCTCAAACAAACGGGCGTCACCCCTGTCCTGCTGACCGGCGACCACGAAAATGCCGCCCGCCAGGTGGCAAAGGTCCTGCAGATCGATCAGGTGCACGCCGGCTGCCTGCCGGAGGACAAGCTCAACTGGATCGACCACAGCCAGCGGCAAAGCTGCCCGGTCTGCATGATCGGCGACGGCATCAACGACGCGCCCGCCCTCAAAAAAGCGCAGGTCGGCATCGCGATGGGCGGCATCGGCAGCGACATCGCGGTGGACGCCGCCGACATCGCCCTGATCAACGACGATATCCGGGAGCTGCCGCACCTGGTGCGCCTGTCCCGGCGGATGATGCTGACCATCAAGTGCAACCTGACCTTCTCGATGGCGCTCAACTTCATCGCCATCATCCTTGCCATCACCGGCGCGCTCAATCCGGTGGTCGGGGCGCTGGTGCACAACGCCGGCTCAGTGCTGGTCATCGTCAACTCGGCCCTGCTGCTCAAGTGGAGGGCCGCAAAATCATAAACCATATCCCAACAGAAACGGAGGAACCTGCATGCTGATCCCCATTATCGCGCTGTAAATATGTAAAAAAAGAATCCGTTCTCCTCTTCCTGCCGGTGTGCTTTGGGTCAGTGTTCCAACCCGCGCTGCACGGCTGCACGGTCAGTTCCAAAAAGGTGGGACTGTCCGGATGGTCGAAGGATACCGGATTCTTTTTCACCGGTATCCTTTTCTTAAAAACAGGCAAAGAAAAACGATAACCGGATTTGTGCGTTTCGCCCTTTCCGATCCAGTGTCCATTTGGACACCGGATCAGCCTGAGACCATACGGACACAGGCACTGCTGTGACCATCCGGACACAGACCCCACAAACGCCGTCTGTAAAATGACTTTCAGACAAGGAATGGGTGAAACAGTTCTAGTTTGCGCCGGGCGGGAAGGATTTATGCGGCGGAAAATTTTTCCACTCCGCAAAATTTTCTGCGCGAAAAAGGCGCGCCGGCCCTTGCAAAACAGGCCCCGGTATGCTATGATAAATGGGTTAGGTTACGATGCGGAGGCTGTCCTCCGCCTGATTTTGCAAATCAACTAGGAGGTTAACAATGGGCGTACTGAATATCATCTGTGCGATCGTTCTGATTCTGGCTTCCATCGCCGTCATCGCTCTGGTCTCCATGCAGGAGAGCAAACGCGGCATGTCCGCGCTGACCGGCGGCCAGTCCGAAGCAATTGGCCGCAACTACGGCAGAACCAGAGACGCCATGCTGTCCAAAGGCACCAAGGTGCTGACCGCGGCGCTGTTTGTTCTGACGATCATCATTTCCATCATCGACAAGTTCTCGGTCTAACCCGAGCCCCAAAAGCGTCCGAAAGCGGGCGCTTTTTCTTTTGAAAAAATTCTTTTGGGGCTTGCTTTTTGGGCAGGGTGGCTTTACAATAAAGGTAAGATAAGGGAATTTATAAATTTCCCTTTTTTGTATATACAAAAATATGTGGGAGGAATGGACATGAAGAAAATACTGGCTATCCTCATCGCCCTGCTGGCCGCGCTGGCTGTGCAGACGGTGGCCTTTGCGGACGGGGAAATGATGCCGCTGCAGCCAGCATCAACACAAAGCGAAACGAGCAGCGGCACTGCGGTGCCAGTTGGGGGCTCTATAACAGTCGGTGGAATCAAGTACACTGTTCTCACCGAGCCCAGTGGCGAAGAAAATGGAACGGTTAAGGTGGGTCCAAATCCATACGCCAGCGACAACATCACCATCCCTGCGACCATCACAAATGGTGAAAATACTTACACTGTCACCTCCATCGGCGACTTTGCATTTTATTACTGCACAGGCCTGACCAGTGTCACCATTCCGGACAGCGTCACCTCCATTGGCAACTTTGCATTTTATGACTGCACAGGCCTGACCAGCGTCAACATACCGGACGGCGTCACCTCCATCGGTAACAGTGCATTTTATGACTGCACAGGCCTGACCAGCGTCGACATTCCGGACAGCGTCACCTCCATTGGCGACGGTGCATTTTTTAGGTGCTCTGGCCTGACCAGCGTCACCATACCGGGCAGCGTCACCTCCATTGGCGGCAATGCATTTTGGGGCTGCGCAGGCCTGACCAGTGTCACCATACCGGACAGCGTCACCTCCATTGGCGGCTTTGCATTTGGAGGCTGCTCAAGTCTCACAGAAGTCACCATTCCGGACAGCGTCACCTCCATTGGCAACTATGCATTTGAGGACTGCAGCTATCTGACAAAAATCACCTTTGAGGGAACTGTGCCGGAATATTGGGGCTATAGCCCTTTCCATAATTGTGACGCTATGCAAACCGTCTACCTCTCCGACGATTTGACCGAAGAGGAGCGGGCGGAATGGGAAAAAGTCTTGAATGATGCAGGATTAGATACGACTATCATTCAATATACCGACCTGACCCCAGACCCTGAGCCAACCCCAACCCCAGACCCAACACCGACCACCCCGCCGGCGGACACCAACACCGCCGCCGAAGCTGCTTCCGCCCCCACCGTCCAGCAGATGGAGCAGCGCGAGCGCCCCGACCCGCAGGACGTGGAGGCCACCGAACGCTATCACTTCTGGATGGGTGTAAAATCCGACCTGCGCGCCGCCGCTGACGGCAAGACGCTGCGCGTCCACGTCCCCGCCGACTACACCAACATGCCCGCCAGTGTGATGGAACAGATTCGCCTGCTGGACGCCGACGTCACCGTCGACCTGCGGTGGAACGGCGAGCGGCTCACCATCACCCCCGCGACGGCCCAGCGCAAGACGGCGCTGAAGGCCTACTGGACCTTTGCGCAGCTGTGCGAGCTGTACGCGCAATAGCGAGGAGGGCTGACGCCCTCCTCTGCACTCCACCAAGTGGGGGCCAAAGGCCCCCACAACCCCCATGAGCGGGCGCTCCGCCCCGCGCCCCGGCCTACTTTCTCGCGTAGAGGAAAGTAGCAGCATAAATGCTGCGAAAGATACGCCAGGAACCTCCTGGTTCCTGGACCTCCGGCGAAGGGGGCGGAAGTAAAAGCGTTCCGCTTTAACTTCTGCCCCCTTTGATCCCCCGGCCTTCTGCCCTAGCGGTATTGGTTGTGATAACTTAAACCCTCAAACATCCTCGGGGGCAATCCTGCCGCGCCACGGATTGAAAGTAGAGAGTGTTCCCTCGAAGGAACCAAAGGAAAAAATAAAGACCGATTTGCCCACCCGCTCAAAGTGGCAAATCGGTCTTTGTTTGTGGTACAAGCCCTATCGAGGGGGTGCGGCTTGCCGCAGGGGGAGCGAAGCGTCCCCCTGCGGGGGATTCCAAAGGGCACAGCCCTTGGCGCGCCTTTGGTGACTTTCCCTGCGACGGGAAAGTCACCCGGGTGCAGGGCGGAGCGCCTGCTCTGGGGGTGTGGGGGCCTTTGGCCCCCACTTCGGGGAGCGCAGAGGGGCAGCGCCCCTCGCATCGTCAAGCAGAGTCCCGCGGCGAAAAAGGTGGAAAATACAAAAGGGAGGAACCGAATGGTTCCTCCCTTTTGTCGTGAGTGGGCTGGTAAGCCGGGTTCTGTTATGATGACAATCTATCTAGACCGCCGGTCGCCCGGCGGTTCAAGCCACATAGACCGTTGGCTCTCGCCCCAAAAGGCGCGACGGGCCGCCGCCCTCCTTCTGCGGTCACGGTGTTGCTTCGGATAGGGTTTACATGGCAGTGCGATCTCCCGCACCCCGGTGAGCTCTTACCTCGCCTTTCCACCCTTACCGGAGAAAAATCCCCGGCGGTATCTCTCTGTTGCACTTTCCCTAAAGTCGCCTTCGGCTGCCGTTAGCAGCTATCCTGCCCTGCGAAGCCCGGACTTTCCTCATCCGGAGGTCCCCCTCCGTCCGCTGCCATCCTGCCCGCTCACCCCGGTATTATACCTTATTTTGCAGGGCGCGTCAAGGGCGATCCTGCTGCTCCGGCTCCACTGTGAAGATTTCCTCGATGCTCACCCCGAATACCTGCGCGATGTTCCACGCCAGCACCAGCGACGGATTGTAGCGCCCCTTTTCCAGGTTGCCGATGGTCTCCCGGCGCACCCCCACCAGCTTGGCCAGCTCCTCCTGCTTCATGTTGTGGCGGGCGCGGTACTCTTTGATGCGGTTGCGGATCATTCCTTCGCCCCCTGTTTCTCCCGAAATCCGTAGTATGCCGCCGACAGCGCCTGCACCATAACCGCCGCCGCCCATCCTGCAGCGCAGCCGGTCAACAACGCAGGGCTGCTCTGCTGTCCGATAAGCAGACTGCCGACGGTGACCGCCGCCATCACCAGCATCCCCGCTACAAACCCTCGTGCCGCCGAGCGGTTCATGTACTGCTCCACCATCTCGTCCGAGGGCAGGAAGAAATACTCAAAGTCCACCGCGAAGGCAAAGAAGCTCAAAAATTCCCGCTGCGGCGTCAGCACGCCCACCAGCCCCAGCAGCGACAAAAATCCCAGACATCCATACCATTTTGTTTTACTCATACTTGTTCCTCCTTTTGTAAATGTGGTGTATTTTTATCTTTGCGTGATAAATATACCACACTTCTTCCTTCCTGTCAAGCCCTCTGTCCCAAAAAGAATTGCAATCCTTCACCGATGGGTTTATAATAAAAGCGTTATCCCTATTCTCACCGAAAGGAAGTCTTGGACCATGAGCATAAATCATCCCTATCTGCAAAAGGTTTACCAGCAGGTCTGCGCGCGCGACCCGCACGAGCCGGAATTTTTAAACGCCGTCAACGAGGTGCTGGGCACCCTGGAGCCGGTCATCCGACGCCACCCCGAGTATGAGGCCGCCGGATTGCTGGAGCGCCTGGTGGAGCCGGAGCGCGCCGTGCAGTTCCGCGTCGCCTGGCAGGATGACCAGGGCAAAACCCATGTCAACCGCGGCTGGCGCGTGCAGTTTAACTCCGCCATCGGCCCTTACAAGGGCGGCCTTCGCCTGCACCCGAGCGTCAACCTGTCGATCATCAAGTTCCTTGCCTTCGAGCAAACCTTTAAAAACAGCCTGACTGGCCTGCCGATGGGCGGCGGCAAGGGCGGCAGCGACTTTGACCCCAAGGGCAAATCCGACGCCGAGATCATGCGGTTCTGCCAGAGCTTTATGACCGAGCTTGCCCGCTACATCGGCCCCGAGACCGACGTTCCTGCCGGCGACATCGGCGTGGGCGCGCGGGAGATCGGCTATCTGTTCGGCCAGTACAAGCGGATGCGCAATGAGTTTGCCGGCGTGCTGACCGGCAAGGGCCTCTCCTATGGCGGCTCGCTCATCCGCACCCAGGCCACCGGCTACGGCCTGCTGTACTTTGTGTGCGAGATGCTCTCCCACATGGCAAACGACAACCTCATCGGCAAGACCACCGTCATCTCCGGCTCGGGCAACGTCGCCATCTACGCCGCTGAGAAGGCCCAGGAGCTGGGTGCGAAGGTGGTCGCCATGTCCGACTCGAACGGCTATATCCTCGACCAGAACGGCATCCAGCTCGATGTAGTCAAGGAAATCAAGGAGGTCCGCCGCGGCCGCATCCGCGAATACGTGGAGAAGGTTCCTTCCGCCCAGTACCATGAGGGCTGCAGAGGGATCTGGAGCATCCCCTGCGACATCGCCCTGCCCTGCGCCACCCAGAACGAGCTGCTTTTGGAGGACGCGCAGAAGCTGATCCAAAACGGCGTCAAGCTGGTGGCAGAGGGCGCCAACATGCCCTGCTCGCTGGACGCTGTCGAGGCCTTCCAGCAGGCCGGTGTGCTGTATGCCCCGGGCAAGGCGGCAAATGCGGGCGGCGTCGCCACCAGCGGTCTGGAAATGTGCCAGAACGCGATGAAATATTCCTGGAGCGCCCAGGAGGTGGACGAAAAGCTGCACGACATCATGGTCGGCATCTTCCACGACGCCTACAACGCCTCCAAGGAATACGGCATGGAGGGCAACCTGCTGGCCGGCGCAAACATCGCAGGTTTTGTCAAGGTGGCCGATGCGATGATGGCACAGGGGATTGTGTAAACCTTTCTGGTTTTCACAAAGCACATTTTGTATCACAAAAAAAAGACCGGTTTTCCACTTGGTACTTGTGGGAAAACCGGTCTTTTCTTCTCTCCCCGTTTCTGTATGGGAAAATTTTGTGCTCTCGGCCCCTGGTGCAGTTGCACGCTCTCGTGCAACTTTTGGGGCGTTTCGGGGTATAGGTGAAGGGGAAATATCTGGATGCGAAGCGCGTCTTATGACAACCAACTCACAGCAATCAGGCTGCTGGTTGTCATGGCAAGATCGATTTGGTTCATATTTTGTTCATACTCTGCGCCCGATTCTGATAAGCAGATTCCCTGGTTGTCGGTCTCGGTTGTCGCTGGTTGTCAGGCTGGTTGTCGAAACAAATGGCTTATTTAAGCCACAAAACAGCCATTTGACAACAAAGACAACCAACTATATATAAAAAAGAAATATATAAAATAGAGTATAGATAGGAGAGAGAAAAAAGTCTTGACCCCTTGGTTGTCGTTGTTGGTTGTCAGAGCTCTGTTGGCTGTGTCCAGCCCCCTATATCGGCAACGCCCTGACCCAGTCAGTCCGCGCTGCTATGTACGGCCTGTACTGCCCACCGGGCATCCAGCAGTTTTTTTGCTGGATAAGGGAAAAGCTATCGGCAGCCTGAGCACCCCATCCAGACTGGAGAGAACACGAACCCCCAGTTTGCCCCACCTGCCACGCAGAAGCAACACGAACCATTGGTTCGCCCCACCCAGCGCGCCACGGTTTGAAAGCAGGAAGTGTGACCCCCGGTAGAGCTTGGGGAGAAAAAAAGACCGATTCGCCCACAAATTCAAAGTGGCAAATCGGTCTGGGGTAGTGGCAGAAAGTAGCCCGGCGCGAGTCGGAGCGCAGCGCAGCGAGCGCGAAAAGGGCGGTGAGCACGCACCAGGGGATTCCAAAGGGCACAGCCCTTGGCGCACCTTTGGTGACTTTCCCTGCGTCGGGAAAGTCACCCGGGTGCAGGGCGGAGCGCCTGCATCAGGGGTCGCAGGGGCTACCAACCCCGCATAAACTTCCGGGGCGCGGGGCGGAGCGCCCGCATCAATGTTGGAGCGCAGAGGGGCTTCGCCCCTCGCATCAACCTACTCCATCTTCAGCTGCCCCGGCAGGTGATCTTTCTCCTTGAGGAAATCCCCCCGGGAGGGCAAACTCTTGGCAATGTACCGGTGTTCGTCCGCCAGCGTCCCCGCTGTGTACAGCGACGCGCCGGAAACCACCGACCCCTTGGTCAGCTTCATCACCTGCACGCCCTGCTGGTCCTTGGTGGCTTTCGGCTGCAGCAGACCTGTCGGCAGAATCAGCATCCGCCCGTTGGAGGCCTCCAGCAACAGGTCCGCATCCTCCCGCACGCAGAGCATGGCCGCCAGCTTCTCCTTCATGCTGTAGGCGTTGAGCAGCTTCTTGCGGTTGGTCTTGGTCTCGTAGGCGTTGAGGTTGACTTTGGCCACCTTGCCGTTCTCAAAACAGAACAGCATATAGCCCTGATAGTCCGCCGTCACCGCCATGTAGATGGCGCTCTCCCCGTCGTCCATCCCCAGCTTGGCCGGGATAAAGTCGCCCAGGACGCTGGCCTTGGTGTCCTCAAAGTCGCAGGCGCGCGCCTTGTAGACCTGGCCCTTGTCGGTGAAGAAAAGCAGCTGGTCGGCATTGGTGCCCTCAATGTGCTGCACCACCTCGTCGCCCTCCTTGAGGTAGTGCTCGCTGGACATCCGGTAGGACTGCGGGGTGATCTTTTTAAAGTAGCCCTCCCTGGTGAAGAACAGGTTGACCGCGTAGGCGTCCACCTTTTTCTCCTCCTCCACAAAGCTCTTGATCTGATCCTGCATCAGCAGCAGGCTCCTGCGGGGCTGGGCGTAGTTTTTGATGACTGTCTTGAGCTCCTGGATGATGATCTTGCTGATCTTCTTCGGGTCGTCCAGGATCGACTGCATCTCATCGATCTCGCCCTGCAGCTGTCCGGTCTCCTCGGTGCGCTTGAGGATATATTCCTTGTTGATGTGCCGCAGCTTGATCTCCGCCACATACTCGGCCTGCGTTTCGTCGATGCCGAAGGCGATCATCAGGTTGGGCACGACCTCCTCCTCCGACTCGGTCTCGCGGATGATTTTGATGGCCTTGTCGATGTCCAGCAAAATCTTTTTGAGGCCCAGCAGCAGGTGGAGCTTTTCCTTTTTCTTGTTCAGGTCAAAGTAGACCCGACGCTTGACGCAAAGCTGGCGGAAGGCAATCCACTCCTCCAGCAGCTCCCGCACGCCCATCACCCGCGGCACGCCGCCGATCAGGACGTTGAAATTGCAGGAAAAGCTGTCCTCCAGCGGGGTGAAGCGGTAGAGCTTCTGCATCACCGCGTCCGGATCGGCGCCGCGCTTGAGGTCGATGGCCAGCTTTAAACCGGACAGGTCGGTCTCGTCGCGCATGTCGGAGATTTCCCGAATCTTGTTCGCCTTGATTAAGTCTACCACCTTGTCGATGATGGCCTCGGTGGTGGTGGTCGGCGGAATCTGGGTGATCTCGATGCAGTTGCAGCTCTTGTCATAGTTCCAGCGCGCCCGCACCTTGAAGGAGCCGCGGCCAGTGCGGTAGATTTTGTCCATCTCCGCAGGGTTATAGATAATCTGTCCCCCGCCCGGAAAATCCGGCGCGGTCAGGGTCAAACCGATCTCGTGGTTGGGATTTTTGATCAGCTCGATGGTGGTGCTGCACACCTCTTCGAGGTTAAACGGGCAGATCGAGCTTGCCATGCCGACGGCGATGCCGGTGTTGGCGTTGACCAAAATGGTCGGGAAGGTCACCGGCAGCAGGGTCGGCTCCTTTAATTTGTTGTCGTAGTTGTCCACAAAGTCGACCGTGTCCTTGTCGATGTCGCGGAACAGCTCCTGACAGATGGGGTCGAGCTTGACCTCGGTGTATCGCGAGGCGGCAAAGGCCATATCCCGCGAATAGGCCTTGCCGAAGTTGCCCTTGGAATCGACATAGGGGTGCAGCAGCGCCTCGTTGCCGCGGGAGAGGCGCACCAGCGTCTCATAGATTGCCATCTCGCCGTGGGGGTTAAGCTTCATCGTCGTCCCGACCACGTTGGCGGATTTGGTGCGCGAGCCGGTCAGCAGACCCATCTTGTACATGGTGTACAGCAGCTTGCGGTGGGAAGGCTTGAAGCCGTCGATTTCCGGAATCGCGCGCGAGACGATGACGCTCATCGCGTAGGGCATATAGTTTTTTTCGAGCGTATCGGTAATTTTCTGATCGATCACCTCGCCGGCGTGCTCGATGTAAGCCTTCGCGTCGGTCCTGTGGGAGGTGCGATCGGTTTGCTTTTTCCTTGCCATAGTCTCTTCCTTTTTCTTGAATTCGTTTCTGC
>NBJMC04203__coassemble_785_pt1 | contig 15408 bp, 14 predicted proteins | sample NBJMC04203__metabat2_low_PE_031 | metagenome-assembled genome bin NBJMC04203 | reverse complement strand
CGGGAGGTTTTTCCTTTTTGGAGCGCCTCGTTCCTGCCGCATAGAAAAAGCGTAGAACCAAACCTTGTAGACCAATCGACAAAATTGTGCTACAATCAAAGAGCAAAGATAAAAACGCAACGTGAGGGCAGCGTCTTTGTCGCGCCCTTGCAGAGCCGGTAGGTAGCCCGGCCGCACCGAAAGGTGTAAGTAACCCTCCCTCCTTGGGTCGTCCGTTCTTTGTTCATCGCAAATCATAAAGGAGGAATTGTTATGGACAAAGTGTCGGGCAAGTTGACCGTGTTTTTTGAGGACCCGTTTTGGGTGGGCGTCTTTGAGCGCGTGACAAAGGGGCGCCTTTCCGTCTCCAAAGTGACCTTTGGGGCGGAGCCAAAGGAGCAGGAGGTGTACGCCTTCGTCCTCAAACAGTATCGCTGCCTGAGATTTAGTCCGGCTGTGGCGGCTGCAGTCACACAAGCTGGCCATAATCCCAAGCGGCTCCAGCGCGAGGCACACCGGCAGACGCAGGAGACGGGGATTGGGACAAAATCGCAGCAGGCTTTGAAGTTGCAGCAGGAACAGTGGAAAGCGCAGAGAAAGGCAGGAGCCCGGGAAAAACGGGAGGAGGAAAAGGAGCGAAAGTTCCTGCTCAAACAAAAGAAAAAGAAGGAAAAGCACCGGGGCAGATAAGCTCCGGAAAAAGAAATCGAGGCGGCGTCCAACAGGACGCCGCCTCGATGCGGTTTTTACAGCTTTATCCAGTACCGCTGGGTGATGCGGTCAGGCGTTTCGATCTCGTTTTCCAACACGCCGCCGTTGTGCTGGATAGTTTTGGCCGAGCCGATGTTGGTCTTGTCGCAGGTGAGCAGCACTCGGTCGATGCCGAGCTTGCGGCACTCCTCCAACCCTAGTCGAAGCATCTCGACGGCGTAGCCCTGCCGCCGGCGGGAAGGGCGCACGCTGTAGCCGATGTGGCCGCCGAACTTGAGCAGCCCTTCGTTTAAGCGGTGGCGGATGTCGATCATGCCGATCAACTCCCCGGTCTGCTGCAGGACCGCCAGGTAGGTGGAGGCGGGAACCTTGTCGGGCGGGGTTGTTTCCTCCGAACGGTAGGCCAGATTTTTCCGGTACCATCCGGCAAAGTCCTGGACGTTGGCAAGGCCCCCTGTGCCGTCCAGATGCTGGTCGTTATTATTGAAAAACTCCTCGCGATAATCCCAAATTGCCTGCTCGTCGGCTGCGGTCGGCAGCACCAGTTTTAATCTGTCCATTTCGTTCCCTCCCAGAAATTGTAAAAGTGAAAATCATGCTGCTTTGGCGGAATGATTTTTTCTATTATAGGGCGGGGAGGGGAGGATGTCAAGGGCACAATAATAGGCTGTCCAACGAAAAGTTGGACAGCCTATTATTGTTAGTAAATTATAACATCGAATTCCTCAAAATGGTCTTGAATATAGGTTTGGAGTTCCTGTTCGTTTTGATGGAATTTTTCGGAAAGAAGTTTTTCACGCTCGGCAGAAAAAACAAGGGAATCGACAATCATTTCTCGATATTCCTCCATAGAAACTCCGTAGGCCTGCGCCGATTTTTCTACACTTTCCATGGCTTGCTGAGCATACATTTTTTCAGTGTCGGAGCCGTTTTCCAGAGCATCTTCTATGAGCTGGAAAGTTTCATCTTGTGAGGAACGGATTGCTTGTACCTCTTGCTCGGAAAGGGAGAGGTTGTTTTCTTTAACCAGGTCGGAAATGATCTCCTTTTCAACGAGGTAGTTGAGAGCAGTTTGTTTATTCGTGATAGAGGAAGTGTCAGAATTGGAAAAGCTGGCAGATAGTTGGCTGGCCTTAAGAAAAGAGGAGACTTCTCTATTGGTGATGTCACTTCCAGAAACAGATGCGATAATTTTATCTTGAGGATTTTGGTTGAATAAAAAAAGGCTGAAAGATAAGAGACAAACTATAGTTATAAAGAAAAAGACTTTTTTCACATGAATCCCTTCGCAATCTAAAATATAAGATCATCCTATCATAAGACTTCACGATTGTCAATGATATTCGTGTGTTTAGTTGAGGGCAGAGAGTTCTAGCCGAGACAAAAAGAAAAGCTCCGACCTTACGATCGAAGCTTTCATTTTTGTAGTGCGGATAGCAGGAGCTTGAAAAGGTTCAAGTCCTGACCGCTCCGGGACAAAAAGAAAAGCTCCGACCTTACGGCCGAAGCTTTCTTTTTTGTAGTGCGGATAGCAGGAGCTTGAAAAGGTTCAAGTCCTGACCACCCCAGGACAAAAAGAAAAGCTCCGACCTTACGATCGAAGCTTTCATTTTTGTGGTGCGGATAGCAGGACTTGAACCTGTATGAGTGTAACCTCACTAGAACCTGAATCTAGCGCGTCTGCCAATTCCGCCATATCCGCGAATCACGAGTGTTATTATAACATTGGATTGAGCGGTTGTCAACACCTTTTTGCAAAAAAATTATTTTTTTTGCGATTTTTTTTCGCGGGGGCCCGGACGGCGCTTCGTTTTCTTGCGAACGCTGTAGCCAAAGGTGCCCAGCTTTTTGCCCGGCGCAAAATATTCCCCGTGCATATAGCAGGCAAGGTTGCACTGATCCACGCAGAGCTTGCCGTTTTCGTCCAGATACTGCTCGTCGACGTTCACGCCCACGATGTCGGCCAGGAACATGTCGTGGCTGCCCAGCGGGGTGACGGTTCTGACCCGGCATTCCAGATTGATCGGGCACTCGGCGATGAGCGGCGCGCTCACCTGGTTGGCCGCGAGAGGGGTCAGCTTGCAGGCTTCAAACTTATCGACCTCCCGGCCCGATTTGACGCCGCACCAGTCCGCCTGCCGCACCAGGGATGCTGGGGTGAGGTTGATGACGAATTCGCCGCTTTGTTTGATGAGCTCGTAGGAGTAGCGGCTGGGGCGCACCGAGATGTAGGTCATCGGGGGCTGGGAGTTGACGATGCCGGTCCAGGCCACGGTGATGATGTTCGGCTTTTCCATCGTGCCGCAGCTGACCATGGTGGGGGGAACGGGCGCCAGGAGGGTGGAGCCTTTCCAGAATACTTTTACCATATTTTTCTGCCTTTCCATGTTGAGGTGTTGTTTTCAAGATTATAGCAGATCCTGCCCCGCAGGGCAAGCGGTTTTGCTTACGGCTTTTTCTTGTGCAGCTTGAGAGAAATTCCGCAGCCGCTGGCCGCCGCCTGTAGGGCGGCCCTTGCGAGGGACGCTTTCTTTTTGGGGTCGGGTTCCTGCTCAATTTGCTGGCGGATCTGCTGGACGGCAGATTCGAGCACATCCAGCGGCAGCAGGTTTGCTGCAGTGCAGAACAGCGTCTTCTGCCGCCCGTCATTGCAGTTTTGCAGCAGCCACAGCAAAAGGCCCTCCCGCGTGGAAAGCTCTTCCAGCAGGCCCTCAGGACCGCTCTCGCGCACCTGCTGCAGGTTGGCAAGCAGGTTGCTGTGGGGAAGAAAAGAATCGTACTGCACAGCTTCGGCCAGCCTTTGGCAGGGAAATTCGGCGCACTGGGAGCAGAACTCCGGGCGGCCATGTTCCAGACTGCACCGGATGATGGAGCAGGACTGGTGCCCCGCCCCTCCGCCGCAGCCGGGACAGCCGTTTTGCATCTGGTGAATGGGACACAAAGCGCAGCAGAGCCCGCACAGACTGAGGGCAGGGTGGGCGCGCAGGTAATCTTTCATGGCAATCGCTCCTTACAGATGCAGCCGGCGGCGCAGCTCGCGCCAGGTGTCCCGACCGACAAAGAGCAGCAGCGCCGCTAAGTAGATGATGCCTGCGGCGGCGGTCAGCACCGTCGGCCAGGTGACGGTGGTCCAGCCGGGCAGCAAAAAGAGCAGCGGGACGATGCCGAACACCGAGGAGAGCACCATGTAGATGATGTAGTCGGTGACGTGCTGGCGGCGGATGATGGCGGTGATGCCGATGACGATCATCGCAAAGGCGCACAGCGCCGGGATGACATAGTTAAACGACCAGCGCAGAAAGCCGGTCATCAGGTCAAAGATCACCGCCAGCAGCGCCAGGGTGACCACCTGATACAGCACATGCTTGCAGAACGAGCTGCGCTTGCGGATGGCCTGCGCCACCGTCAGCCAGCCGGCTCCCACCCCTGCCAGCACAAACAGCGACCACCAGTTGTGCGGTGTCAGCAGAAAGTTGAGCGCCAGGCACAGCACACAGGCCGCCACCGACACAAACAGCGCCACCCGGATGAGCAGGTTGTGCTGGTGATAGATGGTGGGCAGATAGGGAAGGATTTCGTCGTCATAGTGGGGCTGTCCGTTGTCCTGCGCCTGCGTCAGCCGCCCCTGACACAGCGGACAGTGCTCGCGGGTGGACGGGACATAGACCCTGCATTTTTCACAGAATTTCATCGCAGATCATCCTCCAGCTTGTTGGACTGAATTTCCACCGGGATGCCCGCCTGGGTCAGCTGGCGGAAAAAGTTTTTCTGCACGTTGGTGCTGCGGAAGGCGGAGGTAAAGCTGACGGTCAGCTGGGAACCGAAGGAGCAGACGCAGGCCTGCAGCTTGTCGGTGCTGACAAAGACGTCGAACCGGTTGACAAAGGGAACCGCCGCCTCGGGCAGGGTGACCTTGCCGATGTTGGAGATGCTGCCCGCCATGCAGGATTCGTTGAAGGCGTTGGCGATGCGCAGGATGGGGTCCTTGAGCACCAGAGGGATGGCGCGGGTGACAAAGTTGTGCTCCGCCTTGGAGAGGGCTGCCATCCGCGCGCCCAGCTGCTCGGCGGTCAGTTCCCGGGCAAAGACCTCCCTGACGTGCGCGATGACCTCCTCCAGCGTGCCCGGCCCCTGCGAAAAGTTGTAGCCGGCCTTGATGACGCCGAAAAAGTTGCGCGCGGTCTCGGACTGGAAGTAGTTGCGCAGGTTGACCGGCACATCCAGCACCACCGGGCGCTTCTTTTTGCGCAGCGGGATTTCCTGGGCAAAGGCGATGAGCATCATCGAGGTCAGCAGCACCGTCAGGGTGGTGTTGTAGCTTTTGGAGAGCCGCAGCACCTCCTTCACCGGCATGATGCCCTCGATGATTTTGAGCCGCCCCTCCGGCACCCGGGCGCCTTTGAGCTGGCAGGAACGCTCGTTTTTGGTGCGGCGGGCCTTTTGGTGGGGGTCGTAGTATTTTAAAAAGCTGTCCTCGTCCCGCTCGGCGGTGGAGGCGTCGTATTCGATCTCCGGGAGCAGGTCGGGCAGCAGCTGCGGGTATTTGATGGCCAGATAGTTGCAGACCAGCGTCTTTAAAAACTGCAGCGCGCCGGTGCCGTCGGTCAGCGAGTGGTAGACCTCCAGGTTGATGCGGTTGCGCCAGCAGGTGACCTCGAACAGCAGGTTGCGGCTGCTGGGGTCATAGATCTGCCCGCAGGGCGGGCGGTATTCCGGCTCCACCACCGGCACCAGCTCGGTCTTTTCCAGGTAGTACCAGAACAGCCCGTGCTTGAGCACGCTGCGGAAGATGGGAAAGGTCTCCAATGTCTTTTCGGTGGCCTGCTGCAGAATGTCCTGCTCCACCCACTCATTGAGCTGGCAGGCAAAGCGGAAGACCTTGGTGTCCTGCTTGTTGCTGGTGGGCGGAAAAATTTTGGCTGCGTTATCCAGCCTTGTCCAATCGGGTGACTGATCGCGCAAGCTCCTTCACCTCTTTTAATTTTAATCTGACGTATTTTGATCGGGATTTGGGGAATCCCCGCTTTGACCCCGGGTGTCTCCAAAGGTCTCGGAGAGCACCTGGCCAAAGCCGCCTTCCTTCCCGGAAAGGAAGGCATTGATATACTGATAGGTTTTTTTGACCGGTTTAAAGCCGGGGCTTAAGGACATGAAACCGTGCAGCGCGTCGTGGATGCGGTGGATTTCCACATCGTTTCCGGCCTGCGCCAGCTTGATGCCGTAGGCCTCGCCCTCGTCGCGCAGCGGGTCATATTCGGCGGTGATGATGAGGGTGCGGGGCTGGCGGCTCAAATCCTTACTGACAAGCGGCGCGTAGTAGGGATTTTGCAGGTCGTCGTCGCCGGAGCGGTAGAGCTTCATGTAGTCGACCATCCGCTTGCTGGTCAAAAGGTAGTCGGTGCCGTTTGTGCGCACCGACTCGAAGGGGGAATTTTCGGTGTGGTCGTTGTTGGTGGCCGGGTACAGCAAAATCTGCTGGCGGGGCATGAATTCCCCGCGGTCCCGCGCCATCAGCGAGACCACCGCCGCCAGGTTTCCGCCCGCGCTGTCGCCGATCAGGGTGATGTCGTCGGGCGTGATGCCGAACAGGTGGCACTGGGAGAAAATTTCCCGCGCGGCCAGATAGCAGTCCTCGGGCGCGGCGGGGAAGCGGTGCTCGGGGGCCAGGCGGTAGTCCACCGACACCACAATGTGGCGGGTCAGGCGGGCCATGTTGGTGCAAACCTTGTCGTAGGAGTCGATGTTGCCGGTGACCCAGCCGCCGCCGTGGAAGAACAGCAGCATGGGGAACACCCCCTCCACTTCGGGGGAGAAGACGCGCACCGGCACCTCGTGGTCGCTGGCCAGGATGTGGTGGTCCCAGATCTTATAAAAGGGGCGCAGCACATGCGGGTGGGAGGCGTTGACGGCGGCGCGCTGCAGGCGGTAGCCGTTTTTCTTGTCCAGAATCTCGGGGTAAGAGAGCGCCTTGAGGGCGGCGCGCATAAAGGGGTTGATCGCCATAGAGCAGTATAACATCCTTCTTTTAAAAATCGCGGCGAAAGAGGCCGCATTTAATTCTATTATAGCCGATTTGCCCGGCAAAGCAAAGGCTCAAATATGCGGTGTTTTGTAAATTTTTAGTCTCAGGGGGCAATTTTACCGGCTTGCTGTAAAAATACTGTAAAAAGGCGCCGCAACGGTTTGCCAAGAAGGCGGTGGATGCTGTATAATAAAGAAGATTGCTCTCCTTTAGCGGAAAGGGGAGGGCCAGGAGCGACAGGGACAATTGTTTTTTAAGATAAAAGGAAGTGTGTTTTTTGACGCGGGAAATTTACTACGACAACAGCGCCACTACCCGGACCCGGGAGGAAGCGGCCAGGCTGGTCTATGAGATGCTCATCGACTGCTACGGCAACCCCTCCTCGCTGCACCGCAAGGGTTTTGCCGCCCAGCAGCGTCTGGAGCAGGCACGCGCGCAGATAGCGCAGGCGCTGGGCTGCCAGCCGGGGGAAATCTACTTCACCGCCGGCGGCACCGAGGCGGACAACCTCGCCATTCTGGGCGCGGCGCGGGCGCAGCAGCGCGCGGGCAGGCGGATTGTCACCACTGCCATCGAGCACGATGCGGTGCTCAACACCGTCGCCTTTCTCGAGAGCGAGGGATGGGAGATTGTCCGCCTGAAACCGGACCACGAGGGCAAAATCTCCGCCCAGCAGGTGCTGGACGCGGTGGACAGCAGGACGGTGCTGGTCTCGATGATGGCGGTCAACAACGAGGTGGGCAGCATCCTGCCGGTGGGGCAGGTCTGCCGTCAGCTGCGCAAAGCCTACCCCCGCCTGCTCATCCACTGCGACGCGGTGCAGGCCTTCGGCAAGGAGCCGCTCAAGGTCGGAAAGGCGCTGGACGTCGATTTCCTCACCGTGAGCGGACACAAAATCTACGCCCCCAAGGGTTGCGGCGCCTTGTACATCAAAAAGGGCAGCCGCTTTCGCCCGGTGAGCTTTGGCGGCGGGCAGGAGAAGAATGTGCGCCCCGGCACCGAGCCGATCGCCAACCTGTGCGCCATGGGCCTTTCGGCCAGCCTGCTGATGGCGGAGCGGGAGGAAAATCACAAAAGAGTGACCGAAATTCGGGGCGCGCTTTTGGAGGGTTTGACAAAGTTGCCGGACATCTGCATCAATTCCCCCGCGGACTCGACACCATATATTCTGAATTTCTCCGCTTTGGGGGTGCGCTCCGAGATCATGCTCCATTTTCTGGAGGAGAAGGGAATCTATGTTTCCAGCGGGTCGGCCTGCGCCAAGGGGGAGCCAAGCCATGTGCTGCTGGCGATGGACCTTGCGCATGAGCGCGCCGACAGCGCCATCCGTTTAAGCTTTGGCCGGTACAACACCCTCGACGAGGTCCCTGTCTTTCTGGAAGCGGTCAGCGAGGCGCTGAAGCGCTTCCGCCGCTAGGGACAAAAGGAACAGAACACGACTGATACACCCAAAGGAGTTTGTCAAGATATGAAAGAAATTATCCTGCTCAAAGACGGAGAGATCGCCCTGAAGGGCTTAAACCGCCACGCGTTTGAGGACCGCCTGATCAAAAACGCCCGCCGCAAGCTGATGCCGGTGGGGTCCTTCCACTTTAAAAAGGCCCAGTCCACCATCTATGTGGAGCCGGATCGCGAGGACTATGATCTGGACGAGGCGGTGGAGCGGCTGCAGAAGGTGTTCGGCATCGCCGCCCTCACCCGCGCCTGCGTGGTGGAAAAGGACATCGAAGTCATCAAACGCACCGCAGCCGCATATTTAAAGGAGGAGCTGGAAGGCGTCTCGACCTTTAAGGTGGAGGCCAAGCGCTCGGACAAAACCTTCCCCTTAAAGTCCCCGGCCATCTGCGCCGAGGTGGGGGAGTACCTGCTGGAGCAGTACCCGCACCTGTCGGTGGATGTGCATGAGCCGGACCTGGTGGTGATGGTGGAGGTGCGCGACTTTGCGGCCTATGTCCATGGCGGCCAGATCAAGGGCGCGGGCGGCATTCCGGTGGGCAGCGGCGGCAAGGCCATGCTGCTCATTTCCGGCGGCATCGACAGCCCAGTGGCCGGCTACATGATGGCAAAGCGCGGACTGGAGATCCAGGCCATCCACTTTGTCTCCCCGCCGTACACCTCCGAGCGCGCCAAGCAGAAGGTCATCGACCTGGCGCAGAAGATGTGCTCCTACTGCGGGCGCATCAAGCTGCACATCGTGCCCTTCACCGAGATCCAGGAGGCCATCCGCGACCAGTGCCCGGAGGATCTGTTCACCATCATCATGCGCCGGTACATGATGAAGATTGCCTGCCGGGTGGCGCGCCAGAACGAGTGCGAGGCGCTGATCACCGGCGAGAGCGTCGGCCAGGTGGCCAGCCAGACCATCCAGGCCATCGCCTGCACCAACGAGGCCTGCGACATGCCGGTGCTGCGCCCGGTGATCGGCATGGACAAGGACGAGATCATCCTGACCTCCCGCAAGATCGACACCTTTGAGACCTCCATCCTGCCCTATGAGGACTGCTGCACCGTCTTTACGCCAAAGCACCCGCGCACCAAGCCCCAGCTGAAATTTGTCAAGCTGGCGGAGGAGCAGATGGACGCCGAGGCACTGATTGCCCGGGCAATCGAGGGAATCGAGCTGCTGAACATCTCCAACTCGTAATTTTGGCAAAGATTCTTGCGCCAAGCAGGATTTACCGCTTGCAACAGCACGGCATTTGTATTATCATTTTTTTAGGAATTCTTCGGCCTCCTAGAAAAGACCGAAGCTGTAAATTGAGGTGGATATATTGAAAGTTTATGTAGTTGGGGCCGATGCCACAAGACCTTCAGGACTGCTGGCGTCACCCTATATGGAAAAGGAAATGCGGGTTCTGGGCTATCAGCCCGAGCTGCTTTCGGTTCGGGACGCCGGCGGCTTTTTCAAGGAGCTGCAAAACTGCGCGCAGCCGGACGCGCTGATCCTCTGTCCGCTCTCCGGCAATCTGCAGCAGGACGCCGCCTGCATCCAGGCGGTGGCGCAGGTCTGCCAGCGGGAGCTGGAGCCAAACGAGGGCGCGATGAAGCACCTGGTCAAGCGTCAGAAGCTCTCGCAGGAGCAGGCACAGCAGCTTGCTCTGCTGCCGCAGGGCGCGAGGATTTTCCCCTGCCATCAGTCGGCGCTGCCCGGCTTTGAGGCCGCGGGGGAGGGCTTTCACATCGTGGTGATGCCATCCGACCCGGAGGAGCAGATCAGCCTGTTCTTCAGCTACCTGTTCCAGATCCTCAAAAAGGCAAGCGCCTCCCCCTGCGTGGTGCGTGTGGCGCGGGTGATGGAGATGGACGCTGCCCAGGTGGAGCAGGCGCTGGCCGAGCTGCTGGACGCCCAGAGCCCCTGCGTAGCGGTCTACCCCAAAAAGTCGGAGGTCATCGTGCGCATCTGCGACAACAGCGCCGACCGCAGCAGGGCGGCACAGCGCTGCACCGCCGCTTTGCAGGCGGTGACCGAGCGGCTGGGCGACTGCGTCTACGGCATCGACGTCAACAGCATCGAGCACGCGGTGATGGCCAAGTGCGCCAAGAAGAATATCCGCCTTGCCTTTGCGGAGTCCGGTTCGGCGGGGCTTGCGGTCAAGCGCTTTGGCAACGCCGACAAGGAGGGCAAGCTGGTGGCCTCCACCTACAGCTGCCGTCCCGAGGAGATGGACCTGGAAAAGCTGGGGATCAACGATAAAATCGGCAAGACCTTCGGGCCGGTCAGCGCCAATGTCGCCGCGGCGATGGCGCTGGGCGCCTCCAAGCAGGAGCAAAAGGACCTGATGGGCCTGAGCGTCACCCTGCCAAACGCCGCCGTCAAGACAAGAAAGGCGTATATCGCCGCGGTTTTAAACGGCCGCTGTTTGATGCAGGAGCTGGACGCGGGCAACTACCGGTCGCTGACCCAGATGACCGCCGACGCGGTGGCGCGGCTGTTCAACATGGCCAGAAAGCTGGCGGACAGCTATCCGCAGGCGCCGCAGAACAGCTGCGATGCAGAGGAAGCAGTGCTGCAGGGCATGGAGGTCGTGCCGCAGAGCGCGGCCCTGGCAGCGGCGGCCACCACCGCCGTCGCCGGCAAGAAGCGCAGGGGCAAAAAACAGAAGCAGGAGCAGGACGCGCCGGCTTCCAAAGCACCCAAGGGCTTTAAGGGCATTCTGTACCGGCTGTTCCCCAACAAGGACGACGTCGGCTTTGAGAAGGTGCGCAAGATCCTGCTGTGGGTCTGCATTTTGGTCTTCTGCGGTTCGGTGTTCTACCTGGTCGACTTCGGCGCGCAGAACAAAAAGTCGCAGGAAAACCTGGCCACCCTGCAGAGCCAGATGGAGCAGGCGGAGAAGGATGTGGCCGAGGGCAAGATCAACGTCTCCAACATCGAGGGCTACCCCAACGACTACCTGGCCAAGTTCTATCCGTTCTATTTGGAAAATGAGGACATCAAGGGATGGCTGCAGATCGAGGGCACCAACGTCAACTTCCCGGTTGTGCAGACCTCGGACAACGACTACTACCACCGCCTGGGCTTCAATAAAGAGTACGACTACTACGGCACCCCGTACATCGACTACGAGTGCGACGTCAAGACCCCGAGCACTAATCTGATTATCTACGGACACAACATCCGCAACGACGGTCAGATGTTCAACGACCTGACCAAATATAAGCAGCTCTCCTTCTACAAAGAGCACCCGCTTGTCGACTTTGACAGTGTGTACAAGGAAGGAGAGTATAAAATCTTTGCGGCCTTTATCACAAATAACTTGGCTGAGCATGACAACGGAAACCGCTTTGCTTACAACGAATTTACCAATGCCGAGAACGAAGAAGAGTTCAACGAGTTTGTCGACGAGGTAAGGCGGCGCAGCATTTTCGACATTCCGGTCGACGTCGAGTACGGCGACGAGCTGCTGACTCTTTCTACTTGTACATATGAGTTTAAAGACGCGCGCTTTGTCGTTGTTGCACGGCGGGTACGCGACGGTGAGGACAGCAAAGTGGATGTTGACCAGGCAGTGGTCAACGAGGACGCATACTATCCGGCAGTTTATGCCAGCGCGGCGGAATACGCGGCGAAGCTGGGCCAGGTCAAGGGTATCACCATCGACGGTGACCGCACCATCAACCTGGAGGTTGGCCAGACCGCGACCCTGACCGCCTCGGTCACCCCAGCGGATGCGGAGATTAAGACCTGCACCTGGGATTCCAGCAACACCTCGGTTGCGACGGTGGATAAAAACACCGGCGTCGTCACCGCGGTGGGAGCGGGAACAACCCAGATCACCGCTTCGGCGGACGATGGCGGCTATGTCGACAACATCACCATCAACGTCACTGGCAATGGAGCGGAGCTGACCGGCATCACCCTGAGCTCCACCTCGCTGAACCTGCAGCAGGGCAGCACCCAGACGCTGAGCGCCACCCCGGAGCCTGCCGACGCACAGGCCAGCTTGACCTGGAAGAGCAGCGACGACAGCATCGTGCGCATCGAGGGCAGCGGCAACAGCGTGCAGCTCACCGGCGTCAACACCGGCACAGCCAATATCACCGTCGCCTCCTCGGACGGCAAGATCAGCGCGACTTGCGCGGTCACCGTCTCGGGCAACTCGACGGAGAATCCGGGCATCGTCTTTGCCCAGACCAGCCTGACCCTGACCGCGGGCCAGACCCAGAATGTCCGCCTGACCGTCACCCCAAGCGGCGCGGATGTGGGCGACATCACCTGGAGTGCGAGCAGCGGCGCGATCAGCGTTCCAAGCAGCGCAAGCGGCACCGAGGTCACCGTCACCGCCCAGCAGGCGGGCCAGGCGGTGCTGACCGCCACCACTGCCAGCGGACTGCAGGCCTCCTGCACCATCACGGTACAGGAGCAGAGCAGCCAGAACGAGCAGACCGGAAGCGTCAGCCTGACCATCAACCCGCTGACACTCAATCCGGGCGACGAGGGACAGCTGCAGTACTCGGTCAACCCGGCGGGAACACAGCTCAGCTGGTCCTCCAGCAATCCGAGAGTGGCGGATGTCGACGACAACGGCTATGTCACCACCATCGTCTCGCTCTCGCAGACCACCAACGTCACCATCACCGCCACCGCGGCGGACGGCAGCTCCGCACAGACCACCGTTACCGTACTGGGCAGCGGCGGAGGCAGCAGCTCCGGCCAGACCGGCGACAATACCCAGACCGGCGACAACACCCAGCAGGGCAACGAGGAGCAGGGCGGCTATGAGGGCGACCTGGGCCTGTATGCGGCGCAGTCCTACATGGAGGTTGAGTCCGGATACACCAAGCTGATCGACCTGTATGTCGACCGCCCGGAAGGCGAGGTCACCGTGGAGTGCAGCTCCAGCGACCGCAACGTCGCGCGGGTGGACGATGAGGGCATGGTCACCGGCGTAGGGCCGGGCGATGCGACTATCACCATCACGGCGACCGACGTCAACACCGGTGAGTATCAGACCATCACGGTGGACGTCAGCGTCTCGGGCGGCGGCGGTTATGGAACCAACGACCCGGCTCCGGACGAGGATGAGGAGAATGACAGCCCCTCCTTTGGCTACGGCACCAGCGACGACCGCGGTTAATCGCCGCACACAAGAGTTTTAACCAAAAGTCCCTTCCAGACGGAAGGGACTTTTTTTGATGCTCTCGTTTATTCCTTTGGCGGCTCTTTCTCCCGGTTGTCCAGCGAGAGGAAGGCCAGCGCGATTGCCACCGCTAAAATGGAAAGGTCGGTAGCGTGGACGCTGTCCATCAGGTCGTCGATAATCAGCATGACGACGGTGGTGGAGACAGTGTCGAGGATGAGAAAGAGAATTTTCTCCCCGCGGGCGCCCAGCAGTCCCAGCGTGCGCATCGCCTTGGGAAAGGCTTTGGAGAAAATCTCCAGCGGGAAGCCGCAGACCGCGCAGATGACAAAGAACAGCAGAAAACTGCCGGGGCTGTCGTAGGTAAAGCCCAGCAGCCGCATCAGCCCGCCGCACAAAAAGGTGAGCGGGACAAGGATGGCAAGGACAATCAGCAGGATGATGGCGTAGCCGAGGACGGCGGTGAGCAGCTTTTTCATGGGCGGGCCTCCTTTGCGGCAGAAGTTATTAGGTCCAGCATAGCACAAAGCGGGATGTTTGTCTACCGGCTTCCTTTGGAGGCGGTGGGGCTTCTTTTGTGGATAACTGCCAAGCGGCGGCGGGCGTTTTGCGTAAAGTTTCAGTAAAAAGATGAAATGGAAAACGAGTGAGGGAGAGAAAACGAGCAAAAACGAGAGATTTTAAGAGAGAGAGGGCTATAAATTAAATTTTCGGCCACAAAGCCCTTGACAAGCTTTTTGGAATTGGATATAATAGAGAACGTTGATTTGTCATCATTGGATTTTTGCGGAAAACCGATGGTATAAATTGTATTCGATACATTTGAAACAGGAGGTACCAATCAATGTCTACAACAATGCCAAAAGCACAGAACATTACCCGTAAATGGTATGTGATCGACGCTGCAGACAAGCCGCTGGGCCGCACCGCTGCCAAAGCTGCCGACCTGCTGCGCGGCAAACATAAACCAATCTTTGCCCCACACGTTGACTGCGGCGACCACGTCATCATCATCAACGCTGAGAAAGCAGTCCTCACCGGCAAGAAGCTGACCCAGAAGGTTCACTATCATCACTCCGGCTGGATCGGCGGCATGAAAGCCATCCGCTATGACAAGCTGATGAAAGAGAACCCGGAGAAGGCCATGATGCTGGCTGTCAAGGGTATGATCCCGGACACCACCATCGGCAGACAGGCTCTGACCCGCTGCAGAATCTACAAAGGCAGCGAGCACAACCACGCTGCTCAGAAGCCAGAACAGCTCTAATTCGGAAGGAGGACAATGAATTATGTACGAATCTAAAGCATACTTCTACGGCACCGGCAGAAGAAAACACTCCGTTTCCAGAGTAAGACTCTACCCGGGCACCGGCAAAGTTACCATCAACAACAGAGATATTGACGATTACTTCGGCCTGGACACCCTGAAGGTTATTGTCCGCCAGCCATTTGAAGTAACCAACACCGCTGGTCAGTTCGACGTTGTCTGCACCGTAAGCGGCGGCGGCGTTTCCGGCCAGGCTGGTGCCATCCGTCACGGCATCGCCCGCGCTCTGCTGCAGAACGGCGACGAGATGCGCCCAATGCTGAAAAAAGCAGGCCTGCTCACCCGCGACCCAAGAATGAAAGAGCGTAAGAAATACGGTCTCAAAGCCGCCCGTCGCGCTCCGCAGTTCAGCAAGCGATAATTTTAGTTCAAAACAGCTCAAAAACCCCGAAACCATGCGGTTTTCGGGGTTTTTCCTTTTCAGATTGTTTGCCCTGTTTTGGCATAGTCTGACCCGTTTTGAACCATTTTTTATGGGTTAAATTAAGGACAACCACCCCCAAAACGGGGGCTAATGGGTTAAATCATAGGACAACTTTTTTGCCCCTGCCCCCTCCCAAGAGGTCATTTTTGCTTTTTTGCCCCTCTGAAATTTTATGCAAAATCGGTTTGGCAGAGTTTGGCCAAATCTGAACAAATGAATATGATTTTATTGCGAAAGCGTTCAGCGTTCCAGCTGGGCGCTTTTTGCATTTCCGGGAACCGACGTTCCGGGATCAGAAAAAGCCGTCACTCTTTTTTTCAAGAAAGTAGTGGCGGCTTTTTCTATTTCCAGAACCAAACACGAC
>NBJMC04203__coassemble_688_pt1 | contig 17358 bp, 16 predicted proteins | sample NBJMC04203__metabat2_low_PE_031 | metagenome-assembled genome bin NBJMC04203 | reverse complement strand
GGGAAATTATAATTTCCCCTTTTTTGTATATAAAAAAATTCGGGAGGAATGGACATGAAGAAAATACTGGCTATCCTCATCGCCCTGCTGGCCGCGCTGGCTGTGCAGACGGTGGCCTTTGCGGATGGAGAGCTGCTGCCGCAAACGGCAGAGACGCAAAGTGAGACAAGCAACGGCGCTGTCGTGTTGGCTGAAGGTTCTATAGAACACAACGGAATCAACTACACTGTTCTCACCGCGCCCAGTGGCGAAGAAAATGGAACGGTTGAGGTGGGTCCAAACCTAGACGCCAGCGGCAACATCACCATCCCTGCGATCATCACAGCTGGTGAAAATACTTACACTGTCACCTCCATCGGCGACGATGCATTTTGTTTCTGCTCAAGCCTGACCAGCGTCGACATTCCGGACAGCGTCACCTCCATTGGCGGCTTTGCATTTTATTACTGCACAGGCCTGACCAGCGTCGACATTCCGGGCAGCGTCACCTCCATCGGCGGCTATGCATTTGGAGGCTGCTCAAATCTCACAGAAGTCACCATTCCGGACAGCGTCACCAGCATCGGTATCGGTGCATTTTCAAAGTGCTGTAGCCTGACCAGCTTCGACATTCCGGGCAGCGTCACCTCCATTGGCAACTTTGCATTTTATGACTGCACAGGCCTGACCAGCGTCGACATACCGGACGGCGTCACCTCCATTGGCAACGGTGCATTTTTTAGGTGCTCTGGCCTGACCAGCGTCACCATACCGGGCAGCGTCACCTCCATTGGCGGCGACGCATTTCGGAACTGCGATAGTTTGACAAGCATCACCATTCCGGGCAGCGTCACCAGCATCGGTAACGGTGCATTTAGTTACTGCATAGATCTGACCAGTGTCACCATTCCGGGCAGCGTCACTACCATCGGTGAATACGCATTTAGTTACTGCGCAGGTCTGACCAGCGTCGCCTTTACAGGAACAACGCCACCAACGTTTGGTTCTGATGTTTTCTTTGACTGCTCATCTCTACAAGCCGTTCAGCTCTCTGAAGATTTGACCGAAGAGCAGCGGGCGGAGTGGAAAAATGCTCTAAATGGCGTGATGCCAGAAGGCTGCACAATCGAATACAAGCATCTGACCCCAGACCCTGAGCCAACCCCAACCCCCGACCCAACGCCGACTACCCCGCCAGCAGACACCAACACCGCCGCCGAAGCTGCTTCCACCCCCACCGTCCAGCAGATGGAGAGCGCCGAGCGCCCCGACCCGCAGGATGTGGAGGCCACCGAGCGCTATAACTTCTGGATGGGCGTCAAGGCCGACCTGCGCGCCGCCGCTGACGGCAAGACGCTGCGCGTCCACGTCCCCGCCGACTACACCAACATGCCCGCCAGTGTGATGGAACAGATTCGCCTGCTGGACGCCGACGTCACCGTCGACCTGCGGTGGAACGGCGAGCGGCTCACCATCACCCCCGCGACGGCCCAGCGCAAGACGGCGCTGAAGGCGTTTTGGACCTTTGCACAGCTATGCGAGCTGTACGCGCAATAAAAGAGCCGCAAAAAGGAACCTCTTGCGAGGTTCCTTTTTTGTTTTGCTCTAAGCCGCCGCGCCAAAGTCCGGGAAGTCAATCTCGATCTCCTGGTTGCGGTCGGCAATCACCGCGTGAATCTGCATGTCAAGCCCGCAGCTTTCCGGCACGGTGCTGGTATCCGTCCCGGTCACGCCGAGGCTTCCGGCCAGCGAATCGACCAAGTCGCGCAGGGCAAATTCCATCTGCATGCCCACCGTCTGGTCGTTGATGACCCCGTCGGTGATGAGCATGTCGCAGCTCAGGCCGTTGATCTGCAGGCTCTCAAACAGCTGCCGCTCCATCTCCATCACCATCTGCACCTGCTGGTCGATCAGCGCGTCGAGCTGCGCCTGGTCGACCTGCAAGGCTTCTGCCCCGCCCATGCTTTCGAGCAGGGCGTCCATCTGTTCGCTCACGCTCTGGCGCATCTGCTCCTCCAGGGCAGGCAGCAGCTCGTCGGTCATCAGGGAGCTGATCTGCTGCTGCATCTGGCCAAGCTGTTCTGTTGGCATGGTGAAGCTGACCCGCAGGCCATTCTCCTCCTCGGTGAAGGCAAAGTCCTCGGCGGTGGTGGCTCCGTCGATGTAGAGCTGTACCATCTCAGCCTGTCCCAGCGTCATCAGCTGCTGGTAGTCCATCCCGGCGGTCGCCGCAGGGGACTCGATGTACCCGCCGGTGGTCGGGTCGAGGGTATAGGTCTTGCCGTCCAGCTGATAGGTCTCGGTATCGAGCGGGTTGCCCATCACCTCGCCGGACATCTTCATCGCCATTGTCTGCATCTGGTCCTTGAAGGCGCCCTCCATCGTCAGCTCCATCGGGATGCTGTCCGCACCCAGAGAGATGGTGCCGCTGATCTCGCCGGTCAGCCGGCCGCTCTCAATCACCGAGCTGTCGGTCAGCGCCTGACCCATCTGCTCGATAGCCTTCTCCTTGTTCATGCCGCAGCCGGTCAACGCGACGGCCATCACCAGCGCCAACGACAGCAGAAAAGCAAATCGTCTGCTCATGCTCTCTCCTCCTTTGTGGGATTACAAAAATTCCTTTCTCATTTGCCGAACGGGCACAACGGCCCCTTCTGCTCCCATTATATCGGGTGAGACAGGCTTTGTAAACACCCAAAACTTTCCGGAGGAAAATTTCTTTTTTATTTGATGTTTTTGTAGTACAAAATCCGCAGGCCCTTGAGCAGCAGGTTCGGGTCCTGGGTGATGGTGTGCCTGCAGTAAGGAGTGACCTTCTGCGACAGTCCGCCGGTGGCGATGACCTGCACCGGCTGCCCCAGCTCCTCCTGGATGCGGTCGATCATGCCGTCCAGCATCGAGGCGGTGCCGTAGATCATGCCGCTGTCCATCGCGTCGATGGTGTTGCGGCCGATGACACTTTTGGGAGGAATCAAATCGATGTGCGGCAGAAGGGATGCGCGGCTGGACAGGGCCTCCAGCGAGAGGCGCAGGCCCGGCATAATCGCTCCGCCGACAAACTCCTCCTTGTCGTTGATGACCGAAATGGTGGTTGCTGTGCCCATGTCCACCACCAGCAGCGGCAGCGGATACTCGTGGATGGCCGCTACCGTATCCGCCACCCGGTCCGCGCCCAACGAGGCGGGATTGTCCAGCTTGATGTTGAGCCCTGTCTTCAGCCCCGGTCCGACCACCAGCGGCTTTTTGCCGGTAATGGTGCGCAGCGCGGTCTTCATCACACTGGTCAGCGGCGGCACCACCGAGGAGATAATCGAGCCCTCCATCTCCCCGGCGCTGTAGCCGTACAGGTGCAGGATCTGGTGGATTTCCACCGCGTACTGCTCCTCGGTGCGGCGGGCGTCGGTGGCCACCCGCGCGGTAAATTCGATCCTGTCATTTTCAAAGCCGCCGATGACGACGTTGCTGTTGCCGATATCTATTGCCAAAATCATTTTTGCGTTCCCCCTTCGCTATCTGGCGCCAAGTTTTAACAGCACCTTGCCCACCGCCGCGGTGATGAGCGCCGCCACAATCGCCTCCGGGATGCCGTTGGTGGCGATGACCGCCAGGATGGCTTTGTAAATTAGATCCCCCGCCACGCCCTTGGCACTGCCCCAGCTGTCGCCAAAAAAGACGTAGATGAGGTTCATTACAAGCAGGGTGTTGACCATCGACCCGATAAAGCCGCAGACAGCCAGCGGGACAGTGTCGCTCTTGATGAGCTTTTTCAGTCCCTGGAACAGAAAGTAGGGGATAATCCCCACCAGGATGCGCGGCACAAAGCAGATAACCAGGCTCCAGCCGTTGCCGCTGACCCCTCCCAACGAATAAAAGGGGCTGAAGGTGAAGGAGGTGAGCGACGGGGTGAGGGTGTTGACGATCAGGCTGGTCAGGCCAAACAGGCCGCCCAGGGCGGCGCCAGCCTTCCATCCGAGTAAAATCGAGCCTAAGATGACGGGGATGTGGATGGTGGTCGCCTTGATGGCCCCCAGTGGGATGTAGCCCAGCGGCGTCATCGACAGCACCACAATGATGCCCGCAAACAGTGCCAGTTTTACCATGTCCTGCGTCTTTTTGGTTGCGTGATTCATATTCAATTCTTCCTTTCGCTGACGTTCTTCCCTGCTGGAAGATACGTCGCAAATAAATTGTAAGCAGACTCATTATAGCCAATCCCGCCGCCGATTGCAAGGGCCATACACCAAAAACTATTCTGCCACCGTCGCGCTCTGAGATTGCTCCTGGATATAGGCTATCGCCGCCTCCATCAGCTCGTCGCGGCCAGCTTTGACACCCTCGATTGTTCGCTTAACCTCAATATCCGGGGCAATTCCAGTGCGCTGCACCTGTTCCCTGTTCGGGCCGTAGATACCAAGCGCGCTAAAATAGATGTTCTTTCCATCCGGCATCAGAATCCAGCGCATATCACCATCGACGCCGCCTGTCGTTTCTCCCATCAGGGTGACATTTTCGTTGGTTGAAAAAATCATGATAAAATATTCCTGCTTGCTCCGGCTGCCCTCGTCCATCAATACCACGACTGGACGATCGCTGTAAGAACCTTCGAAGCCCTCCAGCTTGCTGCCAGTCAGGAAATCTTCAAACCGATAGGCACCCGGATAGTAGTCAACTGTCCTACCAACCTGAAGGGCCGTCACACTGCCCTCCTTCATGAGGTAGTGACTTTGCAACCAGAAAAACGCCGCGTAGTTGTCCGGGTACTGACGCATATCAATGATCAGCCCCTCCGTGTCGGCCAGCTGTTTCATGATTTCGTTGATACCGTCCTCCTTGTTTTTTGTCTCTGTGGTCTCAGAAATATTGCTGGGGTTGAGCAAGCCAATATTGCCTTCCAGAATACGATAGGATTCTTCCCCCTCCGGTTTATAGACGTAATCTTCGGTGGAACCTTCCACAGAGAGGGTCTGTTTTATTCCGTCACGCAGGACGGTGACCTCCATCGTCCTGTCCTGCGACGACAGCAGCATCTCATAAACGCTCCAGTACAGCTTGTCCTCCATGGAGGTTGGAACATACTCCAGCCTTTCCTGGATCACCTCCTCAATTGCCCTGCCGTCCAGCTTCAACACAATATCTCCCAACGCGAGCGAACAATCCTTTTCCATCACTGCAACCACGACCGGTTTTTCCTCCACCGTCGCCAGCAACACCGGCGCTATGTATTCGCCATAGACCGGTTTAAGAACCGAGCGATAACCGCTGACAAAGGCGTGCAGGTCGTGCAACTCGGCCACCAGCGCGCAAAGTGTCAACTGGTACGAGAGCTCGTCCTTTGCGGCAAGCATCCTTTCGATATATTTCGGCAACAGGTTGTGCCAGCTTGTGTCCAGATATTCCAGATAGGGAGAGTAGTATTCGACTGCGTTCCAAATGCGGAACAAGCTGCACAGGCGTTCCTGCGGGTCAGCACTGTCAAAATTTTCAAACTCTTTTTCGTTAAACGACACCACAAAGTTGCCGTTCATACTGGAAGCCGAAACCGGCCCCGCCGACTTTTTGCTCAGCTGCGGCATCACCTCAATCTGTTGCAGCGCTGCCGACAGCTCTTCTCCCAGATAAGATGTGTCTCGTATCCAGCTCAGGTCTGCCTGGACGGCGACACTTCTCGTATCTCGATTTTCCCAGGAACGCTGATTGCGGTTCGAGGAGCTGCTGACCTCCCCCAGAGAAACAAACCAATCATAGAGCAACTCGTTCAAGCCCTCTCCGTTTTCTGCTTCCTTCACCCGTGGAAAAAGTCTGTCCAGTTCTTCGTCCCAGTCCTTCGACCCATCGTAGAAAGACGGGTGGCGGTATTTGGCATATCCCCAAACCAGGCACAGCTTTTCCAGGTTCTGTACTTCTTGGGAGTAAGTATTTTCACTACTTTCTCTCGCCGTCCCGGCGGGGGTACAAGAGGTCAACATCAAACAAATCATCAGTAAAACTGCCAGCCATTTCGCAAACTTTTTCAGCATAATTACCCCCCGTCTAGTTTTCATTCTGGCTCAGGATGTAGTCGACCGCCGCCTCCATCAGCTCGTCGCGGCCTTCTTTGATGCCCTCGATGGTGGGGTACACCTCGATGTCGGGGACGAGGCCGGTGCGCTGAACTGGCTGTCCCTCCGGCGTTGTGACGCCGACGCTGGAGAAGGAAAAACTGTTGCCACCGGGAAGTGGGAGCAGCGAGATATTGGCGACCGAACCCAGTGTGTTATTTCCAAGCAGGATAACACGATCGGACGCCCCTAAGGCAAGCGCATGCAACTCAGGAGCGCTCTGGCTGAGCTGATCGATCAGAACAACCACTGTCCCGCCATATTCATAAATTCCTTTCTGCTGATAGAAGGGATGGGCCTGCGAGAAGGTGCCCGCCCACTGCTTTTCCTTTACAAAAGCCCCGGGTACTGCCTGTGCAGCTTTGCTGGCATACATCGCAACCTCCCCCTTCATGATATAGGACAGCAGGGCAGAAAAATCACTTGCTGTCGGATATTCTCGGAGATCGATCACCAGTCCGTCCGTTCCTCGAAATTCTTCCATGATTCCATAGATTTCATCATCCTTCACCTGGGCTGGAAAAATGACGCCGATGTTTTCTTCCAAAAGCTGATGGGAGATCTTTTCCCGCTTCATCGAAGGATAGTAATTTTCCGAACCGGTCACCTGCAGCGTCTGCTCTTCCCCATCGCGAACGACCCCAACCGTCATATCCGCCTGATGGGAACGCAGCAGCCAAGGGGAAATGAGCTTCACCAGCTTCTGCTCGTTTGGAACCGATACATACTGTCTGATCTTGCGGACCACCTGCCCAATTTCCTGACCATCCAGCTCTTTGATAATGTCCCCTGGCTGCAGCGAACAGTCATTGTCCAGAACGCTCCATACAACCCATTCTCCCTCCGCCATGGTCAGCTGAACGGGGAGAACATACCGTCCAAACTCCTGGAAAAGGATTGTCTCATCCTCCCACAGATAGACATGCCCGTCCCCGAGATGGGTCATCAGCTCCAGCAAGGTCAGGTAACAGCCTGTCTTTTCGGTCTGCTCCAATGTTTTAGAGATATATTCCGGCAGGAGTGCATCCCAGCTTTCATCCATCAGGTCGAGGTAAGGGGAATAGTATTTGATTGCATTCCACACGCGAAAGAGTCCCAGCAACCGCTCGGATTCTTCGCTGTAATCCAGATCCAGATGTGCTGGCTCGTTGGAAAAGTCGGGCACTCCTTCCTGATTAAATTGAACCGGCGCCTTGCTGCGGTCAATGTTTGGAACCGGGCCGAGCCGGGATAACTGCTGCGTCAGTTCTTCGCCCAGATAGTCCGCACTGATCCAGCTGGTGTCAGCCTGTACGCTGATCTCCTCCTCCTTGGCGGCGGCCCAGAGTGGGACGCGATTGAGGGTTCCATAGTCCACCTCCCCCAGCGAATCTACCCACTCGTGGAGGATACCGTTGACCTCGTCGGAATCAGCTTCGGAAACAGCCGGGATGAGCTTGAGCAATTCCTCGTCCCAGTCCTTCTCCCCGAGCAGAAAGACCGGGTGGGTATACTTGACGTAGCCCCAGACCTTGCAGAGCTTGGCGAGGTTTTCGACCTGCGCTTCGCTGTTCCCGGCCGGCTGCTGAGGTGCAGGGGCGCAGGAGGTGAGCAGCAGACAGAGACACATCCACAGCGCTAAGAAGCAAATCCATCTTTTTCCCGTTTTGTTCATATTGTACTTCCTCCTCATTTTGTAGGATAGATTCATCTTAACACCGGAGAAATTCGAAAGCAATATCAAAATTAGACAAAGTTCAGACAGAAAAACCAGCAGCTAGAACAAACCCTTTCCATTGGAGCTGGGGAACCGGTTTTGACTTCCTCCCACGCTTCTGCTATACTAGCCTTGAAAGCACACAGGAGGAGGAAGGATTTTTTATGCTTAAAGGAAAAACCGTCGTGCTGGGCATCACCGGCTCGATTGCCGCCTACAAGATGGCCAACGTCGCCAGCATGCTGGCCAAACAGCACTGCGACGTGCAGGTCATCATGACCAAAAACGCCACCCAGTTCATCACCCCACTGACCTTTGAGACGCTGTGCAACACCCGCTGCATGGTCGACACCTTCGACCGAAACTTCCAGTACAACGTCGAGCATGTGGCGCTCGCCAAGCGTGCCGACCTTGTGATGGTCGCCCCGGCCTCGGCCAACATCATCGCCAAGATGGCCCACGGCATCGCCGACGACATGCTCTCCACCACCGTGCTGGCCTGCCGCTGCAAAAAGCTGGTCGCCCCGGCGATGAACACCAATATGTACGAAAACCCCGTCACCCAGGACAACCTGGAAACGCTGCGCCGCTACGGCTTTGGCATCATCGACCCGGCAGTCGGGATGCTGGCCTGCAAGGATGTCGGCGCGGGAAAGCTGCCAAAAGAGGAGCTGCTGTACAACCACATCCTGCAGGAGATCCTCTGCCCCAAGGATTTGGCCGGCAAAAAGGTGCTGGTCACCGCCGGGCCCACCTGTGAACCGGTCGATCCGGTGCGCATCTACACCAACCGCTCCAGCGGCAAGATGGGCTACGCCCTGGCGCGGGAGTGCTCGCTGCGCGGCGCAGACGTCACCCTGGTCACCGGAAAGACCGCGTTGGAGCCGTGGCCGTTTGTCAAGGTGGTCCCCATCGAGACCGCCCAGCAGATGTTTGACGAGGTCACCTCCCGCGCGCCGGAGATGGACATTATCATCAAGGCCGCCGCCGTGGCCGACTACCGCCCCAAGACGGTGGCGGACCAGAAGCTCAAAAAGGGCGATGGGGAATTTACCCTCGCCTTTGAGCGCACCCAGGATATCCTGAAAACGTTGGGTGAGCGCAAGCCGCAGGGGCAGTTTTTGTGCGGCTTCTCGATGGAGACAGAAAACATGCTGGAAAACTCGCAGGCCAAACTGGCCAAGAAAAACGCCGACATGATCGTCGCCAACAACCTCAAGGTGGCGGGCGCGGGCTTTGCCGGGGACACCAATGTCGTCACCATCATCACCCATGACGGTGTCAGGGAGCTGCCGCTGATGAGCAAGCAGGAGGTTGCCCACCAGATCGTCGGCGAGATTGTTTCCCGGCTGGGTTAAGGAGAGAACGCATATGCAGGAGATCGAACTTCTTCCCAGCTCTGAACGGGACAACCAGTACATCCACCAGCAGCTTCGGCGGTACAACCGGCAGTTCATGCGGGATTTTAAGGACTACAGTTTTCACATCAAGCAGGACGGCCAAATCGTCGCCGGCATCGTCGCCGGCAGCACGATGGACATGCTGGCGACCGAGTTCCTTTTTGTGGAGAAAAGCCACTGCGGGCAGGGACTGGGACGGCCGCAAACGGGTCTGCTCAACACTACCGCTTTCAGGCGCCCTGCTTTGGAGCGTACGGTCAGTACTACTTTACCAAAAATTTGCGAGCGAAAAAAAGAGAAGCCTTTCGGCTTCTCTTTTTAATTATTTAATTTTACATATACGGCTGTCCCATTTGCAATAACACCTACTATATTTTTTCCAAAAACTACATAGTCATAATCTACACCAATAATAGCATTTGATGTTAATCTCTTCGCTTTTTGAATAAGTTTTTGAGTTGCACTCTCCCTTGCTCTAGATAACTTATTAGAAAACTCCTCGGATTCTACTCCTAAAAAATCTGATATACTTGACCCTATTTCGCTCATAAATCCGGTTCCCAAAACACTCTCCGCTGCGATGATCCCCATATATTTCTGGATACTATATCCCTCAAAATTAAACCCTGTTGTCATCAAAAAGGGAGAGTCCTTTATGGACGTTAATCTTTCATCTAGCTCTTGCATTTCTTGCATTACCTGCGACTGTACCCCTTTTATTTCTTCCTCCGTAGTCGGCTCAAAACCAGGCATGTTTTGAATATTTTCTAATTGGGAGCGCGCATAGTTAGCTTCTTTGGTGTCTGGGTATTCAGAAATTAACATACTGTATAAAGCATAAGCTTTTTTATAATTTTTCTTTTTATAGTGGTTATCATAGGCCGTTTTGTATAATGATACTGCATCCAAATTCGTCACTAAGATCACTCCTTCATACTTTTGGCTAAAACCGACCGGACAAATTCGGTTTTGTGCTCGCAGTAGCTGTCCACATCATAGCGGTACTGCTCTGCCAGCTGTTCTTTCAGGCGCTGGTATTCGTCCCGTGCCTGCGGGTGGGCACGCAGGTAATCGCGGAAAGCGATGTGCTCAAGGTAGGGCTTTGCGTCCGGGTGGCAGACGTAGAGGTGGTACTTCATCACGCTCTGCTCTTCCTCATTGTAGTCCCGCGGGCGAAAGAATGCTTCCCTGCCCGGCAGACCGAGGTCTCCCTGATGGGTATAGCCGTGCTTTGCCAGCGCTGCAATCACCTTTGGCAGGTCGTCCGGGTCGCGCAGAACTGCGTCCAGATCGATGATCGGTTTTGCGCCAAGGCCCTCCACCGAGGTGCTGCCGACATGTTCGATCGCTGCAAAATATTCCCCGGCGTACCGCTCCACCATCACTTTGATCTTTGTAAATTCGGTTCGCCACTGCGGATCATAGGGAACAATCCGCACCTCTTTCGTGGCGAACTGACGCTCATTCTCCTGCAACAAAGTCGATGGCCTCCCCCAACAGCTGGTCAAAGTTTTCGGGGTAGTCGTGGTCAAGGTCCGGGCAGAGCTTAAAGTCCACCTCGACCCCTTCTTCGTCCAGCAGCTCAAACAGCTGCTCGCTGCTCTCAAAGCAGTCCTCGTCGGCGTCACCGCAGCAGATGTAGACGCGAACGCCCTTCTCCTTTAAGGCAGAAAATTCTTCGCTCCACTCCTCCAGCTCGGGCAGCCAGGGAGCGACCAGAATCAGGCCCTTTGGGGTCACCGCGCCGGAGAGCACCGCATAGAGCGCCGCGCGTGCGCCGGAATCAAAGCCCGCCAGGATGCTGGTTTCCAGTCTGGCTCCATGTTCCTGCAGGGTCTTCCAGCTCCCCGCCAGGTGCAGCGCCGCCTGCTGCTCGTCGTCCCAGCTGTAGGCGTTGGAGAACTGCTGCTCGTCCGACTGGAGACAGGCCAGGCAGTAGCCCTTTTCCTTTGCGGCCTGCCAATAGGGCACCGTGAGAGTAATGTTGCGCAGGTCGCCGTGCAACGCCAGCAGCACCGGCATGCCCGGCTGCAGGTCGTCCGCTGCCAGCACCGGCTCTGCGGCGGACTGCGCCTCCTCCTGCCGCTGGCGGCAGATGTTGGCAATCCGTTCAAAGGCCGGATCTTTGTGCAGCTCTTCCAGGTCTTCGTCCTCCATCAGGTACTCGTAGCTGTACCAGAAGCCCTCTTTGCAAACCGCCTCCTGCAGCAGATTCATCGCCTCTTTGGTCTTTCCAGCAAGGGCGGCAAAGCAGTAGGCAAAGTTGTAAATCTGCGCCTGGTTGACCTTATCGGTCTGCAAGGCCTCCTGGATCATCAGCTTAAAAGCCGCGTCGGGGCCCTGCTCATCCAGCATGGCAAGGGCATGATTGAGCAGTTGGTTATAGGTCACGTTGATCCTCTCCTGTTCCTGTGATAGCGGCGCTGTACGCCCGCAAAATTCCACCATCAGCTTACCACAAACAGGGCAGAAAGTCTATCCCTGCGGACAACAAAAAATCCCGAACCGGGTTGGTTCGGGATTTTTGGAGGTTAGATTATACCATCGAGTGTGGGTCGAGAATCTTGTTGATTTCCTCGTCGGTGAATCTGCCGCTCTCGTGCAGCAGCTCGCGTACCGACTGGCCGGTCTTGATGGCCTTTTTAGCGATGTCAGCAGCAAACTGATAGCCAACCTGTGGGCAGATGGCGGTGATGATGCCGACCGAGCCGTCTACCAGAGACTGACAGCGCTCTGCGTTTGCGGTGATGCCGGTGACGCAGTTGTCAACCAGGGTCTGAACAGCGCCAGCCAGGGCGTTGATCGACTCGAACAGCTTGTGGTACAGAACCGGCTCAGCGTAGTTGAGCTCGAGCTGACCAGCCTCTGCAGCCATGGTGATGCAGACGTCGTTGCCCATGATGCAGAATGCAGCCTGGGACATAACCTCCGGGATAACCGGGTTTACCTTACCTGGCATGATGGAGGAGCCGTTCTGTTTTGCCGGCAGATTGATCTCCTGGAAGCCGCAGCGCGGACCGGAGGACATCAGACGGAAGTCGTTTGCCATCTTGGAGCAGGAGATTGCGCAGGTCTTCAGCGAAGCGGAGACGTAAGCGTAAGCATCCAGGTTCTGGGTGCCGTCGATGAGGTCGTCGGCTTTAACCAGCGGCAGGCCGGTGATCTTGGCAAGCTCAGGAGCCAGCGCATCGACATAAGCCGGGTTTGCGTTGAGCGCGGTGCCGACTGCGGTGCCGCCCATGTTGACAGCGTACATGCCTTCCAGAGCGCGGTTCAGGCGAACCAGGTCACGCTGGATAGCCTTGCGGTATGCGCCAAACTCGGAGCCCAGACGGATCGGAACTGCGTCCTGCATCTGGGTACGGCCCATCTTGATGATGTTGTGGAACTCTTCTTCCTTCTGGCCCAGGGCAGCTTCCAGACGCTCGAGCTGTGCGATTGCCTTTTTGAGCAGTTTGGCAGCGGTCAGCTTGGCAGCGGACGGGAAGACGTCGTTGGTGGACTGGGCGCGGTTGACATGGTCGTTTGGATGAACGATCGAGTAGTCGCCCTTCTTGCCGCCGAGAATCTCGATGGCGCGGTTAGCGATGACTTCGTTGGCATTCATGTTCGCGGTGGTGCCTGCGCCTCCCTGGATTGGGTCGCACAGGAACTGGTCATGGAACTGACCGGCAATGATCTCATCGCAGGCCTGGCAGATGGCGTCCTTAATCTTTTCGTCCATCTCGCCTACCATGCAGTTGCAGATTGCACAGGCTTTTTTGATCTCAGCCATCGAGTTGATGAACTCCGGCTGCAGCTTCTGGCCGGTGATGTGGAAGTTTTCCGCGCCGCGCAGCGACTGTACGCCATAGTAAGCGTCAACTGGGACTTCTCTTTCACCGATGGAGTCTTTTTCAATACGGTATTCCATTGCTTTCAACCTTCCCATTTTATAATGATAAAAGTGTCTGCCGCATCCCTCTTGGAGCGGGGCGGCCTTTTTTGCTTTTTTGACGCAATTCTTGCATCATTTGCTTTTATTATAGCAAGGCAAGAAAAAAAATCAAGGGCCTTTCCCCATTTTTTCATCGGTTTTGACCGGTTTGGCTGATTTTTTTGCAATTTGTCCATCATTTTGGCAAAAGTTTGTACGCTTTTTCTATTGCCTTTTTTTATGGAAAAAGTGTACAATGAATGTATCGGATTGTTTGTTTACCCCATATTTCCGACACTTATCAAATACGCAAAGATTCGATCAAACCAGAACATCAGTTTTTACTGCAAGGAGGATTTTCCCATGGATGTTTATGAAAGATCCCTTGAGCTGCACAGAAAAGCTCATGGTAAACTTCGTGTTGAATGCAAAGTTCCGCTGGAAGGCGCAGACGACCTCTCGCTGGCTTACTCCCCAGGCGTAGCACAGCCCTGCCTGGAGATTCAGAAAAACTATGAAAATATTTATGAATACACCGCAAAGGGAAACATGGTTGCTGTCGTCACCAACGGCACCGCCGTACTGGGCCTGGGCGACATCGGCGCTGGCGCCGGTCTGCCGGTTATGGAAGGCAAATCGGTTCTGTTTAAATCCTTTGCGGGCGTAGACGCTTTCCCGATCTGCCTGGACACCAAGGATCCTGACAAGATCGTTGAGGCGGTAAAACTCATGGAGCCAACCTTCGGCGGCGTCAACCTCGAGGACATCAAGGCCCCAGAGTGCTTCTACATCGAGCAGAAGCTCAAAGAAATCTGCAACATCCCGATCTTCCACGATGACCAGCATGGCACTGCCATCGTCACCCTGGCTGGCCTGATCAATGCGCTGAAGGTTGTCGGCAAAGACATCAAGGACGTTCATGTCGTTGTCAGCGGCGCTGGCGCAGCGGCCATCGCAATCACCAAGCTGCTGCTCTCCGCAGGCATTGCGGACGCCATCCTCTGCGACAGCAAGGGCGCCATCTATGAGGGCCGCGACGGCCTCAACCCGGTCAAGGCTGAAATGGCCAAGATCACTAACCCGAAGAAGATCGCCGGTTCTCTGGCCGACGTCATCAAGGGCGCAGACGTCTTTGTCGGCGTATCCGCTCCGGGCGTCCTGACCCAGGATATGATCAAGACCATGGCCAAAGATCCAATCATCTTTGCCTGTGCTAACCCAACCCCGGAGATCGACCCGGCTCTGGCTAAAGAAGCTGGCGCTGCCGTTGTCGGCACCGGCCGTTCGGACTACCCGAACCAGGTCAACAACGTACTGGCCTTCCCAGGCCTGTTCCGCGGCGCGCTGGACGTTCGCTCCACCAAGATCAACGAAGAGATGAAGATCGCTGCTGCGCACGCCATCGCTTCGCTGGTTTCGGACGACGAGCGCAACGCCGACTACGTCATCCCGTCTCCGTTTGATCCGCGTGTTGCCCCAGCGGTTGCGCAGTATGTTGCCAAAGCCGCCATCGACACCGGCGTCGCTCAGAAGACCGACATCACTCCGGAGCAGGTTGCGGAGCACACCCGCCAGTTAGTTTCCAAGAAATAATCCCCTTTCATCCTTTCAAAAAGGGCACTCTGCCAGCTGGCAGAGTGCCCTTTTCTTTTGATTCTTCTGTGACAGAGGATTTCCTCCTCGTGGGGAACGCAGAAGGGGTACAGTCCCCGCGCACCATAAAATAGAGACACGCGGTAGAGCACCCACTGGTGGGAACTTACCCCTTTTTCAAAAAGCAAACAATCCGATTGACTTCGGTGAAACCGCAGGCTTGATGAAAGCGTTGGCTCTCCAAATTATCAAGCTCGCAGTCGCTGGCAAACTCCTTGCAGCCCTGCAGCTGCGCCCAGCTCTGGCAGGCGTCCACCAGCCGGCGGGCAATGCCGCGGCGGCGGTGCTCCGGCAGGACAAAGATGCCCTCCAGATAGCCGACCGGGCTGGTGGAGCTGCCCTCCACATAGTCGCGCCGCATCGCGCACTGGGCAAAGCCGACCGGCCTCTCCCCCTCCAAAGCCAGCAGCACCGCGCCTCCGTCGGAGATGGCGTCCTGAAGGGTGGCGTGGAGTTCCTCCCGGGAGTGGGAGGGCCAGAGCTGGCAGGCCAGCTCTGCCGCCTGCGGCAGCTGCTGGTCAGCGGGTAGTATGCGAATCATGTTTTCTTTCCTCCTTTTTGTCGGGGCTGGTAAGCCTCCGGGAGATTTTTCAAGGACGCGGGTGCTGCCCCCACATTTGGGCGACCCGGGGAGTGCAGAGGGGGCTACTCCCCCTCGCATCGTCAAGCAGGAGTGCGGGGCATTGTCCCTAATCTGGAGGGAGCTAAAGCTACCGAGGACGAATCTCCCGGACAGAAAGACAATCCCCGTCAACCGAAAACAAAATCTCCCAGTCGCCAAAGAAAAATCCATACACCCGCTCCGGGTCGTGCTGGTAGCTGGGGCGGGGGTCGGCGGCCAGCACCTCGATGAGCGCCGCGCGCTTGTCCTCTGGGAGCTTTTCCCCCAGCTCGGGCGGAAGCAAAACCTGCAGGGGCTGCAGCTCCAACCGGTCGGTGAATCCCCCGGTGGCCTGCGGGTGGCTGTCGGTGTAGGCAAGGTAGGGCTTGATGTCCAAAATCGGCGTGCCATCCATCAAATCTGCCCCCGCCACACGCAGCACATGCCCGTGCTGGGGATGCTTCTCAATTCCCAAAAGCCGCACCGAGGACAGCCCGATGGCATTTGGCCGGAAGGGCGAGCGGGTGGCAAAGACCCCGACGCGGCGGTTTCCTCCCAGCTTTGGCGGGCGCACGGTGGGGGACCAGGTATCGCGTACGGCCTTGGAAAACTGCCAGATCAGCCACAGATGGGAAAACTCCTCCAGCCCACGCAGCGAAAGAGGGTCCCGGTATTCCGGCTCGAAGATAATCAGCGACTCCAGCGAATCGATCAGGCCGCTCTGGCGAGGGACACCAAACTTGGTGGGAAAGTCTGTGTGGATGCGGGCAATGATTTTGACGGGGAAGGTTTCGGACATAGGGATCCTCCTTGTGATGATATAGCGCTAAGGGGCTGGCCACTCACACCCGTTTCCAGGCCAGCGCAAGCTCGTCCACCCCACTGCGGTGAGAAAACAGGGCGTCGATCTCCCGTAGGCAGCAACGCGCGGCGTCTTCGATATACTGGTCCGCCATCTGATCGGTGAAGAAAAACGACTCCCCAGAGGCTTGCAGCTCAAAATCGGCCTGCAGCTCTTCCAGACAGGCGTGCGCGTCAAAGCGGTACTGCTGGCAGATGAGCTCCTGCTCCAACGCGGCAGGCAAAGTCAGCTGCGGCTGGATACCGTACTTCTGTGCGAGGGGACGATTAAGCAAGGCGTAGTCGTTGTGCAGCCGCTGGGGGTTGCCCTGCGGTCGGGGATTCCAGTGGCGGTGATAGACAAAGTTTTGGAACCGCAGGTCCTGCAGCAGGTGAAGGTAGTAACCGAGGTAGAAGTCATCGGTCAGCATCCGCTGCAAATAGGCGTTGCGAAAACCGGTAAGGTCGTAGGTCTTTTTGATGCCGCCACAGACCAGAATTTTCAGATGGCTGTTCCCCTGCACAGCCGCATCGGGAAAGATTGCGCCCAGACGCAGGCGGTTTTTATCCCGGCAGGGACGGGAAGAGGTGATTTGTTCGATGATTGCAAGGTGCATCATGCGGGAGGCCATGGTTGAATTTCTTCATTTTTGTTTGGATTTTATCTGTCTTTTATTGTAGCATATTTTTTGTGGGAGGACAATTGGTGGGACGAGGTTCCTACCTTCCCTGATTCGGGAGCTCCTCCGGTCCCACTTCGGGGAACAAGAAAGGCGGAGCCTCTGAAGGAACACAGCGCAGAACCGCAGGAAAAAGGGAGAGCAAAAAAGAGGGCTTACGCCCCCTTTTTATTTTGATAGTAATGCGACGCACTCGACTTGTTCTTCATTGTCCAAACTGATGCTCATATCTTCCTCAATGATCGGCAGCTTAAATGTGATAGATTTCAGCCACTGTCCATTAGGTTGCCGCTCCGGGTAAATCTGTATCTCCGAAATCAGCGCCTCAATCAGCTGCCGCCGCTCCACATCGTTCATCACGCCGTACAGTTTTTCAAAATAAATCAGAACTTTATAGATATTGTCGCCGGACAGCTTTTCTGCTTCAATGGCCTGCTTTTTAGCTCTTGCAGCAATCAGCAGAGATTCAGTATCTTCAATCTTATCATACATCCT
>NBJMC04203__coassemble_583_pt1 | contig 19695 bp, 16 predicted proteins | sample NBJMC04203__metabat2_low_PE_031 | metagenome-assembled genome bin NBJMC04203 | reverse complement strand
GGGCACAGGGCCGGGGGATCAAAGGGGGCTACGCCCCCTTCGCCGGAGGTCCAGGGACCAGGAGGTCCCTGGCGTATCTTTGCCTACTTTCTCTACGCGAGAAAGTAGGCCGGGGCGCGGGGCGGAGCGCCCGCTCAAGGGGAGGAGCGCAGAGGACGGGGCGTTAGCCCCTCCTCGCATCGTCACGCTGGGGCTCGGAGCAGCCCCCCTCGGCAGAGAAAAAATAAATTCCCCCCTTGACAGGCGGGAAAAATCTGCTATACTTAAATCGTAAGTAGTAAGTAATAAGCGGTAAGTAATTGCTGCTTGCCAATGTGAGGAGGAAACGAAGATGAAAGATATGACATTGACACAGGAATATCTGGTCTGTGCGGTCAACGAGAAGGGAAAAATTGGCAGCATGAACATCGAGAAGGTCGTCTGCCTGCTGGCGGCGGGCCTGCTGGAGCTGCAGCTGGCCGAGTGTATCACGATGGATAAAAAGGCGGCCACCGTCACTGCCCCGCTGCCGCAGGACAAGGAGTATCTGCGTTCGCTCTACGACTACATCGGCAGCGGAAAGGGCGGCAGCATCAAGATGGATAAGCTGCTGGAAAGCTACACCTATTCGCTCAGCAGCAAGCAGGTGCGCGCCCTGATGGGCGGCATCGGCGGCGAGCTGGAAAAGATGGGCCTTGCCACCCGTACCCCCGCCACCTTTTTGAACAACGAGGGCTTTGCGCCGGTCAAGGGGGCGTTGGACGGGGTGATTGACCTTGTGCGCTCCGAGCTGTTGGAGGAGGGCGAGGTCACCGAGGACATCGCCGCGCTGGTCATCCTGCTGGAAAAGGCCGGCATCATCAAAAACTACTTCTCCCCCTATGAGCGCGGACAGATGAAGGACCGGCTCAAGGCGATTGTCCGCTCGCCGCAGGGCAGGCAGGTGGGCCGGATGGTCGAGTACGTCGAGGGAATGCTCAGCATCATGACGGTGCTGATGGTGATGTATCAGTAGGGAGAGGGGAGAGAAATGTCCCGACAAAGAAGCATGGAGGTCATCAGCCAGTCCGAGTATGTCACCATCGGGGAGCTGGTGCGGCTGACCGACGTGCGGTACAGCACCTTAAAATTTTACACCGAGCAGGGGCTGCTGCCCTTTGAGCAGGCCGAGCAGAACCTGACCCGCCGCTATCGCCGCGAGGAGAGCGTTGAGCGGATTGAGCTGCTGCGCAGGCTGCGGGAGAAGGGGAAATCGGTGGGGGAGATCAAGGAGATGTTGTGGGGCGAGTAGCCCCTGCACCCACCGATGCGAGGGGCTGGCGCCCCTCTGCACTCCTTCCCTGTGGGGGCTGCGCCCCCACAGCCCCCGAGAGCGGGCGCTCCGCCCCGCGCCCCGGGTGACTTTCTCCCCGATGAGAAAGTCACCAAAGAATCTCCCAGAGGGGTCTCCCCTCTGGGTACTCCCCTTGGGGGGCATTATCATCCCCCCAACGGCGCACGCGCCGTTCCCCCCAGAAAGGGTTTGTCCCTCCAACCCAGACCGATTTGCCACTTTGAGATGGGTGAGCAAATCGGTCTTTTTTTCTCCCCGGGGTTGGCAGAGGGCACACCTTCTGGTTTCAGGCCGTGGCGCGGCAGCGCGGGCCGATTAGGGGGCTGGAACAAAAGTATGGAACAATGGCCTCTCAAACTATTCTCTCTATATACGCTATATAAAACTTTTTTATTAAATAGAGAGAGGATTATTGTTCCAGAGAAAGTTGCTGATAGCTAACAATGGCTTGATTACGCCATTTTTTGAAGGTTAGCCTGCTGCAACGCTGGAACAAATCTGGAACAGAATTGGAACAAATCCGGCACAAAACTGGAACTTTTACGGTTGTTATTGAATTGTGAACAGATTTTTCGCTGGAATCGAATTTATTCTTCCTCAAAATTTGGAACATTGTTTCCAAGTTTTGTTCCAGTTCTGTTCCAGCAAAAAAGGGGAACGCTTTCGCAAAAGCGTTCCCCTCCCTTTTGTTTTATAATGGGAGCTTATAAGGTTGCAAGGCTTGCCTCGGTGTACAGCGAGCCTTCGATGGTCTTTCCTTCCGGCGGGAGGACAAAGGCCCTGGCCTCGATGGTGTAGGGGCGGCCGTTCTCAAGTTCCTCAAACTCATCGCTGAGGGTAAAAAGACGCATGGCCGGGTCCGCGTCTGTGAGCGCGGTCGGCTCGTCGGAGCAGTCGAAGGCCAGATAGTTGCCGCTTTCATCCTTCAGGGCGACCGCAAGGCAGATGGCTGGGCACTCGGTAAAGGTGGTCAGGTGGGCACCGTACTGGATGAAGCAGGGGTCAGCGTGCGGGTAGGCGACCAGGGAAAAGAAGATTTGGGACGGCCCCGACACGGGATTGACGACCCGCCCTTCTGCGGAAGCATAGATGGAACTTTCCATGATGGCGCTCATCTCCTCCGCGTCCTCCTCCGGATAAATCGGCGCGACCGAGCCGACCTCGGTCAGCGGCTGCGCCTCATTTTCCGCGACCTCCTGTGAGAGGACGGCTTCGTCCATCATCTGCTGCAACTGGGGGTCAAGCTCGGAAAATTCCTCGCTGTCAAAGTGGCGGTAAAGCTCGCCCCAGGTAGTGTCACTCTTTGGAACAAAGCCCGCGGCGGAGCAGCTGGAGAGCGCAAAGCACAGCGCCAGCAGGAGAACGGAGAGCAGAAAACGGTGGCGTCGAAGTTTCATATCATTACCTCCTGGAGGGTGGCGGCAGATTGTTTTGCGGGGAGCGGGCGCAGTCCCATTTTCGCAAAACCTTCTGCCTTTGTGAACAATTCGGTTTACCTCCATCATAACACCGGTTCGAACCTTTTTCAATGGACGGAATAGCTAAACTTTTCAAGACAAATGCAACACTAGTTACAATAGCGAAAAGTCCTTGACATTCTGCCGGTCGATCAGCGCCCCCAGCTCCTTTTCCAGCATGACCCCGTAGCGGGTGTCGGAGGAGTAGCTGAAGGTGGTCTTGATGCAGCGCTCCACAAAGTAGGACGCGCGGCCCATCGCCATCGGCAGGCTGTCCCCGGTCAAAAAGCCGCCGGTCAGCACGCTGGCAAACAGGTCGCCGGTGCCGGGGTAGGAGACCGGGACATAGTCGCACAGGATGCACCAGAAGCTGTTGTGCTGCCGGTCATAGCCGATGTTGGCAATCTGCCCCGAGGCCATCGGCGCACCGGTGATGACCACATAGTTGGGGCCCAGCTCGCTTAAGCGCACCAGCAGGCTCTTGGCCTGGGAGCGGGAAAGGCCCTCGGTGAAGGGGGGGATTCTCAGCAGCATGCAGGCCTCGGTCAGGTTGGGGGTGATGACGTCGGCCACCTGCACCAGCTCCCCCAGCCGCGCGCGCATCCCCGGCGTGATGGTGCGGTAGGGCCGGCCGTGGTCGCCCATCACCGGGTCCACCACCGCAAAGGCGTCCTTGTAGGTGGAGAAAAATTTTAAGCAGTGGTCGATCTGCTCCTCCGAGCTGAGAAACCCGCTGTAGACACATTCAAATTCCAGTCCCAGCCGCTGGTAGTGCTCCAGGCATGGCAGGGTGAAGTCGGAAAGGTCGCGGCGCTGCACCTCGCCCAGCCCCCCGGTGTGGGTGGAAAAGACGGCGGTGGGGATGGGGCAGACCTGCACCCCCATCACCGACAGGGTGGGCAGGATGACCGAGAGGGAACACCGTCCAAAGCCGGAGAGGTCATGGATGGCGGCGACACGTTTCGGGCGATCAGGCATGGGAGACACCTCCAGAAAAAGATAATTTTATTATAGCACCGCGGGGCCTGCGGGGCAACGGGGGCTTTTGCAGGGGCGGTAGTCCCTGCACCCACCAGTGGGCCTACCCGGCCCACACCCGGGGTTCCTTTCGTTTCACGACGAAAGGAACCAAAGGCGTGCCGGGGCTGTGCCCCTGGACCCCCTGAGGGGGGCACGTTGTCCCCCCTGCGGCGTTGCCGCAACCCCCAAAATAGGGCTTCGGCCACAAAAATAGACCGATTTGCCACTTTGGGTTGGTGGGCAAATCGGTCTTGCTTCTTTCCTCTGGTTTCTTCAGAGTCACACTCTCTGCTGTCAATCCGTGGCACGGCAGGGTTGCCTCCGAGGATGCTTGAAGGTTTAAGTTATCACAACCAATACCGCTAGGGCACAGGGCCGGGGGATCAAAGGGGGCTACGCCCCCTTCGCCGGAGGTCCAGGAACCAGGAGGTTCCTGGTGAGTCTTTGGTGACTTTCTTCTCATAAGAAAGTCACCCGGGTGCAGGGCGGAGCGCCTGCATGGTGGGTGCAGGGGCTATCGGCCCCGCATAAACTCCCCCCCGGGGTGGAGGGGCGGAGCGCCCTCCCAGTGGGTGCAGGGACTACCGCCCCGCAAAAGGTTAAGCGACAGCGTCAGCCGACGAATAGGTCACCGAGTAGATGACGTTGCCGGCACCGTCCAGATAGGAGATGACAACCTCCACAACCTCGTTGGATACCGAATCCTTGACCTGGGAGGCAACGGCGTTGAAGGTGGTTCCGGCGCTCTCCATGGTGCCTTTCAGCACATCAGCGTAGAGAGCGCGCTCCTCCTCGGTGGTCTCCGGCAGGGAGGTAACGGTGTAATCAAAGTGCAGCTGATTGCCCTCAGCGTACAGGTCTACGGTGAAATCCTCGCTCTCGGTCTGTCCAATCGCGGCCTCGATGGTGGTTTTCATCATGTCGGAGTTCATAAACTCTTCCAGAGTTGGCAGGCTGCTGTCGGAAGTTTCTTCCGCCTCTTTTGTCTCCTCGGTTTCCGCGTCGGCGGGCTGTTCAGCCGGTTCGGTGGTGTCCTCGGAGGATTCGGCTTCCGCGGTCGTTTGTTCGGTCTGCTCGGTAGAAGCGTTTGGTTCGGAAGAAGCTTCCGGAGCGCTGCCGCAGGCGCTCAGAGACAGCAGCAGGCAGGCGGCAACCAACAGGGTCAACAGTCGTTTTTTCAACATACGCATAATACACTCTCCTCTTTTTCATCTGCTCATTTTTGAAAGATTGGACGCTCGGAATGAACCGGGCCGAACGAGGTGGAGCGCAGGGCCCCCGCGCCCGCACACTTTGTTGTGATAAATCGTTCTGATTCTTATTGTAGATGATAGATTCTAAAAAAACAAGGGCTTTTGTAAATTTTTTTAGTTGCCCAGCGCCTTCCCCTGGAAGGGCTCCACCCACCCGCCGCGCCACGGATTGAAAACAGAGAGTGTTTCCTCGATGAAACCAGAGAAAAAACAAGACCGATTTGCCCACCAACTCAAAGGGGCAAATCGGTCTGTTTTGTGGCTGAAAGCAGCCCGGCGCGATGCGTAAGCGAGCGCGAAAAGGGCGGAGACTTTGCACTAAGGGAGTCCAGAACCGTAGGTTCTGGCGCGCCTTTGGTGACTTTCCCCGCGACGGGAAAGTCACCCGGGGTCGGAGGGGCGGAGCGCCCTCCCCATGGAGGTTGTGGGGGCCGTCGGCCCCCACTTCGGGGAGTGCAGAGGGGGCGCAGCCCCCTCGCAAAGGATTAACCGCGGTTCTTGCTCCAGGCCTTCATGCGCTCGGACTTGTCCAAAATCCGCTTTCTCATGCGGATATTTTTCGGGGTAACTTCGATCAGTTCATCGTCGGCGATGAACTCGATGGCCTGCTCCAGGCTCATGATCTTCGGCGGGATCAGGCGCAGCGCGTCGTCGCTTCCGGAGGCGCGGGTGTTGGTCATGTGTTTTTTCTTGCAGACGTTGACCACGATGTCCTCGTCCTTCGGGGACTGGCCAACAATCATGCCCTCGTATACCTCGACGCCGGCGCCGATAAAGAGGGTGCCGCGCTCCTGCGCGTTGTACAGGCCGTAGGTGACGGCGGTGCCGGTCTCAAAGGCGATCAGCGAGCCGGTGGCGCGCTTTGGAATGTCGCCCTTGTACGGCTCGTAGCCGTAGAATACCGAGCTCATGATGCCCTCGCCTTTGGTGTCGGTCAAAAACTCGTTGCGGTAGCCGAACAGTCCGCGGGCCGGAATGATAAACTCCAGCTTGGTGCGGCCGTTAAAGGGGTTCATCGAGACCAGCGTTCCCTTGCGCACGCCCATCTTTTCCATGACCGAACCGGTGGCAAAGTCCGGAACGTCCACCACCAACTGCTCCATCGGCTCAAGGGTGCGGCCGTTTTCCTGCTGGAACAGCACCTGCGGGGTGGAAACCTGGAACTCGTACCCCTCGCGGCGCATCGTTTCAATCAGGATGGACAGGTGCATCTCGCCGCGGCCGGCCACGCGGAACGACTCGGTGGACTCGGTCTCATAGACGTGCAGCGAGACGTCCTTGAGCGTCTCCTTAAAGAGGCGGTCGCGCAGGTGGCGGGAGGTCAAAAACTTGCCCTCGCGGCCCGCGAAGGGGCTGTTGTTGACCGAGAAGGTCATCTCGACAGTCGGGGCGGAGATCTTGACAAACTCCAGCGGTTCCGGCGCCTGAGGCGCGCAGATGGTCTGGCCGATGGTCAGATTCTCGATGCCGGAGACGCAGACGATGTCGCCGACGGTGGCGGTCTGCGCCTGCTGGCGCTGCAGGCCCTGGAACTCATAGAGGGTGACGACCTTGGCACGGTAGGAGACGTCCGGGTTGTGGTAATCGCAGACGATGACCGGATCGTTGACGTGCAGGGTGCCGCGGGAGATGCGGCCGATGCCGATTCTGCCGACAAAGTCGTTGTAGTCGATGGAGGAGATCAGCATCTGTGCCGGACCGTCCGGGTCGCCCTCCGGCGCCGGAATCTCCGACAGGATGGTGTCGAACAGCGGGTCGAGGTTTTCGCCCATCTTGCCCGGCTCAAAGGAGGCGGTTCCCTCCTTGCCGGAGCAGTAGAGGATCTTGCTTTCCAGCTGCTCCTCGTTGGCGTCCAGGTCAAACAGCAGGTCGTAAACCTCCTCGGTGACCTCCTCGTTGCGGGCGTCGGGGCGGTCGGTCTTGTTGACCACGATGATGACCTTGTGTCCCAGCGCCAGCGCCTTGGACAGCACAAAGCGGGTCTGCGGCATCGGCCCCTCAAAGGAGTCGACCAGCAGGATGACGCCGTCCACCATCTTCAGGATGCGCTCTACCTCGCCGCCGAAGTCGGCGTGTCCGGGGGTGTCGATGATGTTGATCTTGGTGCCCTTATAGTTGATGGCTGTATTTTTTGCCAGGATGGTGATGCCTCTTTCGCGCTCGAGGTCCCCGTTATCCATGACGCGCTCCTGCACGTTCTGGTTGTCGCGGAAGGTGCCGCTCTGCTTAAGCATCTGGTCAACCAGGGTGGTCTTGCCGTGGTCGACGTGCGCGATGATGGCGATATTTCTCAAATCGTTTCTGATCACGTCAAACTCTCCTTCTTTAAAATGCCGGATATGACCTGCGGTCAAATCCGGCGCGTTTTTCCTATCTCCTCCGCCCTGTGCAGAAGGCTGCCGGGCGGCAAAATTCTGTTCTCATTATAGCTCGAAAACGGCGCCGTTTCCAGCGTTTTTTGAATTTCCCTTGTATTGCATAAAGGCGACGCGTTCCGGCAAAATGTTTTTGTGGAAGTTAGAAAAAATTTGTCCTCTTTTCTGTATATCCCAAACAAAAGGGGAGGACTGAGCAGGCGCTCCGCCCCGCAGCTCCTGCTTGACGATGCGAGGGGGCTGCGCCCCCTCTGCACTCCCCAGAGCAGGCGCTCCGCGAGAGCATGGCCTTGCCATGCTTGGCGCCCCGGGGGTTTTTGCGGAGCTGATAGCTCCTGCACCCACCATGCGGGCGCTCCGCCCCGCGCCCCGGGTAACTTTCTCCCCGATGAGAAAGTCACCAAAGAATCTCCCAGAGGGGGTATCCCCCTCTGGGTACTCCCCTTGGGGGGCATTATCATCCCCCCAGCAACGCAAGCGTTGCTCCCCCCAGCAACGCAAGCGTTGCTCCCCCCAGAAAGGGGAGAAACTCCGGGCAGCCCGCAAGCTACACAACCCACCTGCCGCGCCACGGATTGAAAACAGAGAGTGTTCCCTCGATGAAACTAAAGGAAAAAACAAGACCGATTTGCCCACCAACTCAAAGTGGCAAATCGGTCTATTTTTGTGGCAGAAAGTAGCCCGGGTGCAAGCGCAGCGCAGCACCAAAGAGGGCGAAGGCTCCGCACCAAGGGAGTCCAGAACCGTAGGTTCTGGCGCGCCTTTGGTGACTTTCCCCGCGACGGGAAAGTCACCCGGGTGCAGGGCGGAGCGCCTGCATATCAGGGGAGGTAGGGGCCACCGGCCCTGCAAAATCTTTCCGGGGTGGAGGGGCGGAGCGCCCTCTTGCAAAACCCGCCGTTCTGCTTTATGATAAAAGCAAAGAAAAAAGAGAGGGGCGTTGCCGATGGAAAGAATCACCGTTTGGACAAAACAGCACCGGGCTGTCCTCGAGCAGCTCGAACAGGTGGGGCGCTATACCGCCAAAAGGGAATATGTCCTGAAGGAAAACGAGGACTGCTCCCGCTTTGTGCTGGAGGCCTATAACTGGCTGGTCAAGCACAGCCCGCTGGCGGCGCAGAAACCCGCCGATGCCGACTATCCGGTCTGGCTCTCCTTCAGCCGCGAGGGCACCTACCTGCCGCAGCCCAACACCGTTATGTTGGAGCTGCAGGTGGACCCCAAGCAGGTGGTGCAGGTGCCGGTGGCAAAGTGGGGGATGATTCTCAACTACTCCTACATCCCGAAGGATGAGGCCGACGCCAAACGCCACCGCAGGCTGCTGGAGGACTATCACACCAGCGACACACAGGCGTATATGTCCCAGTTTTACCCGCAGATCAAGCGGGAGATCGTCGACAGCTGGGACCGGCTGTTCGACGATGCGATCAAGGTAAACAGCGACCAACGATATGGACTGATATGGGAGATCAGAAAAGAATGGATTGTAAGCGTGACAAAATAACCCTCTATTCCCCGCAGAGCAGCCAGGTGGCCGAGATCATCCGCCGCGAGGGCGTCTGCTTTTCCAGACCGGAATTTATCTCCAAAAAGTACGGGGAGAGCGCCCCGCTGTTTTTGACGGCTTACAACTGGTTTGTCCGGGAGGCGGCCAACATCGTTCCCCCGCCGCCCGGCGCTTCCTTCCCCTATTGGGCGGTGGCCGACCCCAAGAGCGTCGACCGCTCGGCCGGCGGGGAGCTGCTGGTGCTGTCGGTGCCGGCCGATCAGGTGATTCTGTTCGACCTGTACGACTGGAACAAAATTTTGCAGCTGCGCCCGCTGACCGACGACCCGCGGGAGGAAAAGGAGCTGCTGCGGGAGCTTTCGCTGCGGGGGCTGGACCTCAACAAGGTGATGCTCTCCAGCTTTTACCCGGCGTTTCGGGAGCGCATTATGGAGAGCTGGCAGCGGCTTTTCCGTCACCATCAGGCCCTGCTGCAGGGGGACTGTAGCGGCGTTGGGGCGGTGCAGGCGGCGCTGTGGTGCATCCGCCGCGAGTGGGTGCTTCAGCGCTGAAAGCTTGAGCGCTGCTGCGGCAGCGCTCAAGCCGCTGCCCCAAAAAGGACAGCGAAAAGGCCTGTCAAGCGGTTTGACAGGCCTTTTTCTTCTGAGGTGTGTTTTTTGAGGAGGGTAGAGCAAATACTCAACGAACGATGCGGCTTCGTTCCTCTTGTTGAGTACATCTTTATTATAACGCGCCCGCAAAATTATTTGTTAAGGCCCTGTAAATGGCCTTTAAAAAAACATTGCTTAAAATGTTAAAATGAGAGCCGCCCGCAAAAACGCTGCCAAAAGAGCGCGAAACCGGGCGGAGAGGGAGGAAGAAAAATGCAGCTGAAACCTTATCAGCCGAACAATCTGACCGCGATGCTGGCACTTTTTCACCGGACGGTGCATACGGTGAACGCCAAAGACTACACCCCGCAGCAGCAGGACGCCTGGGCGCCGGGCGATGTGACCCAGGACCCGCAGCGGCGGGCGCGCTGGGACCAGACTTTGCGGGAGCACCTGAGCCTGCTTGCCTGGGAAGGGGAGGAACTGATGGGCTTTGGGGACATCGACCTTGCGGCGGGGTATCTGGACCGGCTGTATGTCGGTGAGGACTTTCAGGGGCGCGGGGTCGCCACCGCCCTGTGCGACCGGCTGGAGCAGGCGGCGCGGGAGGCCGGATGCGAGAGGGTGTGCTCGGACGTCTCGATCACGGCGCGGCCCTTCTTTGAGAGCCGCGGCTACCGGGTGCTGCAGCGCCAGGAGGTGGAGCGGCAGGGGGTGATCCTTGTCAATTTCAAGATGGAAAAAAGTCTGCGGTAAAAAAAGGACAGGCAGGCGGCTTTGCAAAAGCCGCCTGCCTTGTTTATGCAGAAGAAGCTAGAATCCCGCAAGCAGGGTGCCGACCAGGATGCCGAAATAATTTCCCAGCACATAGCCCAGCACGCCGACCAGCATCACCGGACCGATCAGCTGGTTCCAGCCCTTGGAGATGGCCATCGCCGCGGCGGTGGTCGGGCCGCCGATGTTGGCGTTGGAGGCTAAAATGATCTCCTCCAGATGGAAGTGGAACAGCTTGCCGAAGAGCAGCGAAAACAGCATGTTCACCGCCACGATGATCAGCGCATAAATGAGCAGCACCGGCGCCTGGGTGAGGATGCTGACAATCGAGGCCGGCGCGCCGATGACCGCAAAAAAGATGTAGATCAAAAAGGTGCCGATCTCGTTGGCGCCCGGCGCGTCGTTGAACGCCTTGGGGAAGGCGGTGGCGCAGATCATGGTCAGGGTGGTCATAATCAGGTACTTGTTGCCCAGCAGCTGGTTGAGGATAAAGCCCGCGCCCTCGGCGGGGAAAAGCCGGGCGAAAAAGTCCGCAATTGCGGTCGAGACCGCCACGATGATGAAGGTGGCGGCGATATCAAAGGAGATATTTTGCAGCGAGATGGGCTTTGCATTCCAGAATTCCCCGGTGCTGCCGCCCTGCCCGGCCTCCACCTGGTCGACCAGCGGGTGGGCGTAGTGCCTGCGGAAAAAGGCGATGGACGGCATGGCGATCAGCACAAAGAAGTAGAGCGCCATCAGCAGGTTGTCCGCCACCACCGCCTGGGAACTCATCTGCCCGGAAGCGCCGAAGGTGTCGGCCATCGCGACAAAGTTGACCGAGCCGCCGATATAGGTGCCGGTGAACATGGCGGCCACCTTGTACAGCTCCGGGAACAGGTTGTGCAGCAGAAAGAATCCGCCCAGCGCGCCGACGGTGGTGCCCACCGAGCCGATGAGAAAGATCAGCAGCAGCCGCCCGCTCTCCCGGCCAATCCGCTTGATGTTGCACTGGAACAGCAGCAGCGGGATGGCCAGCGGCACGACGTAGTCCCAAACGGTGTCGTACACCGCCGATTCGGTGGGGATGACGCCGAAGTTGGAGAGGAGCATCATGGCGATCAGGGCGATGACGCAGCCGGTGACCTTGGCGGCCCAGCGGAAACGCTGCTCCAGCCAGATGGAGAGGGCCGCCACGCCGACCAGAATGGCCCACAGCGCCCAGGTGTTGTCCGAATGGATGAGTGTGTTCATGGAAAAAAACTCCCTCGATTGTATTTTCTCCATTGTATCACATTCCGCAGGGCTTGTCGATGAAAAAAAGAGCTCCCGCAGGGGAGCTCCTTTGTTTTTGGAGAAATTTTACCGCGCGTATTCCTCGCACAGCTGAGAAAGGGTCCAGAACGCCTTGCGTGCCGGGCGCTGGAGGGCGGTCTGCGGGGTGATGATGAGCCGCTGGCCGTTCCAGCGCAGGTCGATGGTGATTTCCTTCCCAAGGGTGCGGATGGTCTCCATCACGCTGGCGGGCATGTTGGTGTAGTCTGCGGGGACATAAACCCGCACCGTCCTGCCGTCACCGGCGGCGCGCAGGTCGGATTTTACATCCATCCAGAAGTTGTACCGCTCGGTGGCCTCCACATCCATCGGGTCGGGGCGCTCGGCGGCTTCCAGCTGCTGGACAGCGCTGCCGGTGCTGGTGGTACCGGTAGAGGGGGTGGAAGGTGTGCCGGTGCTGGGGTCGGGCGGCGTACTGGGGTCGGTGGCGGGGTCGGACGGCTGCTCGGGCTGAACAATCTGCACATTCTGCAGCCCGCTACTATTGAGGACAGCCTGAATCATCTCGATTTTTGCCTTCGGCATGCTGGCGGGGACGTAGATCATGGTCAGCGCATCGCAGTTCTCAAAAGCATTGCCCCCGATGCTGTCGACATCGCCGGAGAAGGTGAGGGTGGTGAGCGCACCGCAGAACTGAAAAGCATAGTCCCCGATGCTGCCGACATTGCCGGAGAAGGTGACATTTTCGAGCGCAGTGCAGTACCAAAAAGCATAGCGCCCAATGTTGCTGACATTGCCGGAGAAGGTGACATTTTCGAGCGCATCGCAGTTCCCAAAAGCACCATACCCAATGTTGCCGACGTCGCCGGAGAAGGTGACATTTTCGAGCGCAGTGCAGTCCAAAAAAGCATAGTCCCTGATGCTGCCGACATTGCCGGAGAAGGTGACGGTGTTGAGCGCATCGCAGTTCTGAAAAGCAAAGTCCCCGATGCTGCCGACATCGCCGTGGAAGGTGACTTTTTCGAGCGTAGAGCATTGCCCAAAAGCAGTGTCCCCGACGCCGGTGACAGGGTAGCTTATCCAGCCCTTTTTAATCGTTGCCGGAATGGTGATCTCGCCGCCTTGAAAGCCTAAAATTGTATCGGTGACGGTGATAGAATTCTCGTTCCACTCATAGACGATTCCCTGATTGTCGGTGTAGGTATCGCCGTCCCAACTTCCTTCTGTTTCCCTCGATGCTATCTCTGTCGGTTCGGTTGTCTCGGGTGCGGCCGGCTCGCCGTCCGCAAAGGCGGTCACGCTGCCCAGCACCGCCGCCGCCAGCAGGAGGGGCAAAAAACAGGTTTTCCAATTCATGTTTCCCAACTTCCTTTCCTATCAAACGGCCCGGCCAGCGCCTTTAAAGGCGGCAAAAGGCCATGGCCTTTTGTTTGATTATAGCACGCCGGAAGCCGCTTCGTCCAGACCCGCTGTTAAAAAATCCCCAGCGCCTCCTTGAGCGCCTGCAAGGTCTTTTCCCCATCCTCCAGCGCAAACAGCGCGCCGTAGCTGACCGAGTCGTTTTGGATGAGAAGCTGACTTTCGGTCATACTGATCTGGTAGTGGGAGACGTTGTCTGCCTCAAAGCTGACCGCGCCCTTCAGGGTTTTGTCCTTGCTCACCCGCTCAAAGCTGCCGGGCTGGACGGTGATGTCGCCGAGCATCTTCTGGACATAAGGGGAGCGGGAGGTGTCGGTGACGGCGGGGAAGTCCTCCACGCCGGTCTGCCGCTGGAAGGAAACCCGGACAGAGGGCGCGTCGATGAGCTTGTACAGCCAGCTGGGGTGCTGGGCAGCGCCGTTCAGAGATTGCTCCACCGCCTGCCAGAGCTGGTCGTCTGCAAGCTGCACGGCCATCTGCGGGGCGTTGACCGAGTCGCTTTCCAGCGTGAGCAGCGCGGCGTCGCCCTTCTGCTCCAGCCGCAGCCGCCCATAGCCGCTGGAGAGGGTGAGGTAGGGCGCGGTGCTGGTTGCCTGCTCCAGCTCATCCAGCGAGAGGGTGGTGCAGGAGAGAGCTTGCAGCGCCTGGTCGATGGGCGCGCGGGCCTCTTTTGTCAGGCCGTCGGTGGTGGTGTAGGTGTGGGCCATTTTGTCGACAAGCCGGATGGAGGGGGAATCCTTCAGCACTGAGACAAGCTCGCCCTTGTTCTGGCTGGAAAGGGTTTGCAGCAATTCCAGCAGCGGCAGCAGCTGCTGCCGATTGCCGCAGCGGAAGGGAACGTCGGTGTAGTCGCCAAGCTTTTTGCCGTCGAGCATCATCAGGTAGTCGTCCAGCCCGTACAGGGTGTTGTAGGTGCTGACCCGTTTGCCGCTGTGGATTTCCAGCGAAAATTCGGTGATGTAGTCGCCGATGTCGTAGCCGGTGACGGTGGGATTGATGGTGGCGGCCTGCGCGCCGCAGTTGGCAAGCGCCGCGCAGAGCTGACTGACCGTTTCGGTATTCTCGATGAGGTAGACCCGTCCGGTATAGGCGCCGTCGTAGCTGGTGCCGTGCGGGTAGGCGTAGAGCAGGATGTAGTCGACCTGCTCCGCGGCGGGGACGTTGAGGTCGTACAGCGCGGCGATGGCAGGGATGTTAGTTTCCCCATCCCTGGTAAAGTAGTCGATGATGGCCTGCTGGCCCGCCTCGGTGACCTGATTGGGAATGTCGCTGGCCGGGTAGGAGGTGGCGCGGACGGGGCTGGCCAGGGGCAGCAGCATCAGCAGGGAACAGAGCAGAGCAAACCATTTTTTCTTCATCAGAGATGCCTCCTTTATTTGTACAGATTCCTTTATCTATTTCGTGTCCTTCTGCTTTCATTTTACTGCAAGGGAAAGCGGTTTTTCTATCCTCGGCATGTAGAAAATGGAGGGGGAAGTTTGTATACAAATTGTAAATTTGCAAATTAAATTATATAATTCGCTTGACAAATTTTATAATATGGTTTACAATAATCTCGGAAACCATGGGAAGGAAGGTGCAGAAAAAAGATGAGCAAAAGCGTATACAGCCTGGTGCTCAGCGACGATGTGGTGGCGCAGATCGACCGCGCAGCCTACGCGCTTGGGACCAGCCGGTCCAACCTGATCAACCAGGTGCTGGCGGAATATGTCTCGCTGATTACCCCGGAAAAGCGCCGCAAGGATATCTTTGATTCTCTGGTCTCGGTGCTGGGCGGCTTCGAGCCGTTTCAGGTGCAGGCACAGGGGTCGGACAGCATGCTCAGCATCCGCAGTCCGCTGCGCATCAAGTATAACCCCACCATCAAGTACACGGTGGAGCTGTCGCTGCACGGCAAAAGCGAGCTGGGCCAGCTGAAAATCATGACCCGCACCCAGTCCCAGACGCTCATCGAGCTGCTGGACGCCTTTTTCTACCGCTTCTCGCAGATCGAGCAGCGGTATATCCGCGGGCTGTTCCCCGAGGTGACGCCGCACTATCAGGTCGGGCAGGGGCGGTTTATCCGCAACTTTTCGCTGCTCAAGGAGGGCAGCAAAAACAGCGAGATCGGCACCGCCATCGCCGCCTACATCCAGATGATCGACCGGGCGCTCAAAGGCTGCCTTGGCGCCGACAGCGGGGAGTGGGACAGCATCATCGAAAAAATTTATCTGAGCTATTTAAAGGAAACACCGATTATCTGTTAAACCAATCGAACAAAAATAGAGGATACACTCCGCGAAAGGAGAGAAATTGATCGTATGAACGCACAAAAGTTTACCCAGAAATCGCTGGAGGCAATCCAGGAGGCAAACAACCTGGCGCTTTCCAACAACAACATGCAGATCGAGCAGGAGCACCTGCTCTACGCCCTGCTGACCATCGACCAGAGCCTGATCGCCCAGCTCATCAAAAAGATGGGCAAGGACCCGCAGGCGCTGACCCAGGCGGTCAAGCAGGAGATCGACAAGATGCCCGGCGTCACCGGCTCCGGACGGGAGGCGGGCAAAATCTATGTGGCGCAGGACGTGGACACGGTGCTGGCCAAGGCCGAGAACATCGCCGACTCGATGAAGGACGAGTACGTCTCGGTCGAGCACCTGATGCTCTCGCTGATGGAAAATCCGAACCGCAACCTCAAAGAGATTTTTAAGCTGTTCGACATCAGGAAAAACGACTTCCTGAAGGTGCTCCAGGAGGTGCGCGGCAACACCCGCGTCACCAGCGACTCGCCGGAGGGCACCTACGACGTGCTCAAAAAGTACGGCCACGATCTGGTACAGGATGCGCGGGATAAAAAGCTCGACCCGGTCATCGGCAGAGATTCCGAGATCCGCGACGTCATGATGATCCTGTCCAGAAAGACCAAGAACAACCCGGTGCTGATCGGCGAGCCGGGCGTCGGCAAGACCGCCATCGCCGAGGGGCTGGCCCAGCGCATTGTCCGCGGCGACGTTCCTGCCAGCCTGAAGGACAAGACTATCTTCTCGCTGGATATGGGCTCGCTGATTGCGGGCGCAAAGTTCCGCGGCGAGTTTGAGGAAAGGCTCAAGGCGGTGCTGGGCGAAATCAAAAAGAGCGAGGGCAAGATTATCCTCTTTATCGATGAGCTGCACACCATCGTCGGCGCGGGCAAAACCGAGGGCTCGATGGATGCGGGCAACCTGTTAAAACCGATGCTGGCCCGCGGCGAGCTGCACTGCATCGGCGCCACCACCCTGGACGAGTACCGCCAGTATATCGAGAAGGACGCCGCGCTGGAGCGCCGCTTCCAGCCGGTCATGGTCAACGAGCCGAGCGTGGAGGACACCATCTCGATCCTGCGCGGCTTAAAGGAGCGGTATGAGGTTTACCACGGCGTCAAGATTCAGGACGCCGCGCTGATTGCCGCAGCAACCCTGTCCAACCGCTATATCTCCGACCGGTTTTTGCCGGACAAGGCCATCGACCTGGTGGATGAGGCCTGCGCGATGATCCGCACCGAGATGGACTCGATGCCGATCGAGCTGGACGAATTAAACCGCAAGATCATCCAGCAGGAGATTGCCCAGGCGGCGCTGAAAAAGGAGGAGGACAAACTCTCCAAGGAGCGGCTGGAGACGGTCACCAAGGAGCTTGCCCAGCTGCGTGAGCAGTTTAACTCGATGAAGGCCCAGTGGGACAACGAGAAGGCCGCCATTACCAAGGTGCAGAAGCTGCGCGAGGAGATCGAGCAGGTCGGCGGCGAGATCGAGCGCGCCGAGCGCGAATATGACCTCAACAAGGCAGCCGAGCTCAAGTACGGCAAGTTGCCGCAGCTCAAAGCCGAGCTGGAAAAGGAGGAGAAGCTGGCCGAGGAGGCACAGCAGTCCAACCTGCTGCGCGACAAGGTCACCGAGGAGGAGATCGCCAAGGTGGTCGGCAAGTGGACCGGCATCCCGGTCGCCAGAATCATGGAGGGCGAGCGGGAGAAGCTGCTGCACATGGAGGACATCCTGCACGAGAACGTGGTTGGACAGGACGAGGCGGTGCGCCTGGTCAGCGAGGCCATCCTGCGCTCGCGCGCCGGCATCTCCGACCCGAACCGGCCGATCGGTTCGTTCTTGTTCCTGGGCCCGACCGGTGTCGGCAAGACCCAGCTGGCAAAGACCCTGGCAAAGACGCTGTTCGACGACGAGAACAACATGGTGCGCATCGACATGAGCGAGTACATGGAGAAGTACTCGGTGTCCAGACTGATCGGAGCGCCTCCGGGATATGTCGGCTATGAGGAGGGCGGCCAGCTGACCGAAGCGGTCCGCCGCCACCCGTACTCGGTCGTTCTGTTCGATGAGGTCGAAAAGGCCCACCCGGACGTCTTTAACGTGCTGCTGCAGGTGCTGGACGACGGCCGCATCACCGACTCGCAGGGCCGCACCGTCGACTTTAAGAACACCATCATCATCCTGACCTCCAACCTCGGCTCCTCCTATATCCTCGAGGGCATCACCCCGGAGGGAGAGATCAGTCAGGAAGCCAAGGACCAGGTCAACGCCCTGCTCAAATCGAGCTTCCGTCCGGAATTCTTAAACCGTCTGGATGAGATTGTCTTCTATAAGCCGCTGAGCAAGGAGAACATCGGCAGCATCATCGACCTGCAGATGAAGGACCTCAGAGAGCGGCTGAAGGCAAAGCAGATCACCCTCGAGATGACCGACGCGGCCAAACAGTACATCATCGACAACGCCTACGACCCGATCTACGGCGCGCGTCCGCTCAAGCGTTTTTTGCAGAGCCATGTCGAGACGCTGCTGGCCAAGAAGATCATCGCAGGCGAGATCGGCTCGGACGACGACAACGCCGAGATGTTCTTAGTCACCATCGACGCCGAGAACGGCGAGCTGGTGGTCAGATAAACAGAAGCTGTCCGGACAAGGAGAGTTTTTATAGGGCGGGGGCGCTTCCCGATCAGGGAAGCGCCCCCGCTTTTGTGTTGCCCCCAAAAGCGATTTTGTTTTACCCCCTTTTCCCTGTGCGCCCCGTGTGGTACAATAGCCTTAACCGAACACAAGGGGGAGAAAAAGAAATGGCAAAAAAACAGCGGCTGGACAAGGCCATCGCCATGCAGGGGGCGCTTTCCCGCAGCGAGGTCAAGACCCTTATCCGCAAAGGGGAGGTCACCGTCAACGGGCAGGTGGTCAAAAGCGCCGACTTTGGCGTCGATTTTGACAGCGACACGATAGCGGTGCAGGGCAGGGAGCTGACACTGCGCCAGCACCTTTACCTGATGCTCCACAAGCCCAAAGGGGTGGTCAGCGCCAGCGAGGACAGGCACGAAAGGACGGTGGTGGACCTGGTGCCCGAGCGCCTTTTCCGCAAGGGGCTGTTCCCGGCCGGAAGGCTCGACAAGGACACCACCGGCTTTGTGCTGCTGACCGACGATGGGGCCTTTGCCCACGACATCCTCTCCCCCAAAAAGCACATTCCCAAAACCTACCACGCGCTGGTGGATGGCCCCATCACCGAACAGATGGAGCGGGATTTTGCGCAGGGCATCCGGATCGGCCCCGACCAGACGCTGCCGGCTTCGCTCAAAAAGCTCTCCTCCTGCGAGCGGGGAGACTGGGGGGAGGTCATCCTGCGGGAAGGGCTCTACCACCAGATCAAGCGGATGTTCGGCGTCTATGGTTTAAAGGTGCTGGAGCTAAAGCGGGTCAAGATGGGGCGTCTCCCGCTCGACCCAACCCTCAAAGAGGGCGAGTGCCGGGAGCTGACACCGGAGGAATTGCGGCTGGTCGCTTCGCGGGAGGAGGAATAGAGGATGGGATGTCTAATCTGTGAGCGCATGGGGCAGATTGAGCGGGGAGAAAATCCCTACTTTGTCTGCGCGCTCTCGACCGGGTATGTGGTGCTGGGCGACCACCAGCGCTTTGAGGGGTACACCCTGTTTTTGTGTAAGCGCCATGTCACCGAGCTGTATCAGCTGCCGTGGGGCTTTCGCACCCGCTTTTTGCAGGAGATGTCGCTGGTGGCCGAGGCGGTGGCGGCGGTCTACCACCCGGAAAAGATGAACTATGAGCTGCTGGGCAACGGGGACACCCACCTGCACTGGCACCTGTTCCCGCGGGTCAGCGGAGACACCCCGCAGCCCGGCCCGGTGTGGTGGCTGCCGCGGGAGGAGATGTGGAACGACGCCTACCGTCCAAGCCGCGAGCAGCTCGCTAAAAGGACAAAGCAGCTGCGGGAGGAGATCGAGCGGAAGCTCTGCACGCTGCCGCCCCTCACGATGGGGGAGGGGGAGCAGGATGGATAAGCAGCCGATGAGCACAAAAAAGCTGCCGGCAGCGTTTTACCTGCAGGACACCGTCGAGGTGGCCCGGCAGCTGATCGGCAAGAGGCTGGTGCACCGCGTAAACGGGCAGGAGCTGTCGGCCATCATCTGCGAGACCGAGGCCTACACCGGCTTTTCGGACAAGGCCTGCCACTCCTATAAGGGCAGGACCGAGCGCACCGAGGTGATGTTTGAGGCGGGCGGCAGGGCCTATGTCTACCTGATTTACGGGATGTACTGCTGCTTTAACATCACCACCCGGGAAGCGGGGGTGCCGGAGGCGGTGCTCATCCGGGCGGCCTGTCCGGTCGGGGGCATCGAGACGATGCGCGCCCTGCGCCAGCAGAAGAAACCGGTCAAAAGTTTAAACGAAAAGAATCTTCTCTCCGGCCCGGGCAGGCTGTGC
>NBJMC04203__coassemble_477_pt1 | contig 23258 bp, 24 predicted proteins | sample NBJMC04203__metabat2_low_PE_031 | metagenome-assembled genome bin NBJMC04203 | reverse complement strand
GTGCCGAGCATGGCTTTGCCATGCTCTCGCGGAGCGCCTGCAGGTGGGTGCAGGGACTACCGTCCCGCAAAAATCCCCGGGGCGCGGGGCGGAGCGCCCGTATATGGGTGGAGTGCAGAGGAGGGCGTTAGCCCTCCTCGCAAAAAGGGGGTGCCGAGGGGCTTTACCCCTCGGAAAATTATAAAACCAGCGGCGGCGGCTCCATCCGCCCCCGCGGCACCGTCACGATGGCTTCGTGAAGCCTCTCCTCGATCAGCGGTGAAAACCGCTCCAAAAGCTCCAGCTCCAATTCGGAGAAATAAACCGGCTGCGGCAGATGCAGCAGCTCCTCCCAGCGGTACTGCGCCGCCTGCATCGACAGGCCGAACAGGTCGCACAGATCCTGCATCTGGCGGATGGTGCCGCGCCGCTGCAGCTCGCAGACCACCACCGTGGGCGCCAGCAGACTGGCGGCAAAGGCGTTGGCTTCCGCCTCCTGTGCGGGGCCGTCGCTCTGGTGGCGGCAGCAGATGTGCCCCAGCTCGTGGGCAATCGACCAGCGCCGCCGCGACAGCGAGAGCACACCGCGGTTGTACAGGATAAAGTGCCTGCCCCGGTAGAGCACCGCAAAGCAGTCCTCGCTCTGCTCGCACAGAAAATCCTGCGGCTTCATGCCTACAACCCCGGAAAAATGCTGCACCGAATCGACCACAACCTTGCCGCCGCACTCCAGACAAAAGGGATCGACCGGCAGCGAAAGACGCCGCTGCCGCAGCAGCAGCTTGACCGCCAGGATGTTTGCCCGGTCAGCGTAGTGCACAGAAAATCGCCCGCCTTTCACCTGTTGTGATGCCGTTATTTTTGGGGGATATCGTCATCCGGATCGATGCCCATCGCCTCCAGATAGATGTCGATGGTGCTGCGGAAGTTGTCCAGAATCCGCTTGCGGTCGGTCTCGGGGATCTTTTTGGTGTGCCGCGCAAACATGACGATGTCCGGGTCGCTCAGGATGTCCTGCACCTCCTCCAGCACCGCGGGGCGCAGCTTGCTGTCGCTTTTGCCCAGCAGATAGCTTTCGGACACATCATAAAATTCGGCGATCTGCGGCAGATATTTCATGTAGGAGTGGTTGGAGCCGTTTTTCCAGTTGGTGATGACGTTGCCGGAAAGCCCCAGATAGTTTGCCAGCTCCTTGCCGGCGCCGTACTTGTTTCCCATGCATTCCAAAATTCTGGTAAGGATGATGTCCATCATATAGCCTCCCTTTTGTTGGGCCGCGCGGCGAAGATGCTTTGCCGGCGCGGTTTGGTGGATCCTTATACCTTAATAATAGTGGAAAGACTTCAAAAATGCAAGAGTAAAATCACACAAATATTTTGATTATTCTTCGCTTTCCTCCGGTATCCAACCAAATTCCAGCCGGACTTCCCGCCGCTGCAGGTCATGGTTGGTGTAGCAGATGCGGTCCAGCCCGATCAGCTCAAAGCCTTCGTGCAGATAAAAGCCGATGGCGTTGGCGTTGCAGGACTGTGTCTCCAGGATGATGGCCCGGCGCTTTTGCAGCAGGGCCTGCTGCTTTGCAATCTGCATCAGCGTATGCCCGATGCCCTGTTTTTGCAGGCTGGGGTCCACCCAGAGCTCGGTGACCCGCAGCCGGTTGGACCAGTCCTCGGGGCAGATTTCGATGGCGGCTTTGAGCTGCCCCGCCTCCACGATGCCCCAGGCCTGCGCCTGAGGCCAGTGCTCGGCAAACAGCCGGTCGGGGAAGTCGTGCTCCTGTGGGGTGTGGGTGATGGGGCTTTCCAGCTGCCTTTTTTGGATGGAGATGGAGAAGCCGTCGTGCTCCCGCTGCATGGCGACGTCGTAATATTCCCAGGCGGTGTAGCCGATGGGCAAAATGGCGCCCTGCCAGTCTGCTTTGGGGAGGGGGGTGATGGGGTAGGACATAGAAAAACACCTTTCTTTCAGTTGCTAAGAAAGCGATTTTTTCATGTTGAGCTGTTCCTTGCTGCGCAGATAGCCGCAGTGCTGGTAAAAGAGATGCGCGCCGGTCCGTTCCATGCCGCTGACCAGCCGGACAGCGCACGCGCCCGATTGCTTTCCCCACTCTTCTACGGCATTCAGCAACGCGCGCCCGATGCCCTGGTGGCGGAAAGCGGGGTCAACCGCGATGCCGAGGATATTTTTCATATGGTCAAAATAGAGCACATCGTAATCCTGCGCGTGTACATAGCCGACCACCTGTCCGTCCAGCTCGGCCACAAAGATGCGGCAGCGGCCGTCGGCAAGCGAATTTTGCAGCTTTTGTGCGGTAGCTCGCAGGGGATAATCGTACCCCATACACTCACGGTTTAGGCGACAGACAGCGGCGGCATCCGAAGGCTGGGCCAAACGAATTGTGTGGGAGGTCATAGGTCAGTTCTCCTTTTCATCGTTTTGCCGGATGTACCGTTCGATGGCCTCGTCCGAGTAGGAGAGAAGCTTGCCGTACTCGACGGCGATGCGCTTTCTGGCTTCGCCCTGGTAGGCACCCTGCTCGAGCAGGCGCTTTTTCTCCTCCTTCAGCGAGAGGTAGAGCTGGATGTCCCGCTCGTCCCGGTAGTAGAGAATGTTAAACTTGCCCCGATTCATCGAGACGGGGAAAAGGTCGGTGAGCAGCGGCTCCTCCTCGACATAAAAGTGGTTGCCGTATTGCCGGCAGATCTGCTCGGAGAAGGGAATCAGCGCCTGGCACTCGGCCAGCGTATCGGTCGGATGACTGAGCGCGATGCGCTTGACGCCTGCCTTGACCACCTCGTTGAAGGCGTCGATGACCCCACACTGATAGGAGAAGGAATCCAGAGAATCGAACTTGTTCATAGATGGGACACTCCTTTGCTTTTTTAAAAAATTATAACATCATCGTGGCTGGAAGGCAATCGCAAACAGCGAGAAGTCAGTAAAAGAAAACAAAAAAGCATAAAAAAACTTGCTTGTTTTTAGAGGATTTGATACAATGAAGGAAGAACCAGACAAGGAGGAAAATCGCGATGAAATCGTTTATCTTATACCCCATCGGAACGGTAAAGGCTGAGGGAGAGACAGCGGCATTACAGCTTGACGCCGCCTACATTCCGGGGCTGGATGGGCTGGAGGGATTCAGCCATCTGGTGGTGCTGTGGTGGTTTGACCGCTGCGACAATCCGCAGGACCGCGCCATGGTGCGGCAGCTGCCGCACACCGGCCCCAAAAAGGAGAGGGGGACCTTCTCCACCCGCTCGCCGCACCGTCCAAACCCGATTGCGCTGTCGGTGGTGAAGGTGCGCTCGATCGACTATGAGCGGGGAGAGGTGCTGATCGACTCGATTGAGGCCCAGGATGGCACGCCCATTCTGGACATCAAGCCCTATTCCCCCAAAATTGACGCGGTGCCGGACGCTCTCACCCCCAACTGGGAAGGGCGCACCGAGGAAAAAACGAAAGGAGAAGAGCAATGAGGATTGAACATGTCGCCCTTTATGTGGAGCAGCTGGAGAGGATGCGGGAATTTTACAGCACCTATTTTGGCGCAGTCAGCAACGACGGCTACCACAACCCCAGGACAGGGCTGCGGACCTATTTCCTCTCCTTTACGGATGGGAGCCGGCTGGAGCTGATGAACCGCCCGCAGATGCAGCGGGAGCCGAAAGGCCAGATGCGCACCGGATACATTCACCTCGCCTTTTCCCTGGGCAGCAGGGAAGCGGTGGACGCGCTGACCGAGCGGCTGCGGCAGGACGGTTACCCCGTGCTGAGCGGCCCGCGCGTCACCGGGGACGGCTACTATGAGAGTTGTGTGCTGGACCCGGAGGAGAACCAGATTGAGTTGACGGTGTAGGTCTCTTATAAAAAAGAACAATGCCCCTGCTTGTATGATTGCAAGCAGGGGCGTTGTTTGTTTTGTGGAATGCGCTTCGCTGTTCCCTTCTGGGGGCCGGAGAAACGCTTTGTTCTCTCCGGCTGACTGGGATGGTGGTTCTACAGCAGAAAAACCTCCCGCCGGGAGGTCTTTCTGGAATGTACAAAATGGAAGTTTGTCAGGGAGCTTTTCTCTTACAAAAGTTCCCTCTTTTTCAATCCGAATTTCGGATTGAAAAATTCACTCGCAAAGGCGCTTGAACGATACTGGTGTTTCGAGCTCTGCGGAGCTCGACCAGCAGGCGCTGCCCGCTGGACACCTGCAAGCTTTTAAAAAAGCTTGACCAAAACTTTATTTTGCAGAAACTGGGTGCCGCGAGGTAAAAACCAAGATTCTCACCAAACCAATACGCGGATTGGGTGCGGCATCATGCCGCCCGCCCGCCTAGTCGCCGAGGGAGATGCCCATGTCGCGGGCCGCACGAATCTCGTCGCAGTCGGGGGAGACGGTTTTCAGCTTGCCGGCCACCTCGCTGAGCGGGACGGGAACGATCAGGTTGTTGCGGATGGCGACCATGTAGCCGAACTTCTTCTGCGCAATCAGCTCCGCCGCCGCAGTGCCAAAGCGGGTGGAGAGCACACGGTCATAGGCGCAGGGCGAGCCGCCTCTCTGGAAATGGCCAGGAATGGTGACGCGGATCTCCTGCCCGGTGCGCTCGGCAATCTCGTTGGCCAGGCGGTAGGAGACAGAAGGCTCCTTCATCTGGGCGCGGGCAGCCTTAAATTCCTTCTTGGAGAGATTGGACTCCTCCTTGGAGATGGCGCCCTCCGCCACCGCCAGGATGGAGAAAGGCTTGCCCTGCATCTTGCGCTTTTTCAGCACCTTGCAGACCTTGTCCACATCGTAGGGCAGCTCCGGAATCAGGATGACGTCCGCACCGCCCGAGATGCCGGCGTACAGAGTCAGCCAGCCGACCTTGTGGCCCATCACCTCGACAATAAAGACGCGGCCGTGGGAGGTGGCGGTAGTGTGGATGCAGTCGATGACGTGGGTGGCGATGTCGACCGCGCTTTGGAAGCCAAAGGTCATGTCGGTGCCCCACAGGTCGTTGTCGATCGTTTTGGGCAGGCTGACGACGTTGACGCCGTGCTGCGCCAGCAGGTTTGCGGTCTTGTGGGTGCCGTTGCCGCCCAGGATGACCAGACAGTCGAACTTGTATTTCCGGTAATTTTCCAGCATCATGTCCAGCTTGGTCTTGCCGCCAAATTCCGGCATGGGCAGGCACATCGTTTTAAACGGTTGGCGGGAGGTGCCCAGAATGGTGCCGCCCAGGGTGAGGATGCCGGAAAAATTGCTTGGGTCCATCTTGCGGATGTCACCGTAGATCAGTCCGCGGTATCCGTCCCGGATGCCGTAGATGTCCACATCCTTTCCAAAGATTTTATACAAAGACTTGCCGACGCCGCGCAGAGCGGAGTTTAAGCCCTGGCAGTCGCCGCCGCTGGTCAACATTGCTACTTTCATAAAATGACCCCCTGTTCGTGTGAACTGAAAAAGTGATCTGGTTCTTTCTTCTTTTTCATATTTCTAGTATAAATCTTCGTGGGGAAAAATACAACGCAAATTTATGTAAAATGCTGTGTAAAAAAGGACAACCCTCTTTTGACAAGAGGGTTGTCCCGGAAGATTGGGAAAGAATCGGAGGAAAAGCGGCTCAGCGCATCTCTCCCTTGATTTTTTCCAGCGCGCTTTTTTCCAGACGGGAGACCTGCGCCTGGGAGATGCCGATCTCCTTTGCCACCTCGGTCTGGGTGCGGCCGGAGAGAAAGCGCAGGGTCAGAATCTTCTTTTCGCGCTCACCCAGGTTGCGGATAGCGTCCCGCAGGCTGATCTCCTCCAGCCAGTCGCGGTCGTCGCTGTGGTCGCCCACCTGGTCCATAACAAAGATGGTGTCCCCGCCGTCCGAATAAACCGGCTCGTACAGTGACACAGGATCGACCACCGACTCCAGCGCCAGCACAACCTCCTCCTTCTTGCAGTCCAGCCGGCCGGCAATCTCCTCAATGGTCGGCTCGCGGCCGAGCTCGTGGATGAACTGCTCCTTGGCCTGCATGGCGCGGTAGGCCATGTCCCGCATCGAGCGGCTGACCCGGATGGCGTTGTTGTCCCGCAGAAAGCGGCGGATCTCCCCGACGATCATCGGCACGCCGTAGGTGGAAAAGCGCACATCCATGTCGGGGTTGAAGTTGTCGATGGCCTTCATCAGCCCGATACACCCCACCTGGAACAGGTCGTCCAGATTTTCGCCCCGGTTGGAGAACTTCTGCACCACGCTCAGCACCAGGCGCAGGTTGCCTGAAATCAGCTTTTCCCTGGCCTGCTTGTCCCCCTGCCTGCACCGGCGCAGCAGCTCGGTCTTTTCCTGCTCCTTGAGCACCGGCAGCTTGGCGGTGTTGACGCCGCAGATTTCGACTTTGTTGCTGTACACACATCCACTTCCTATCTGTTTTTCTGACAGTAGTCTGGGATGGTTGGCGGGAAATTATGCTTGTAAAAATATGGGTGGTTTCAGAAAAAAAGCAAATAAAAAGGGCAAGAAAATGGGAATCTATTTTCTTGCCCTTTTTATTCTTCGGATATTTCGATATTAGAAGCAGCATCTTCCAAAATGATGTTGATAACTTCGTTCCTGGAGCGGTTTGTTTTGGCAGCAATGCTTTCAATCAAATTTAAAGTGTCCTCTTTGATGCGGATTGAAATGACCTTGTATTCACCACCACCCTTTTTCGAGATGGTAATTTTCTTATGTTCCATTTTATCACCTCTTACAAAGAGTATAATTCAAATTGGGAAGCAAGAATATATTTTATTTATATTATATATTGACTATAAAATAATTATATTTTATAATACAAATAGAAAATGTATGGAGGAAAAAATATGGCGAGAGCAAGGAATAAAGTCATCGCAGGAGATTATTTAGGGAAATCTGTAGACATTATGTCTGCGGAAATTTTTTTAGGCAACGATGTACGTATAAAAAAATCGGAGGTAATATATTACAATCTGGTCGGGTCAGAACAAAGAAAAAGTGGCAGTAGTGCTGTTATTAGAGGAGGGGCAGGAGCCCTATTGCTGGGACCTGTTGGTTTGTTGGCAGGACTGAGCGCAAAAAATAAGGGAACTTATCTGATTGAGATGGAATTTCAAGACGGGAAAAGAAGTTTGCTGGAAGTGGATGATAAAAAATATAAAAAAATAATTGAAGTTTTATTTTAAAATAAAAAAGGCCTTGATGAAATTTCATCAAGGCCTTTTTTGCGTGTGTTTATTATGCGATCCGGTCGGTGGAGACGTCGTTGCTCGAAAATTCGTGCTCATCCCCCAGAACAGCGTAGACCGGCGGCTCGTTGCGGTATTTTTCGATCGCTTCATCGAACTGTTTGAGCATCTTTTCCTTGTCCTGCGGCAGCGTGCCCCGGACGCGGACCTTCAGCATGTCGTGGAAGCCGTCATAGACAAGTCCCGGAACGTCCAGCAGCTCGATCAGGTGGCGGTCCTCGATGAGGTTATCCAGCTCGCTGGCAGGAACAAAGCGTCCGGCCTGATAGTCCTGATAGAGGGGCGCGCGCCGGTGCAGAAAGAGCGAAAAGTTGGTGATGCGCTCGGGGTGGGTGCGGTTAAAAAATTCCGCCGTCTTTTCGGCGTTTTCCATACCGCGGCCCCTGCCGGCGATGCCGGTCATGATGTGGGCGTTGAAAACAAGTCCCGCCTGCTGCATCCGGGCAATCTGAGTGTAGGCCTGCTGCAGATTGTGGTCCTTTTTGGTAAAGGTGAGCACGTCGTCCAGACCGGTTTCGATGCCGATATACAGGCGGCGGACCCCCTGGTCGTACAGCTGCTTTAATTCCTCGTCGCTCTTTTGGCTGATGTTGGTGATGGTGGCGTCCATGTTGACCATCCTGCAGCCCGGCAGGTAGCGGTGAACCAGCTCCAGGATGCGCAGCAGATGGTCGGTGCTCATGCAGAAGGCGTTGCCATCGCCCAAAAAGATCTGTTCCGGGTTGCCGCCGGCGTCGTGTACGCGCTGCAGCTCGGCTTCGACCTGCTCGATGGGAAGCTGTCTGTAACGGAGATGCTTGAACAGGGTGCAGAAGGTGCAGCGGTTGTAAGAACATCCCACCGCGACAGGCAGCATGAAAGAGGACCGTTCCATTGGCGGACGGCAGATTTGACCTTCATATTCCATACAGAAACCTCCTTGTGGTGTTTGCCTGGTTCCGATTTTCTTCTTTGTAGATATTTTATCACGGAAGCAGGAGGAACACAAGAAGGAAAAATCGATAGAAAAGAGGGAGAAGATAAAAGAACAGTCCCGCCATGTGCGCTGTGGCAGGCGAAGCTGTTCGTGTATTTATGCTCTTTGACTTGAGGAGAGGGGCAACCTTTTATCCTGCTCGGAGATGTAAAACACAATTTTAGTGATGTACTCGCTTTCGTCTCCGGTGGAGAGATAGTCGTTGATGGCAAATTCGTAGGAGTCGGAAAGAATGTGCAGCCCGTTCTGTTGGCAGTAGTTCAGAATCCGCTTGTAGGAGCTGCCGATCGAATCGTAATCGCCGGTGTGATAGGTGCAGACGCACCGGCCGGCCGGCAGCTCCACAACCCCGTCGACGCTGCTTGTCTTTTCAATCGGCAAAAATACCGAAGAAGCTTCGGTGTACCGCCCTTGCAGGATATGGTCGAGCGGCACAATCGCTCCGCTCTGGAAGAAGATGGGAAGCTCCTCCTTAAAGGAGCGAGCGAAGCACTCCTTGGTGGCGATGCTGACCTGCTCCAGGGTGTATGGCGCCCTGACCGGGTGCACCAGAAGGTATTGATTTTTCATATTTTCAATTGTTACGGCATCGCTGTTGTCCCGGATGGAGACCGCATGCTCCAAAGTAGAGCAGCGATGTTCCACGCGGCTTTTGATCATCTGCAGCTCCTCGATCTGCCGCTCGATGGCGGCAAGCTGCTTTCGTAAGGCGAGGATCGAATGGTCGATGGTGTAGTTCTGCATGTGGGCCTTGATCTCGTCCAGTGAAAAGCCGATTTTTTTCAGGATGCAGATGGTGTCCAGATAATCGAGCTGGCTGGCGCTGTAGTAGCGGTAACCGTTTTCGGGGTCGGTGTAGGCCGGACAAAACAGGCCGATCTTGTCGTAAAAAATGAGGGCCTGCCGGGAAATGTTCTGCTGCTTTGATACTTCGCCGATAGAAAACAAATTTTTCATGATAATCCCCTTGACTTTATAGTTGCTATATAGTTTATGATTATAATGTAAAACAACAAAAGAATCAAGGAGGATGTTCAAATTGAAACCCTGTAAGGTGGATTTTTGGAAGAAAATAAAGGAAGGGGTGACGGCGAAAACGATCCTGTTTTTGCTGCTTGGAGCCATGATCTGCTCTTTTGGAATCCACAATATCCATCAGCGAACCAACATCACGGAGGGCGGCGTCATTGGACTGATGCTGCTGATCGAGCATTGGCTCCAGATTTCACCGGCCTACATTACCCCCATCCTGGACATTGCCTGCTATGGGCTGGCGCTGCGCTTTTTGGGCGTGAATTTTATCAAGCTCTCTGTCATTGCGACTCTGTTTATTTCAGGCTTCTATAAAATCTGGGAGCAGTTTCCATATATGCTCCCGGATTTGTCCGATAATCCGTTGGCGGCGGCAATCTTAGGCGGCATTTTTGTCGGCGTTGGCGTCGGGCTCATCGTCAGACAGGGCGGCTCCAGCGGCGGAGACGACGCCCTGGCGCTGACCATCTCCCACATAACGCGCTGGAAATTGTCCCGCTCTTATCTGTTTACCGACCTGGTTGTGCTGGGACTGTCCCTCAGCTATATCCCTGTGAGCAGGATTGTTTTTTCGCTGATTACCGTCACCGTCTCGTCAAACTTGATTGACTGGATCAAGGAGTATAAAACACAGAAGGATTGTACGGAGTCGCCGAAGGTCCCGTCGGTAAAACGGGTGTAAAATAAAAAATCCATGGGAAACGTATCCCATGGATTTTTGTTTTTTCATTTTATCCCCATGATGAGGAGCCTGGCAGGGAAGCAAAGCGTTCCCTGCCTTTCCTCAAGCTTCTTTTTAAGCGGGGCTTCGTGGCAGGAGAGCGAAGCGACTTCCTGCCCCTGCCTAGCTTCCATTTGGCAGGAGAGCGAAGCGACCTCCTGCCCTCTGCAGCATTCCTAAAGAGTCGAAAATAATTTCAGCAGGAACTGCCAGTCAGACAATGAAGCTTTTTCTTTGCCTACTTTCTTTTTCTGCCAAAAAGAAAGTAGGTCGGGTTTGATTATCGGTGTTTTGGGAATCCGTTTAAAGTTCAACTCAGCAGAAACTGGCAGTCGGGCAATGAAGCTTTTTCTTTGCCTACTTTCTTTTTCTGCCAAAAAGAAAGTAGGTCGGGTTTGATTATCGGTGTTTTGGGAATCCGTTTAAAGTTCAACTCAGCAGAAACTGGCAGTCGGGCAATGAAGCTTTTTCTTTGCCTACTTTCTTTTTTTGCCAAAAAGAAAGTAGGTTAGGGTTTGATTTTGCGGCATTCCAGGTAGAAGCGTTTGTCGGCGGCGGTGCCCATTGAGAAGGTTTTGCGGGGAAGGATGCCGTCGATCAGGATGGTCTCAAACAGCGACTCCTTCGGGATGGAGGGGAATAGAATGCCCACGTTGTCGGTCTGTGCAGCCAGCTGCCGGACGATGTTTTCGCCGTGGACATAGTCCACTTTGCCGGAAAATTCACGGATATAGTGGTCGATGAAATTCTGGACGGTGCCGGTGACCACGTTGGAGCTCGGATCGGCAATCCAGATGCGCTTGGTCTCGTCCCCGATGACACAGTCAAAATATTGCTGCCCTTCCTGCGGGGAATAGGAAATGCGGTGGACGTGGCTTAACTGATGCAGGAAGTTTGCGGTGTCCACCCCGAACAGCACGCGGTTGATTGGCTCAAACTCAAAGGAATCGTCGTGGAGATTGACAATTTCCGATAAGGTGTAGCGAGCAGGATGATTCCGCAGCTTCTGTGGGGAAAGGGTGCGCTTGAGATTATCATAATGCAGCTTGGCGGTGGCAATCGAGTTGTTGCCGTCGCCTACCGCGTAGACAAAGATGCCCTTGTCGGTGATGCCGTACTTTTTCTGCATCTCCTCCGGGGTGGCCAGGGCAGTCAGCGCCCGGTCGATCCGCTCGGACTGCTCCGGGGTGACAAGGTAGCCGCTGATGCTGCCGCTGCCCATCATCAGGTCGAAGGAATAAAGCAGCTGCATCTGGTCAAGTTCCTGCTCCAGCGAAGCAAAGACGGTGTTTTCCCGGTCATCGATCAGCAGCATGGTGTGGGAAACTTCCAGCGGGGTCAGGTCCCGGATGGCAAGACGGGGTTCGATCAGGCTTTGAATGACCCCCTCGGTGGCGCGTACGGTGGTCTGAGAGCCAGGGTGAAATTCATACTGCTCCAGATCGATGACGCCCACCAGACCGCAGCGGACCTTTCCGTTGCTTAAAACGCGGCGGGAGTAGATGTAATCGTGGACCTCATAAAACATGTGGCGCCGAAGATAGGTGCGCATGGCGCGGTTGACCGAGCAGATGCGCTGGTCCAGGTCGTCGCTGGCAAAGCGGATTTCCGGAACCATCATGTTGAGGGTGGAGGGCTTGGTCTTGACAAAGTTCTCCACGTCGCGCCAGTACTGCGGTTGAGAGGTATACTGGTCGCACGCAATGACACTCCAGGCTGACATACACTCGACGTTTGGGACCAGAATATCGCCTTTGGAAAAACCGGTATTATTCACAGCTATGATTCCTCCTGTTTCCTATAAGAATCAATTCGTGGAATAAGACTGTTCTATCCCACAGTAAAAAATAAATGAAATCAATCGCTTTCCTTTGGTAAAAATAACCCCATTCATTGTTATCATAACACATTTTTTTCAGAATTTCCAGCAGGTTGTTCAACTTTCCTGTCCACATTGCTGGCACAATGAAGCCAAATGTCAGAAAGAAAAAATGTTTTAAGCAAATTGCTTTATTTAAAGAATTGAATTTTAACAAAATGATGGGGATGGTTATGGAATATGTTTAATGAAAAGCAATAAACATCATCATTATACCATATCTTTCGAGAAAAAACAAAGGGGGAGGGAATCAATTTTTCAATTTTTGTTATCGATTATTTGGAGAGAAAATTTCGTCTTTGATCTCCACACAGCGCGCTGCCCCCAGAAGATCGCGGTGTCGGTAATCGAACAGCAGGGCGACCGGGCCGGCGCAGCCGGTGCGCGGGTCGAAGGCGAAAACCTGCGGATGCAGCGATTTTGCCAGCTGCTTGGAGCCTCCCTCCACCGGGTCGCAGAGAAGCGCGCCCAGCCGCTCGTCGCTGTGCAATAGCTCCTGCAGCTGCTTTTGGAAGGGAAGATTGTGCGCGGTGCTGACCCAGTCGGGCAGCTTTCTGGGCCGGCCGTGCAGACACAGGTCGAACAGGCACAGGTCGTGCAGCAGCGGCAGCTGGCCGGCGCGGTCGGGGTGGCGGGTCAGGTAAAAATCTTTAAGGTTGGTGCAGCGGTCCTCCGGGCTCTGCGGCAGCAGGCGAAATCCCTGCTGTACTAAGAATTGGCCCAAATCCATAAAGAAGGAGAAGGCGGACTCCTCCTGGTCGAGCATCCAGCCAATCTGGGCGGGGAAAAGGGAACTGTTGTAGTAATCCTCCACCGCGTTTTCCATGTCCCGCAACAGCAGCAGGTCGTCAAAGGAGATCCAGCGGGTGCGGATGACCTGGAAGGGCGGACGGCGGCTGTATTCCAGCCCGTAGGAGGGGGCGGCCTGCTCCATGTAGGAACCTTTGAGCACCTTTAAAAAGCCCAGCTGCATCTGCTGGGGACGGATCTGCATCACCGTGTCAAAGCTGCGGCCAAAGCTGGCAAGGTCCTCAAACGGCAGCCCGGCAATCAGGTCGAGGTGGAGATGGATGTTCTTGGGGCGGTCCAGCTCCCGGCAGATGGCGAGCAGCTTTTGGATGTCGGTGGTGCGGCGGATCTCCCGGATGGTGTCGGGGTTGGTGGACTGGACGCCGATCTCAAACTGGAACAGCCCTGGGCGAACGGTGGCAAGAAAGTCGATCATCTCCTGGTCGATCAGGTGGGCGGTCAGCTCGAAGTGGAAGTTGGTCACGCCGTTGTCGTGCGCGGCAAGGTAGCGCCAGATGGCCATCGCGTGCTCCTTGGAGCAGTTGAAGGTGCGGTCAACAAATTTGACCTGCGGCACCCTGGCGTCCAAAAACCGCTGCAGGCGCTGGAAGGCAAGCTCCAGCGGCAGATAGCGCACCCGACCCGCCACCGAGGAAAGGCAGTAGCTGCACCGGAAGGGACATCCGCGAATCGACTCAAAGTAGAGGATGCGGTTTTGCAGCTGCTCCAGATCGGAATAGGCAAAGGGCAACTGCTCCATCGGCAGCGGGCCGGCGGTGGGGTTGCAGACAATTTGTTCCCCATCCCGCCAGACCAGCGAGTGAACCTGCGAGAGGGGGCGCTCGCCGTTTTGATATTGCAGGTATTCCCAAAAGGGAACCTCCCCCTCACCGTAAAAGATGCCGTCCAGGGCGGGGTGCTGGCGCAGCAGCTCCTCGCTGTGAAAGCTGACCTCCGGGCCGCCGGCCAGAATGGTCACCTCGGGGCAGACCTGGCGGTACTCCTCGGCCAGCTCCATCATCATCCCGATGTTCCAGATGTAGCAGGAGAGCAGCAGCACGTCGGGGCGCTGGCGATAGAGTGCGTCAATCAGGTTGGGCAGATGCTGGTTGATGGTGTATTCGGCGATCTCGCTGCGGTAGCCGCGCTGGGCGGCAAACTGCTGCAGCGAGCGCACGGCGAGGTTGGTGTGGATGTATTTGGAATTGAGTGCGGTCAACAGTACCTTCATCTCTGGCAGGCTCCTTTGTAGTGGAATATTCTATTGTCCATCATAGCACAAAGGGAGCAGAGCCTGCAAGCAAAACCGCTCAGCGGCCGGAAAGGAGCGAGCAGCAGAAGAAATTTGCCGCAGGCGATTAAAGCTTTTGCGCCTGGGAAAGAATAGGGGAAACACAAGCTGGGAGGAATGAACGATGAAGTTGATCAAACAGGGAGAACAGGAGGGCCGCCGCTGCGCGGTCGTCGGCCTTTACACCGATCGAATGGCGATGTCGGTGATGCAGCAGGGGGGGCAGGGCAGTTTTTGCCTTTACCGCCGCCAGTGGGAAGGGGAACTTCTGGACCAGCAGGGAGAGCTGGATGTGGAGAGACTCGCCGGAGTGGCGGATTCCTTTCGCCGGCTAGCCCAGAAGCTGTGCTGCGAGGAAGTTCACTTCTGTGGATATGGCCTTCTGCGTTACCGGCAGGGGCTGCGGGAGGAGCTGGAGCAGAAGCTGGGATGCCCGGTGCAGATGGTGTCGGGGCTGCAGCAGGCCAGAGCCGCAAGCCTCGGGCTTTTCGGCGGTCAGAGTGCGGGCCGGGGCGCTGCAGGCATATACAGCGGGGATTTGAGCACCCAGTTTTTTGGAGCTGTCGGCTGGCGACAGAGCGTTCCGCTGGGCTGGCGCGCCCTTTGGAAGCAGGGAGAAGGGCTGATCCCCAACCGGGTGCAGGAGGAACAGCTGCGCCGGACCGCGCGGGAGCTGCTGGCACGCGGCGGGGTCCACAGCGATCTGCCCACCCCGCGCATCGATGCGGGCGGATTTGACGGGGTGGCGCGGCTGGCGCTGCTATTGTGTGGTGCAGACCAGGACACGACGGTCTGCCTGGAGAGCGAAAACATCCGGCAGCTTCTTTTCCTCCTGCACAATCCTTCCCTAAATTGGCTGGGACCGCTGCAGAAGGCACAGCCGCAGCTGCCGCAGAAGATTTTCTGCCAGCTGATTATTCTGCAGGAGGCGATGCGGGCGCTTGGTGCCGGGCAGGCGGCGCTGAGGCAGGTGTGGCTGGAGGATTGGCTCGAAAAAGACGATTGTCGTGAAAAAAGAGGAATTCCCGCCGGGCTGGCAGGAGCCGATTTGTAAAAATACTCTGAAAATTTCCGATTTTTTCCCGTGAAACCGCTCTTTTGCCTTGACATTTTGAGGCATTCCTTTTATAATGATACTACAATGATAGGAATCGGAAGGGGGAGAACAGGATGGCGGAAATACAAAAAAAGAACAATACACCAGAGCAATCCGGTTTTCCCGGGCGCAGGCAACTAGGCCAGGGCTGCCGCATCGGCGAGTACAGCATTGTGAAAAAACTTTCCGAAAATGTGGAGGGCTTTGTCTATCTGGCGCAGGATTCCATCCTGGGGGACATGGTGCAGATCAAGGAATTTTTCCCTGAGGAAATGGCGGTGCGGGGAAATCTGCCGGAGAACGGCGGGGAGCTGTCCGGCTCGGATGCCCTGCAGCCGCTGGAGGGGTGCGCGGCCAAGTTTAAATATTTCCGCGCCTGCTTTCAGGACCTGTACAGCACGCTGCGGCAGGAGCGGGACAACGAGTGCCTGCTGCCCATCCTGCAGATTGTCGAGCAGAACGCCACCGTCTATGTGGTCAGCGAGTACCGCGCGCTGCAGACGCTGGAGCAGCACCTGCAGCAGGTGGGCGGCAAAGAGAGCTGGTGCCGCGCCAAACAGTACCTGCTGCCGCTCTACAACAGCCTTTCCAATCTGCACAAGGCCGGCATCATCCACCAGTGCATCAGCCCGGACAACATCCTGCTGGACGACGAGGGCAGCCCGTTTTGGCGGGACTTTTTCCTCTCCGAAATGCACACCGAGGAGAGCCAGCAGTTGGCTTCCGGCTACGCTGCCCCGGAGCAGTATCTGCAGGGAGGATGGAGCGGGGTCTGGACCGATGTCTACTCCATCGCCGCAGTAACCTACCGGGTACTGACCGGCATCACCCCGCCGGACGCGCTTCGCCGCCAGCAGAGGGACACCCTGTGCCCTGCCCGGCAGCTGGACGAGAGCATTGAACCAAACATCTCCCAGGCGCTGTGGGATGCGATGAAGCTGCCCTCCGCCGAGAGGTGCGACAGCGTCGGCGCGCTGACCGCCAGGATGCTGGACAGCGCGGATTCCAACACGATGGTCTTTCAGGTGGAGAGCGACGTCACCGAGCAGACGGTGCATCTGGACAGCCTGCAGGGCCAGTTTGCTCACAAGCTGCAAAGCCAGGGAGCGGCCGCGCTGGAGCCAAAGGAACAGCCCTCCCGCGCAAAGCTGGGGGGCATGTACCTGGTCATCACCATGGCGGCGACTTTACTTGTGCTGGCGGTGGGAATGCCCCAGCTGCTTCGCTGGGCCGGCGACAGATGGGGCACGCAGGGAGAAAGCGCCTCCCAGGGGGAGCAGCAGGCCGACTCCAACAACGTCATCCAGCTGCAGGGCAATGCCGCAGAGGAAACGCAGACCCATGCAGTGGATAGCTTTGTGGGCCGAAGGGTGCAGACGGTGCTTTCCAACAGCGACTATGAGGAGTGGTACTACTTCCAGACCGAGGAGGTGTACGACGAGGAGTTCGCGGAGGGATTCATCGTCGATCAGTCACTTGATCCGAGCGAGGAGATCAGCCGCCGCACCAGCATCACGCTGTATGTCAGCAAGGGCTCCGAGATGGAGCCGATGCCCAACCTGATTGGCAAGACAGCGGAGGAAGCGGTCGCCCAGCTCACCGAGATGAACAAGCGCTATCAGCTGGTGGAAGGAACCAGCGATGAGGTGAATCCGGGCGAGGTGTTCCGCACCGACCCGGCGGCGGGGACCGAGCTGAAAAAGGACGAGAACGATCTGGTTTTGCTGTACGTCGCCCAGGAACAGGCACAGACCGAGAACGAACAGACCGAGGAGGAGGACGGTGTCCAGATCCTCAGCCAGAAAAACTCCGATCGGAAGGTTATCAGGAAGAAAGATACAACCGACACTACCAGCGATACCACCACCGATGACACGACTGACGAAGAATAGATTGGAACAAATGCGCGCCGGCGAAAGCTGGCGTCTCTTTTTATCAAAGGAGATTTGGAGGGAACCGGATGAAGCGATTATTGTTGATTACAGGGGACATCGCGGCGGGGAAAACCACCTTTTCCAACCAGCTGGCCCAGAGGTACAGCGTCGCGGTGTTTCAAAAGGACACCATCAAGGAAATTTTGGGCGATAACATCGGCTTTCGCGACCGGGAAGAAAACAGGAAACTCTCCAATGCGGCTGTGCAGCTGATGGCCCACCTGTTTTGGCAGATTGCGCAGACGGGAAGCGACCTTATCCTGGAAGCCAATTTTCACGGGTCGGAGTTGGAGCAGCTGCATGAGCTTGCAAACAGGATGCAGTACCGCGTCCTGACACTGGTGCTGCGGGGTGAGGCGGAAATTTTGTACGGCAGATACTTGCACCGCATGCGCGCCGAGAACCGGCATCCCGTTCACCTGAGCACAACGCTGGATGTCAAGGAGGATTTTATCAGCACAGCGCAGTTGATTCGGAGCGAAAAAATTGTTGGGGAAGCCCTCTGGATAGACGCCTGCGATTTTTCCTATCAGCAGGATGAACAGCTGCTGAGAACGATTGATTTGTTTATGAAATAGATTTCACCGCCGGCGCAGCAAAGGAAAAAAGGGAACGCAAAAAGAGACAAGGAGATGAAAAAAACTCTTTGCAGGAAGGTGTTGCGCAGATGTGGGGGAAAACGTTGAAATTAAGGCGGGTCTGTGTTACAATAAAAGGCAAACAGCACAACCGAAGTGCGAGGCTGAGGAGGAGAGCAGAAACGATGAAGTTAGGTTTTTCGACGATAGGCTGCCCGGAGTGGGATTGGGCAGAGATCCTGGGGACGGCAAAGGATATGGGGATTGACGGCATCGAGATCCGCGGCGTGGAGGACGAGCTGGATCCGATGAAGATCACCATCTTCGATAAGGAACATTTGGCAAAAACCCGCCAGCAGCTGGCGCAGGCCGGCATCGAGATCGCGATGCTCGCTTCATCGGTCACTCTCGGCAGCCCCAAGGGCAGCGAGGAAGGGGAACGTCAGCTGCAGCAGGCTAAAAACCAGATCGATTTTGCCGCAGAAAATGGGATTCCCTTTGTACGCGTATTGCTGACGCTGGACCCGAAGCCGGTCTCGGCCGACCTGGAGGCGGCGGAGGAGCGCTACTGCGCGCTGTGCAATTACGCCAGGAATAAAAATGTGCGGGTGCTGGTGGAAAGCTGCGGTCTGTTTTCCGACACGGCCCTGCTGGGATACTTCGTCCGCAAGGCGGACCCGCAGACCCGCGGCGTTTTGTGGGACATCCAGCACCCTTACCGCCACTGCGGCGAAAAGCCGAAGCAGACGGTGGCAAACCTCGGCGACGAGATCTATTATGTGCAGGTCAAGGACTCGGTGGTGGACGAAAACGGCGAGATCGAGTACCGCATGATGGGCCTGGGCGACCTGCCGGTCTATGACGCGGTGCGGGAGCTGCACCACAAGGGCTATGACGGCTATTTGACGCTGGAGTGGCTCAAGCGCTGGCGTCCCGAGCTGCGCGACCCGGATGTGATCTTCTATCACTTCCAGACCTACATGGAGACACTGCTGGCAGAGATAGAAAACGACGAAAAGTAGAATGGAAAAAAGGTGGCCTGCGCGGAAGAAAAGCTCTCTGTGCGGGCTTTTTTCCTGTGCGGCGGTTTACAGATGGGGGAAGGGTGTGCTACAATAAGCACAGAAAATGGAAGAAGAAACAGGAAAGGTGGTTGCCGCAAATGAAACAGAAAACAAGGCTGCTGGCGATGCTGCTGGCGGGGATGATTGTGCTGGCGGGATGCTCCCGCCCGGCGGCCGATACGCCGGCGGAAAACGATGACCCTGCCCCGGAACAGCAGGAGCAGCAGGAAGAACAGCCGCAGGAGGACCCGTCGCAGTCCGAGCAGCAGGAACCGGATCAGCAGCCGGAACAGCTGGATGAAGAAACTGCAGATGAGCAGACGGAGGAAACAGACGAGCAGACCGACGAGGAGGAAACCTCTGCCGATGCCGGGCAGCAGGACGAAGCGGGCGCCAGGCAGGGCTGTTACCGCCTGTTTGACAGCGGATTTGAGATCACCGTCGAGGATCCGTTTTACCTTGCCTACGATGAGCTGATGGGCACCATGCAGGTGACCATCCCGGACGAGCCGGCCTTTCAGGCATACATCTACTACGATCCGACCGGCCAGACGATGGACCAGCTGGAAAGCAGCATCAAGACGCTGGAGGAATCCTATGAGGGCGACCCGACCGTCTCCAACATGCAGACCCAGGTGGACGAGCAGGAGAACGGCCTGTTCTCGATCAGTTTTTCCTATTCGGCGGGCGCCACCGAGGGCAGCCCGGCGGGATTTTACTTTATCCATTACCAAAAGACCCAGGAGGGCCTGCTTACAGCCAACATCTACAGCGACCGTGCCAGCAATTCCGAGGCGATTCAGCGGCTGGTCAGCACCATTCAGCAGGAGACCGAGAACGCGCAGGACTACCCGACTGGGCAGGAGTAGCGGCATGGCGGAGCAGGTGATTGTCTGTATGCGCTCCCTGCCGCAGGGGACAGCTAGGGAGGTCAGCGCCCTGGGGCACCGCCTTGCCTGGCGCGCTCTGGGGCTGCTGCTGGACCGCGCCGAGCAGCAGCTTTTTGAGAGTGGGGTGCGCCTGGCAAAGGAGGAGAGCGGACGGCCAGTGTGGAGGGGGACGGACTGCTTTGTCTCGATCAGCCACACTGGGACGACAGCGGCGGCAGCGGTCAGCCGGGTGCGAATCGGCATCGATCTCGAGCCTGCCGGTCGGCAGAATCTGCGGGTGGCGCGCAGAATGTTTACCGAGAATGAACAGCGATGGCTTTCTCAGCAGCTGCAGCAGGGCGTACAGGACGCTTTTGCGCGGTTGTGGACATTGCGGGAGGCCTATGCCAAATGGACCGGCCTGGGGCTTGCGGGCCTTGCCAGGCGCGACCAATCTTTCCAGCCGCTGGAATTTGCAGTCGATGCGCAGGGAAAAGTCCGGTGCAGCGACAGCCTTTGCGCGGCGGGATGTGTGCGGCTGGGGGAGCATCTGCTCGCTGTCGTGCTGCCGTCGGAGGTGGGCGCGGAGCTGATTTTGGAGGAAGATGACGGAAGCTTTAAAAAAATTTGGAAAAGTGCTTGACAAAAGATGTCTGGGTGTGTATAATAATTTACGTTGTCATTCCCGGGGGAAAGCCGTCAGGTTAGATTTGTTCCCCTCGTGTAAGATGCGGGTGTAGTTCAATGGTAGAATCCCAGCCTTCCAAGCTGGTCGCGTGGGTTCGATTCCCATCACCCGCTCCATAAAAATGCGCCAATAGCTCAGCTGGATAGAGCAACTGCCTTCTAAGCAGTAGGTCGGGGGTTCGAGTCCCTCTTGGCGCGCCATATGGTGGGTGTGGCCTAGTTGGTTAGGGCGCCAGATTGTGGCTCTGGAGATCATGAGTTCGACTCTCATCACCCACCCCAGCAAAAAGAGGCCTTTTAAAGAAATTGAAAGGCCTCTTTTCCATATCTTTATCTTCTGCCGGTTGTGGCAGTGGATTTTGGGCTGTCGCCAAGCGGTAAGGCACAGGACTTTGACTCCTGCATCCCGTGGGTTCGAATCCCGCCAGCCCAGCCACCAGGCTGAGCCTGGACGCAATTTCGCGTTCAGGCTCAGTTTTTATTTTGGCTTGTTCCCCGCGTTTCCGGCAGGTGCCTTTTTGCTGAATTGCAGGGATTCGAATGAGCCGGCCTAAAAAGCATTGTTAGGCGAGGGGTAACGGAGTGAATCCTGTGAACGATAAGGTACAATAAATTTCGCAAATTGAAAAGAAGATAAAAAGAGACATGGTTTGCAGAACTCTGGTAGAATGAAGTTGCGACACTAACCATTCGAAAGGAGAAAGCAAACCATGTCTGAGAAAATTGTACAACTAAATGAGGCAGTAATCAAGAGCGAAATCAAAGAACTTGTGCGTAGCAGCGTAGAGGAAACTCTCAACGAACTGCTGGAGGCCGAGGCAGAGAAACTGACCCAGGCGGCCCGATACGAGCGCAATGAGCAGCGGCAGGGCTATCGCAGCGGCCACTACAGCCGCAACCTCACCACCACTTCCGGGGACATTACCCTCAAGGTACCAAAACTCAAGGGGATCTCCTTTGAGACCGCCATCATAGAGCGGTATCGCCGCCGGGAGAGCAGTGTGGAAGAAGCTCTCATCGAGATGTATCTGGCAGGCGTATCCGTCCGGCGCGTGGAGGATATTACGGAAGCGCTGTGGGGCAGCAAGGTGTCGCCGGCCACCATCAGTGAGCTGAACAAGAAAGCGTATGTCCACATCGAGGATTGGCGGAACCGCCCTCTGCAAGGTGGGCGATATCCGTATGTCTATGTGGATGGGATCTACCTGCGCCGTAACTGGGGCGGAGAGTTTGAAAATGTGGCCATTCTGGTGGCGATCGCGGTGAATGAGGACGGATACCGTGAGGTTTTAGGTGCCGCCGAAGGTATGAAAGAGGACAAGGCCAGCTGGGTCAGCTTCTTCCAGTGGCTGCGTGGCCGTGGCCTGGACGGAGTCAAACTGGTGGTTGGCGACAAGTGCCTTGGTATGCTGGAGGCTGTGGGAGAAGTATTCCCTGAAGCCAAGTACCAGCGCTGTACCGTCCACTTTTACCGCAATGTATTCTCGGTCACGCCTCGCTCCAAGGTAAAGCTGGTGGCAAAGATGCTCAAGGCGATCCACGCCCAGGAAAGCAAGAAAGCCGCCCGGGAGAAAGCCAAAGCTGTGGTGGAGCAACTGCGCTCTATGAAGCTGAAAGAGGCGGCCAAGAAGGTGGAGGATGGCATTGAGGAAACGTTGACTTACTGCGATTTTCCCAGCGAACACTGGACTCGCATCCGTACCAATAACGTCATTGAACGACTCAACCGGGAGATCCGCCGCCGTACCCGTGTGGTGGGCAGCTTCCCGGACGGAAACTCCGCCCTCATGCTAGTCTGTGCCCGGCTGCGCCATGTGGCCGGCACCCAGTGGGGCAACAAGAAATACATGAACATGAAGCACCTGGAGGCTGCCCTTGAGGACACCTCCATTGCCGGCTGACTTCACTCATGCCAGAGTCAGCAAACCATTTTGCGAAAAATACTTGACACTACCCCCCGCAAAGCGCCAAAAAGAAAGCGCCCCGACAACCTCCCCGACCGAAAAATAGCCATCTCCTTGCTCAGACGCAACGAAAAAGAGGCTTGATGAATCTTCATCAGGCCTCTTTTTTCAAAGAATATTTGCTTTTTCTCCATGCCTTTGCAAATCTCGCCCTTCCCCACCGGGCCGCCGCTAAAGGGCCTTGTAGACGATGATATCCACGTCGATCTGCGTCTGCAAACTGCCCAGCCGATGCAGGCGCTCCACACTCTCCACCGAAGACTTGTAATAGTAGGGGGTCATGGTGAACAGGTTGTCGATATCCTGCTGATTTGGCAGGGTGATGACGGTGTTCACCTTGTGCTTTTCGACCAACTCAAACCCCTCGTACTGGTGGTCGAGCTTCTCGTTTTCATAGGGTTCGTCGTAGATGGCGGACTTCAGCTCCCACAGATGCCTGGTGGAGGTCACCGCAAACACCAGCACGCCGCCCCTTTTGAGCACCCGGCGATACTCCGGGATGCAGACTGGTGCGAACAGATTGGTCACCACCTGGCAGGAGTGGTCCTTGACCGGCAGCTCGAACACGCTGGCCACTCCATACTGCACCCGGTCCAGCAGCTCCCTGCTCGATTTGGCTGCTGCCGCTACGGCAAATTTGGAGATGTCCAGCCCCAGCAGCGCAAAATCCAACCCGGCAGCCCGCAAACTTTCCGCCAGACGATTGGTATAGTAACCCTCCCCGCAGCCGGCATCCAACAGCTGCAGCGGCTTTTTTCTGCCCGCAATCTGCCGGCAGCAGGCCGTCACCACCTCATTTAAACAATCGCTGACCGGCTGGTAGTAGCCCTTGCTCAAAAAGTCCCGGCGGGCCTGCACCATCTGCTTGTTGTCCCCGGGAATTTTGGCGCGCATCCGGTTGGACGGCAGCAGGTGCAGGTATCCCGCTGCCGCCAGGTCAAAGCTGTGCCCGTTTTTGCAGGCAAAGCGCCGTTCCTCCTGCTCCAATTTCGACTTGCATATCGGACAGATCAAAACGCCCATCCCTTCACTCCCCTTCGCCTGTTTGCTGTGCCTATTATACCACATGAGCCGAGCGCTTGCCAGCCCCAGAGAAAAGAAAAGAAAAGAAAAGAGGAGGGCCCTGTGAACTGCACCCCATTTGTTAGACAGTATGATATACTGAATAACAAATGGGGTG
>NBJMC04203__coassemble_422_pt1 | contig 25506 bp, 21 predicted proteins | sample NBJMC04203__metabat2_low_PE_031 | metagenome-assembled genome bin NBJMC04203 | reverse complement strand
CCGGAGGCAAGCGACCTGCGCGAGAGCGTTCAGCCCCGATTTGCAGTAGCTAAATACGCGAACTGTTGGCGGGTTCAACCCGCCGCCTTAGTTGTTCGTTTCAGATACAGCTTTTGTCTGCTTGAAGGGTACAAGCCCGGTGCGGTTGAGGGCGACCATGATGGCGGGGATCAGCAGCAGCTGCAGGACAATGCCGGGGATGGCATTGAGCAGCGCGCCCGCCATAAAGGCCTGCAAGGTGAAGGCGCTGCCGGAAAGGCCCAGCAGGACAATCTGCGCAACTCCCCAGACCAGACGTCCCGCTACCATCGACGCGATCATCGAGCGGTACAGCGCGATGACGCACTGCCAGCGGGAACGGTTGTACAAAAAGCCCGCGACAAAGCCGTAGGTCATCAGCTCAAAGCACATCGCAATCGCGGTCGGGAACAGCGGCGGCATGCCGAACAGCACCGAGCGCAGCAGCGGCAGAATCAGCCCCACCAGCGCGCCCCACGGCCCGCCGCAGATCAGTCCGCACAGAAAAACCGGAATGTGCATCGGCAGCAGCATGCTGCCAATCTGTGGAATCTGGCCGGTAAAGATCGGCAGCACCAGCCCAAGAGCCAAAAACAGCGCCGACATCGTTAAGTTTCGAACATTTTTCTTCATAAGAATCATCACACTCTCTTTCCTGTGTTTGCAAAATCCGCAAACTTTTCGTTGCGCAAACTCCGCTTTACCGATATGATAGCACCTGGAGTATACTCGAAGTCAAGAGGGAATTTTCTATTTCTTTATTTTGCTCCCCTCCCCCGTCTTGTGAAAGCAAATACTTTATCTTTTTGACAGGACGGGACAAAAACTTTTTTCTTTTCCTTTACAAACCGCGCAAAAGCTCGTATAATAGAAGGTACGAAACTTGTTTTTGCAGGGAGGTATTTTATGTCAACCCGTCCTTCCGCTCCGGCTGCCGGCAAAAGACATCTGTCCGTTCTGCTGATGCTTGCCTGGCCAGCCATTCTGGAGCAGCTGCTTTTAACGCTGGTGCGCTATGTCGACACCGCCATGGTCGGCGCTTTGGGCGCAAACGCCACCGCCGCCGTTGCCATCAACTCCTCGCCCACCTGGCTGATCAGCAGCATCCTGAGCGCCATCGGCGTCGGATATTCGGTGCAGGTGGCCCACTCGATCGGCGCCAGAGACCACGAGCACACCAAACAGGTCATCCGGCAGGCGCTGCTGGCCGTCATCGTGCTGGGGCTTGGCATCACCGCGGTTTGCTTAATGATCTCGCCCTATCTGCCCGGATGGATGGGCGCGGAGCCGGAGGTCATCCCGGACGCTATCAGCTATCTGCAAATCTATCTGCTTTCCCTGCCGTTCCAGGCCGGGTCCTATACCTTCTCCGCCATCCTGCGGTGCATGGGCGACACCCGCACTCCGCTGATTCTCAACACCAGCGCCAACCTGCTCAACGTGGTGCTCAACTTCTTCTTCATCTACTCCACCCGCCCGGGGTCGCTGTTCGGCATCGACTTCACCATCCCCGGCACCGGCTGGGGTGTTGCGGGAGCCGCCGTCGCCACCAGCATCGCCACCGCCGTCACCGGCCTTGGCATCACCTGGACGGCGCTGTTTGGCAAGAAGGAGTACAAGGTCTCGCTGCGGGACGGTCTCAAACCAGACCGCCAGATCATCTCCCGCGCGCTGGAGCTGGGGATTCCGACCGCGCTGGAACACGCGACGGTCAGCGCCGGACAGATTGTCATCACCCGCATCAACGCTTCGCTGGGCACCACCGCGCTGGCTGCGGCGCATGTCGCCGTCACCGCCGAGGGCTTAAGCTATATGCCGGCCGATGGCATCTCCTATGCCGCGACCGCCCTGGTTGGCCAGTCCTATGGTGCCAGAGAATATGAGGACGCCCGCCGCTACGGCAAGCTGTCGGGACTGGTGGGCTTTGGCTGCTCCACCTTTATGGGGCTGCTGCTCTTTATCTTCGCGACGCCGCTCTCCACCATCTTCTCCTCCGATCCCGCCGTTATCGAGCAGGCGGCGAATATGCTGCGCATCGTGGCGATTTCCGAGCCGCTGTTCGGCGTCTCGATCGTCCTTTCCGGCGCGCTGCGCGGCCTTGGCGACACCCGCTTCCCGCTGGCCATCTCGCTTGTCGGCATGTGGGCGGTGCGCTGCACTCTGGCCCCGATTCTTGTATTCGGTCTGAAAATCGGTCTGGCCGGTTCGTGGATCGCGATGGTCTGCGACCTGTGCGTCCGCGGCATCCTGTGCACGCTGCGCTTTAAGCGCTTCACCCCGCAGTATCTGGCGGAGCATCAGCGATAATATTTTCCCTATTAAAAAAAGGAACCGTTCATACAGAACGGTTCCTCTTTTTTTGTTTTTATCAAACACCCAGCTTTTCCCGAATCAACGCAATCTCCTGCGCGGTCGGCTCCCAGCTGAGGTCGAGCTGGAGGATACAGTCGGGAACGTAGCAGACATAGTACTCCGGCTGCGGCTCACCATCAATGTGGCGCTGGTAGACCTCATCCGCTCCCCACTGTGGGGCGTCTACCAACAGGAAGCTGTCCTGCTCCCCATCATACCGGAAGCGTTCCTCCGCCTTGAGCATCGACTCCAGCACCGGCCTGAACCAAACCTCCTGCTTGAGCCGAACCACCGTGTACAGCAGGCGCTCGTTCTCCAACCCGTCGGGGAAGCCGGTCTGGCTGGCCTTCAGCACCGAGACAAATGGGGAGGACCGTTCGGTCAGCTCATAGGAGTAATGCGGGTAATCGGTGGGGCGCAGGTCCTCCACCTTCAGCGGGATGGGGTCTGCGTAAACCTCCCAGTCCCAGCTGCCGCTGCCAGTCTGGGTGGTGTAAATGTAGGCCGGCTGCTTCTCAAAAAGGCCGGAATCCCGCATCCAGTCGGAAAGGCCCGGCAGACCCACGCCAAAGCCAATGCTCAAAAAGAGAATCAGCACCGCGGTGGCGGCGATGTTGGTCTCCTTGGCAAAGCCCTTTTTTCGCATGATGGCGCGCGCCGCAAGGGTCAGGGCGGAAATGCCCGAGAGCGCCGCCGCACAGAGCAGGACGACAGGCCAGTAAGACCCCACGCTGCACAGGTAGAGCGCCGCCAACAGCAGCACCAGCAGCCAAACCGGCCGCCCCAGCCAACGCTGGATGCGTCCGCCCTGCACACAGCTTCCGCCGTTTGCAACCGAGCGCAGCGAACGCCTGCGCCAGAAATAGTAGCCGAGCAGCATCCCCGCCTCCGACAGGATGGCCAGCAGCAACATCGTGACGGTGATGAGCCGGGCGTTCTCCGCCAGCAGGGAAAGCAAATCCCGCGGGACACTCAACAGCTGCAGCCCCATCAGAATCCCCATCAGAATGAGAATCACAATATTGCCGGGCAGAAAGTTTTTGCGCATACAGCGGTGAATGTTTTGCAGGCGGCTAAATTCGTCCGTTTCCAGCGGGACGGCGGCGGGATTTTCGCTGTAAAAAATCTGCATCTGACACCACTGAGCGGCAAATTGCCAGCCTGCACTCTCGCAATATTCCAGAAAGGCCTGCTGGTTTTCAGTCGGCCCGGGGTTAAAGTCGGAGGCTTCCGGAAAGTAGGTCACCGCAAAGCGCAGCCGCTGCGGCTCGATTTTACGGTAGGTCCAGAAATAGTTGTTGATCCGCTCGATCAGCCATCCCTTCTGCGCCATCCGCTCCAGATGGCGGGCAATTCCCTGATCGTCGTAAAAGGCAAAAAATTCCATCCTGCGCTTGGTCCTTAACATTTCGGCTCCTCTCCCTGTTCAGTCATGCAGCGCTCATAGTCTCGCAGCTGCTTTTGCATCCGTTCATATTCTTCCCGCAGCGCCTGCCGCCCCCGGTCGGTGAGGATGTAGCTGCGGCGGCGCCCGAATGAGCCGGTCTCCTCGATCATGCCGGAGAGGCGAAAGCTGTCCAGCAGGTTATACAGTGTCCCCGGCCCGATGGTGACCCGGCCCTCGGTCATCTGCTCCACCTGGGCCATCACGTCGATGCCGCAGCACTCGGTGCGCAGGCAGAGCAGGATGTAAAACATCTGCTCGGTCAGCGTCTGAAACTTTTCCCGGGGCATAAGTTCCCTCCTTTATATCGAATATCGATATTCCTTGGTTTTATTATAATATCGAATATCGATATTGTCAAGGCACTCCCGCAAAGAAAAAGGAAGGGAAAGGGGGCAAACAAACAGATATGCTTGGTTTCTCCCTCTCTGCATCATCCTTTTCTTTTCCTACAATTCAAACGACACGGTAATCTGCTTGCGCTTCCAGTAGCCGGACATCGAGTAGTAGGGGTCTTCGGTCACGTCCTTATGGAGAAACGGCGGCATCTGAAAAGCCTTTGCCTCCTCAATGCTCTCAAACTCTACCTCCGCGTAGGCAAATTTCCCGTCCACCAAACTGCACTCCAGCAGGTGGCCGTCGGGCAGGCGGTAGACGTGGTAGTCCTTGTGAATCATTGGGATTGGCAGCATCCCCTCCAGGGCCTCAAACTCCTGCGGGGTCAGCTCCTTCTCGATCTCCTCGCGGGCCAGTTTCCCCTTCCCCTTGATGCAAAGGATGTAGTCGGTGTGGCCGTCGGCAAAGTCCCGCCTGCGGATGCGCACCACCGGCGTTGCGGCGCTTAAGTACCCCTGCCAGCTCTGGGCGGATTTGACTTCCGGCAGGCCCAAAGCGGTGACCTCGTTCCAGTCGATCAAAAACTTGCGCTCAATTTCCATCTTGTTCTCCTTCCTTTCCATAACAGTGAAGATGACAAAAGCTGCCAGCATCCCCGCCGGCAGCTTGTTTTGTTAGATGTTGATGGCGTCGTTGACCTGCAGCAGATAGGGGTCCAGACCCTTCTGCATGGTCAGCGCTTCCAGAATGTCATAGTCGGTGATCTTGCCGTCCTTCTGGATGATGACCCGGTTGCCGATGCCCTGCTCCAGCAGCTCCACCGCATAGTAGCCCATCTGGCTGGCGATGATGCGGTCGCGGGCAGTCGGGGTGCCGCCGCGCTGAATGTGGCCCAGGACGGTGGCGCGGGACTCGACGCCGGTCTTCTCCTCGATGTACCGCGCCAGGCGGTGGACGTCGGTGATGCCCTCCGAGACGATGACGATGAAGTTGTGCTTGCCGGTGCGCAGGGTGCTGATCATCTTCTGGATGATGTCGCGGTCGACGTCGAATCCGATCTCATTGACCCAGCAGGCGGTGCCGCCGCAGGCGACGCTGGCATACAGCGCCAGATGGCCCGCGCCGTGGCCCATGACCTCGACCACCGAGCAGCGGTCGTGCGACTCGGAAGTGTCGCGCAGGCGGTCGATGGCCTCGACTGCGGTGTTGAGCGCGGTATCGAAACCGATGGTATAATCGGTGCAGGCGATGTCGTTGTCGATGGTGCCGGGGATACCGATGCAGGGGATGCCCTTTAAGGACAGGGCGCGCGCGCCCATGAAGGAGCCGTCGCCGCCAATGATGACCAGTCCATCAATGCCCAGCTCCTTGCAGACGCCGACGGCCTGCATCTGGCCCTCCTCTGTTTTAAACTCGTTGCAGCGGGCGGTCAGCAGCATGGTGCCGCCGCGGTGCAGGACGTTGGAGACCGAGCGGATGTTCATCTCGGACATATCGCCGTTGATCAGGCCGTTATAGCCCCTGCGGATGCCCATGACGGCCATATTTTTTTTGATGGCGGTTCTGACCACCGAGCGCACCGCGGCGTTCATGCCGGGGGCGTCGCCACCGCTGGTCAGGACGCCGATGACCTTCTGGTTCTTCTCGTTCATAAAAAATCCTCCATTCTCTCCATCCGTTACACAGTGGGGGGCGCGGGGGCCCCTTTAGATTGTTAAAGAATCTACCAAGGGTAAGTATAGCTTATTTTTGGGAAATAATCAAGGGGCTATGCCCTCTCTGCACTCCCCTTTTTTCTCTCTGCGCGGCGCCTGCTTGACGATGCGAGGGGGCAGTGGCCCCCTCTGCACTCCCCGAAGCAAGTCGTCAGACTTGGCTTCTGCCCCCCATCAGAGGGCGCTCCGCCCCTCCGACCCCGGGAGTTTATGCGGGGCTGGCAGCCCCTGCACCCACCTGCAGGCGCTCCGCGAGAGCATGGCAAAGCCATGCTCGGCACCCGGGTGACTTTCCCGTCGCGGGGAAAGTCACCAAAGGCGCGCCAGGGGAGTACCCCTGAACCCCCTGAGGGGGACCGAGCGAAAAGTGTTTCACTTTTCGCTCCCGCTCCCCCTGCGGCAGGCCGCACCCCCTCGATAGGGTTTCAGCCACAAAAATAGACCGATTTGCCACTTTGAGTTGGTGGGTAAATCAGTCTTATTTTTTCCTTTGGTTTCATCAAAGGAAACATTCTGTGTTTTCAATCCGTGGCACGGCAGGGTTGCCACCGAGGATGCTTGAGGGTTTAAGCTATCGCAACCAATACCGCTAGGGCACAGGGCCGGGGGATCAAAGGGGGCAGAAGTTAAAGCGGAACGCTTTTACTTCCACCCCCTTCGCCGGAGGTCCAGGAACCAGGAGGTTCCTGGCGTATCTTTCGCAGCATTTATGCTGCTACTTTCCTCTACGCGAGAAAGTAGGCCGGGGATTGGGGCGGAGCGCCCAAAAAGGTGGGCGCAGAGGCCGGAGGCCCCCACTTGGGGAGTCGCATCGGGGCAGGAGGCTACGCCTCCTCATTCCGCTCCTTCTCGGGAACGACAACCACCACATTCTCCTTCCCCAGAATCTTCTCCAACTGGAAGTACAGCGGGTTGTTGAAGGTGATCCACAGCTTCTGCGGCGCGCAGACCAGCTTCTTGGTGTCGAGGAAAAAGTAGTAGACCGGCACCTCCCCCTCAAAGATGTCGAGGTACTGCTCCGACTTTAGAAACTCTCGGCTCTCCCTCGATGGCACCCGCAGGTAAAGCCCCGGGCGCTTGCCGCGCTTGCGGCGGACCTGCGGCTTGTCATCCTTGCGCTTGTGGTGCGGCGGGATGGCGATAAAGCCCTCCGGCTGATCCAGCACCTCCTGCGGGGTCGCCACCGCCCGGCAGACCAGTTTGGTGTCCTCCTCGCGGATGCTGAGTCTGGCTTCGATGTAGAGCACCTGATTCTCCTCCAGCAACTCGCGGTACTGGTCGTAAAGCGGCGGGAAAACCAGCATCTCGATCGAACCGCTGGTATCCTCCAGCGTGATGAAGGCCATATAGCCGCGGCGTTTGAGGATGCGGGTCTTTTTGCCGGTGACGATACACAGCACCCGTACGATGTCCCCGTCCCGATATTTGCCCTCATCCAGCCCCATCGAATTTTCTTCTTCATCCTCCGGAAGCAGCTCCTCCAGATCCACCGTCTCCAGCTGCCGGGCAATCTCGCGGTACTGCGCCAGCGGATGTCCCGAGACATACAGTCCGGTGACCTCTTTCTCCATCGCCAATTTTACGTCCGGCGGAAATTCCTCCTTCTTCGGCAGCTGGGAGGGGTGCTTGCGGTGGGTGGGGTCCAGCTCGTCGAACAGATTCATCTGCCCCTCCAGATTGTTCTTGTACCGGTCCTCGATGTCCAGCATCACCACCTGATAGCCGTCCAGCAGTGTGCGGCGGTTGTGACCAAAGCTGTCCAGCGCCCCACACTTGATTAAGCTCTCGACGGCGCGGCGGTTGAGGTCCTTGCCGTACATCCGGTCACACAGGTCGTCCAGGTCGTTGAAGGGGCCGCCCTGCTCCCGCTCCTGTACCAGCGCCTCCATGACCCCCCGTCCCAGATTCTTGACACCCAGAAAACCAAAGCGGATGCAGCCGTCCTCGACGGTGAAGCCGGTGAAGCTCTTGTTGATGTCCGGCGGCAGAATCTTGATCTTCATCTGCTCGCACTCTTTTAAGTAGCTGAGCATCTTGTCGGTGTTGTCCAGGATGCTGGTCAGCAGCGCCGCCATGTATTCTTTCGGGTAGTGGGCTTTGAGGTACGCGGTGCGGTAGGCCACGATGGCATAGGCCGCGGCGTGGGATTTATTAAAAGCGTAGGAGGCAAAGGAACTCATCTCGTCGAACAGCTCGTTGGCGACCTGCTCGCTGATGCCGTTGGCCACACAGCCGACGCACTCGACCGAGCCGTCCTCCTTCTTTGCGCCCCAGATAAAGTTCTTGCGCTCCTGCTCCATGACGTCGTGCTTTTTCTTGGACATGGCGCGGCGCACCAGATCCGCCCGGCCATAGGAGTAGCCCGCCAGCTTGCGGCAGATCTGCATGACCTGCTCCTGATAGACGATGCAGCCGTAGGTGACGTCGAGGATGTCTTTTAAGAGCGGGGTCTTGTAGGTGATCTCCTGCGGGTTGTGGCGGTTGCGGATATATTTGGGGATCGACTCCATCGGCCCCGGGCGGTACAGCGAGATGACCGCGATCAAATCCTCGATCGATTCCGGCTTTAACTGCACCAGCACCTGCCGCATGCCGCCCGACTCAAACTGAAAGACGCCCTTGGCCTGCCCCTTGGACATCATCTCGAAGGTCAGAGGGTCGGAGAGGGAAACCTTTTCGATGTCAAAATCCGGCTCGTACCGGCGAATCATCTTCTCGGCGTCGCTGATGACCGTCAGGTTGCGCAGGCCCAGAAAGTCCATCTTGAGCAGCCCCAGCTCCTCCAGCGTCGTCATGGTGTACTGGGTGACGATGGCCTCGTCGTTTTTGGCCAGCGGCACATAGTTCTCCACCGAATCGCGCGCAATTACCACGCCGGCCGCGTGGGTGGAGGCGTGCCGCGGCATTCCCTCGATCTTGGAGGCGTGGTCGATCAGTTCCTTTACCTGCGGGTCGCTCTCGTACATGATGCGCAGGTCGGGCGAGCGCTCCAGCGCGGTGGCGATGGTCATGTGCAGCTCCATCGGGATGGCCTTTGCCACCCTGTCCACCTGCTGGTAGTCCATCCCCATCACCCTGCCGACGTCCCGCACGCCGCCGCGTGCCGCCATGGTGCCGAAGGTGATGATCTGCGCCACGCGGTCCTTGCCGTACTTGCGAATGACGTAGTCGATGACCTCCTCACGGCGCTCGTAGCAGAAGTCGATGTCGAAGTCGGGCATGCTGACACGCTCCGGGTTGAGAAAGCGCTCGAACAGCAGATTATACTTCATCGGGTCGATGCCGGTGATGCCGATGCAGTAGGCCGCGATGCTGCCCGCGCCCGAGCCGCGTCCCGGCCCGACCGGTATGCCGTTGCGCTTGGCGTAGTCGATGAAGTCCCAGACAATCAGGTAGTAGTCGACATAGCCCATCTTCTCGATGACCGACAGCTCGTACTCCAACCGCTCCTTATATTCCTGCGGGGCATCCTCGCCGTAACGCTTTGCAAAGCCCTCCCAGCACTTTTCCCGGAAGAAGGTGACGTTGTCCCTGTCGTCCGGCACCTCGAACTTGGGGAGGATGTGGTGTCCGAAGGTAAACTCCACCTGACACCGCTCGGCGATCTTGACCGTGTTGTCCAGCGCCTGCCGGATGGCCTCCTCGTCGCCGGTGCACTCCCGCATGGCGTCGAACATCTGCTGGCGGGATTTGACGTAAAACTCCTCGGTCTCAAACTCCATCCCGTTGTCCTCTTCCAGCGTGTGGTTGGTCTGGATGCAGAGGAGGATCTTCTGGGTCATGCTGTCCTCTTTGGTCAGGTAGTGGCAGTCGTTGGTCGCCACCAGCCCGACGTCCAGCTCCTTTGCCAGGCGGATTAAGTCCGGCAGAATCTTCTGCTGCTGGCGGATGCCGTGGTTCTGCAGCTCGATAAAGTAGTGGTCCTTGCCGAAAACGTCCAGATAAAACTGGGCCGCTTCCTTCGCCTTGTGGTAGTCGTTCTGGCTTAAGGCGCGCGGAATCTCGCCCGCCAGGCAGGCGGACAGCGCGATGATGCCCTCGCTGTGCTCCCGCAGCAGGTCGCGGTCGATGCGGGGCTTAAAGTAAAAGCCCTCGGTGTAGCTGCGGGACACCATCTTGATCAGGTTCTGGTAGCCGGTCTGGTTTTCGCACAGCAGTACCAGATGATAGGGGGAGGTGTCCAGCCCGTTTACCTTGTCAAAGCGGGTCCTCGGCGCGACATAGACCTCGCACCCGATGATCGGGCGGATGCCGTTTGCCTTGGCTTCCTTATAAAAATCGATGGCGCCGTACATGGCGCCGTGGTCGGTGATCGCCACCGCGTCCTGTCCCAGCTCCTTGACCCGCTGGATCAGCTGTTTTATCCGGCACGCGCCGTCCAGAAGGCTATACTCGCTGTGGACGTGCAGGTGCACAAACTGGTCTCCCATCAAAAACCGCGCTCCCTTCTTCCCTTTTGTTTATTCCTTTTCTTCTAAGCCACCGGCTTTGCCACCGGCTTTGCCAACGACTTTGCCAGCGGCATATCCTTCAGCCCTTGCTTGTTTCGCAAGCTGGCTAATTTTTTGCAGCCGGTGGTTGATTCCCGAGCGGGAGACGCCCAGCAGCTCCCCCAGCTCCCGCAGGGACATGTCCGGATTTTGCAGCCGGGCCTCCCCCGTCTGCTTGAGCGCAGGCTCCATCGTGTCAAACAGGCCGACCTGCTTGAGATACCGGATGTCCGCCGCCTGCACCGTCGCCGCACTCACCGTCTTTTCGATGTTGGAGGTCTCGCAGTTGGTAACGCGGTTGACCTTGTTGCGCATGTCCTTGTAAATTTTGACGTTGACCACGTCCATCATCGCGCCGGTTGCTCCCACCATGGTCAGCAGCTCCTCGATCGATTTGCTGTCCTTGCAGTAGACAATCTGCTGGCCGCGGCGGGTGGTGCGCTTAAAGTTAAGCGATAGGCTGTCCAGCACCTGCATCAAAAAGAGGGTGGTCTGCTCACCGGCCAGCACAAACTCCAGGTGGTAGTCCTTGCGCGGGTCGCTGATATTCGAGCTGCTCAGCATCGCCCCCGCCAGAAAGGCGTGCCGGGCCTGCGTCTCCTCCAGCAGCTCCACATTGTATCCCCCGCCCTGCCGGTGGCCGAAAAAGGCGAGGATGGTTTTGCGGTCCTCCCCGTCGTCCACGCTGACCGCGTAGGTCGGCTGCTGAAAGTTGCCGTTGTATTCTCTGGTCGTCACGCTGGTCTGCATCGGAATCTGCTGAAAGATCAGCTTGGCATACAGCTTTGCGACGTGCTTATTTTCGGTCGTCATCGAGATGCTCTGTTCCGAAAAGCTCTTTCCGCACAGCAGCATTCCGTAGGTAAACGCCTTTTTGTTGCGGGCAATCAGCCCTTTGTTGCGGCTGATCTCCCCCTTGACCTTCGACGCGAAGGTGTTGCGGCCTTCCTGCGCCACTTACAATCATCCTTTCCAGGCGGGTTGAACCCGCGAACAATCGCGGCGGGTTGAACCCGCAAACAATTCGCGTTGCCGGCTCCTGCTTCATTGTGCCTTAACGCTCTCGCGCAGGTCGCTTGGCGGGTTGAACCCGCAAACAATTCGCGTTGCCGGCTCCTGCTTATCGGAGCTTAACGCTCTCGCGCAGGTCGCTTGCCTTCGGCTGCGCTCGTTTGTAGAGTCCCTTCATCGCGCGTACAATGCGACTTTGAGCACTAGCTCGGGCGCGGATCGGGTGGCCTCCGGCTGTGCTCGTTTGTGGAAACCCTTTTCGCGGGGGCAAGACAGATTTTAGCACAAGCCCTGCCGCGAAATGCGTGCAGGCTCAGCCTGCCTTGCCTTCGGCTGTTCTCGTTTGTGGAAGCCCTTTTCGCGGGGGCAAGACAGATTTTAGCACAAGCCCTGCCGCGAAATTGCGTGCAGGCTCAGCCTGCCCTGCTCCCCGCGCACCATCATCACAGTCGAGCCCCAGTGCTCGGTTAGAAACGCATTGACCGCAAGCCTTTGCTCCCCTTGATCCTGGGCGGGAGAGAGCCTTTGCAGGGCAGGCTGCCTGTCCTCTTTTTCCCACGTTGTCTGCTGCATCGTTTCTCCTGCTCCCTTTACAGCTTCTTTTTCTCGATGTCCCGGTGGGTGGTGATCACCCGCAGTCCCTTGGCCGAGAGGTGGTTTGCCAGCTCCCGCGCAATCGTCACCGAACGGTGCTTTCCTCCGGTGCAGCCGACCGCGATAATCAGCTGGCTTTTCTGCTCGTCGTGGCGGTAGAGCGGAATCATGTAGTCGATGAAGTCATAGAACCGCGTCAGGAATCCCTGCGTCTTGGGCGAGCGCAGCACATAGTCGCGCACCGGCTGATCCAGCCCGGTCATCGGCCGCAGCTGCGGGTCATAGAAGGGGTTCGGCAGACAGCGGACGTCGAACATCAGATCCGCGTCCACCGGCACCCCAAACTTAAACCCGAAGGAGATGCAGTTGACCACAAAGTCGTCCTTCTCCGGGTCGTCGCTGCGGAACAGGTCGTGGATGTGGCTGCGCAGCTGGGAGGCGGAAAGCAGTGTGGTGTCGATAACCATGTCCGCCCGGTCCTTGACGGGGCTCAGCAGCTCCCGCTCCCGGCTGATGGCCTTGGCCAGCGACCCGCCCTCCCGCATCAGCGGATGGGGGCGGCGGGTGATCTTATAGCGGTTGATCAGCTCGTCGTTGGCCGCGTCCAGAAAGAGAATCTGATAGCTGACCCGCTCCCGGTCCAGCTCGGCTAAGGCTCCGGTCAACTCCTTGATAAAGTTTTCGCCCCGCAGGCCGCTGCGCAGCCCGCGCGCGTCCACCACCAGCGCCACCCGGTCGATGCCGGAGCTGTCGGTCCCGCTGCTGCCGAGATACGCAAACTTCGGAATCAGCGCCGGGGGGATGTTGTCGACGCAATAGACGCCCACGTCCTCCAGCGCGTCCACCACCGCCGACTTGCCCGCGCCGGACATTCCTGTTACAATGATAAACCGCATAAGCCTTTTCCCTTCCCCTCATCAAACGGCTACGGGAGCTGCCTTACCTCCAGCTCCAGCAGATAGCCCGTCTTTTCCTGTACACATTCCCGCACCTGTCTTGTCAGCTCCAGCACGTCTGCGCAGGTGGCCTTCCCTGTATTGATGACAAAGCCAGCGTGCTTTTCACTCACCTGTGCGCCGCCGACGGTGAAACCTTTCAGCCCGCACTTGTCGATCAGCTGCGCCGCAAAGGCGCCCTGCGGACGCTTAAAGGTGCTGCCCGCACTGGGGTATTCCAGCGGCTGCTTCTGGCGGCGCTGATTGAGGATGCGGTCCATCTCGGACTGGATAGCCGCCTTCTCTCCCCTTTGCAGCCCGAAGGCCGCGCGGACAATGCAGCTTCCCTGCATCCCTTCTTCCATAAAGCGGCTGTGCCGGTAGGAGAGGGAGAGCTGCTCCTGCTCCAACCGGACAATCTCTCCGGTCGGGGCAAGGTACTCCACCCAGAGCAGGCGATCCTTCATCTCCCCGCCGTAGGCCCCGGCGTTCATATAGACAGCGCCCCCGACGCTGCCGGGAATGCCGTAGGCAAATTCCAGTCCGGTCAGCCCCGCAGCGCAGGCCGCCGCACAGACTGCCGACAGCTTTTTGCCCGCTGGGGCCAGCAGGACGGTGCCGTCCAGCTCGATCTCCCCGTCAAAGCTACTGTCCAGCAGGATCGCAATGCCGTTTAAGCCCGCGTCGCTGACCAGCAGGTTGGAGCCGTTGCCGATATACCAGCTGTCCACACCTTCCCGCTGCACAAATCCGACCAGCTCCCGCAGCTGCTGCCGGTCCTTCGGGGCACACAGCGCGGCCGCAGGCCCTCCTATCTTAAAGCTGGTGTGGTTTTTCATCGGTTCGTCCCACAGGACGGGGATCTTCTCAAGCTGGCAGAGGGCGGCCAGCCGCTCCTTTGCCGCAACATCCAGACAAGCCATCGGCATACTCCTTTCTTTGTTTGCGCGATTTATTGGTTGAGGCCCGCGCGCTTCTGTGCGACCACCTCTTCAAAGCGGTCGATGTCCGCGTTGATAATCAGCTTCTTTGGAAAATCCACTTCCTCCAGCAGCGCCACCGCCTGGTCGAACACGCCGATTCTGGCGGCGAAGTGGGCGTCGCTGTTGACCACCACCGGCACCTCCAACCGCTTGCAGACCCGCGCGATGTCGGCGCAGGCGGCGTGGTTGGCGCTCTTTTGCAGGGTGGCGTTGTTGATTTCGACAATCTTGCCGTACTCCTTAAAGGCACGGATGACCTTCTCGTGGTCAAACGGATAGTTGCCGCGGCCGCAGTGGCCGATGACGTCGACGTGCGGGTTTTCGGCAACCTTCATCCAGGCCCTGGTGTGCTCCTGCTCGGTGGCGGGCGCAAAGCAGGGCCCGTGCATCGAGGCGATGACCCATTCCAGCCCCGCCAGCACCCTGTTGTCGATGTCGAGCGTCCCATCCTCATCCATCACGTCCACCTCGATGCCGTGCAGGATATTGAGGCCCTTATACAGCGAGGGCACCTCCCACTGGTTGACGCAGTGCCAGATGTGCGGGGCGTCCGGCATTTTAGGACCGTGCTCGGTCATCGCCATGTACAAAAGTCCCTGCTCCCTTGCCGCGACGATGTTTTCCATCACCGTGCTGTAGGCGTGGTTGCTGGCAAGGGTGTGCGTATGTGTATCAGCTATCAGTCTCATTGTATGCCCACTCCTTTACTTTTATCTTCTCTGCTGCATCAATACAGATCGTCGTCGTCCTTCTTCACCGTCTCGGGCGGCAGGTCCTCGGTCATGCCGAGCTGGCGCAGCAGCTCCTGGGCGGCGTTGTAGCCCATCTTTTTCTGGCGGTTGTTCATCGCGGCGACCTCGATGATGACGGCCAGGTTTCGGCCGGTCTTGACCGGGATGGTCAGCGACGGCACCTTGATGCCCATAATCTCCATGTACTCGTTGGTCATGCCCATGCGGTCATAGACCTTGGTCTTGTCCCACTGCTCCAGCGAGATGACCATGTCCACCTTCTCGGTCATCTTGACCGAGCCCATGCCGAAGATGCGGCGCGCGTTGATGATGCCCACGCCGCGCAGCTCCATGAAGTGGCGGATGTTGGCCGGGGAGGAACCGACTAAGGTTTTGTCCGAAACCTTGCGGATCTCCACCGCGTCGTCCGCGACCAGCCGGTGGCCGCGCTTAATCAGCTCGATGGCGGTCTCGCTCTTGCCGACGCCGCTCTCGCCCAGCAGCAGAACGCCCTCGCCGTAGACCTCCACCAGCACGCCGTGGCGGGTGATGCGCGGCGCCAGATCCACCTTCAGGGTGGCGATCATCGTCGCCATAAAATCGCAGGTCGGAAGACTGGTGCGCAGCAGCGGAACCTCATAGGTGTTGGCCGCCGTCACCATCTCCTCGGGGATGTCCAGGTCGCGGCTGATGATAACCGCCGGCACCTTTTGGGAAAAGAACTGATCCAGAAACTGCTGCCGCTCCTCGGGGGTGTACTTTTCCATATAGGCAAACTCGCCCAGACCGAACAGCTGGATTCTGTTGCTGTCGAAATAATCATAAAATCCGCACAGCTGCAGTCCCGGGCGGTTGATGTCCACCGTCTTAATCATGATCTCCTGCGGGTCACGGGGCATATAGACCGTTTCCAGCTTCAGGTCTTCGATCAATTTGGAAAGCGCGACCGAATACAGCTTTGCCATAAACCATCCTCCTCACATGTTTATCAAAGTCGGGCGCGGGAGAATTTCCTTCAAAAAAATCTCCGCCAGCCCTTTTTATTTTGTAAAATAGAATCATTTTTATTATACCACATCTTGCCATTCAAAGAAACTCTCCGCCCGAATTTATTTGTTTTTTCTCTTTTTTTCTTTTTTTCGCGGCAAAATTGTGGTATCATAAGGGGGTACAAATTTTCCATTTTTTAACAAAAGAAGGGTCCTTATGAATCTGATACTGACCGACCGCCCCCTCCGCGCTCCCCTCAGCGGCGGCGCAGACAGCTGTCTTGCCGATCTGTCCTCCCGCAAAATCGCCGCCTGCACCGGCTGCTTTTCCTGCTGGACCAGGACGCCCGGACGCTGTGTGATTCGGGACGACGCTGTCAAAATCTATCCGCTGATCGCCCGGTGCGACCGCCTGCTCCTCATCAGCCGCATCCGCTTTGGCTGCTACGACCTGCCAATGAAGCGCCTGCTGGAGCGCTCGCTGCCCATCCAGCAGCCCTTTTTGCAGCTGCGCCAGGGGGAGACGCACCACGTCCTGCGCGACGTGTGCCCCAAGGACGCTGTCCTGATCGCCTACGGGGAAAGCAGCCCCGAAGAGCGGCAGCTGTTTTCCCGGTTAGTCGAGCGCAACGCCCTCAACCTCTGCTTTGCGAGCAGCCGGGTTCTCTTTGTCGATGAAGAAAATTTGGACGGCGCCGTCGCCAGGGAGGTGAGCAGATGGGAAGAATGATGATCTTAAACGGGAGTCCCCGCGCTTCCAAATCCAACTCGCGGGAATTTGCCCAGCTTTTAAAACGCTCCTACCCCGGCGCGACGCTGGAATATAACCTCGCCTCCCAGAACCACCGGGACATCTGCAGCGCGCTGGAAAGCTGCTCCAACCTGGTCTTTGTCTTTCCGCTCTATGTCGACTGCCTGCCCTGCTGCATGCTCGACTTTCTCTCCTGCCTGGAAAAAAGCCCCCTCGCCCACAAGCCCACCGTTCACCTGATCGTCAACTGCGGCTTTCTGGAGCCCCGGCAAAACGAGGTCGCCATCGACACCGTCAGGCTGTTCTGCCGGAAAAACGGCTTCCTCTTTGGCAGCAGCCTTTCGATCGGCAGCGGGGAGGCCATCTTGCAGACCCCCTTTGCCCTGTTTGTCAAGGGAGCCATCCAAAAGCTGGCGCGCGCCATTTCCTCCGGCAAGACAGTGACCCTTTCGACCCGGATGCCGCTCTCCCAAAAGCGGTATGTGCAGGAAGCCGAGCGGTACTGGCTCAAAGCCGGCGGCAAAAACGGCCTCAGCGCCCAGCAGATGCGGAGCACGACAATCGAATCAAAGGGAGCTTCCTCCCAAAAGGCATAAAAAAAAGAGACCCTTTTCCGGGCCTCTTTTTTGAGTTCTTACAGTTGTTCCAGCAGCTGCTTTTTAAACTTTTTGTAGTAGAGCAGCCCCGCCAGGTCGGCAAGCAGCCAGCCAATCGGGATGGACCACCAGATTCCCACCACCCCGATGGCCGGAATGGAGGCCAGCAGGTAGGACAGCACCACCCTTGTGCCCAGCGAGAGGACGGTGAGCGCCACCGAGATGCCCGGACGGCGCACCGCGCGGTAGAAGCCGTAGAGCAAAAACAGGCAGCCAATCCCGCAGTAGAAGGCGCCCTCGATGCGCAGGTACTGCGCCCCCACCGCCAGAATCTCGGTCTCCTGCGGCTGGACAAAGATCAGCATCAGCTGCCGCGCAAAGACAAAGACCAGCGCGGACACAATCAGGCAGAACACCACCGTCACCCCGATGGCGCTGCGGATGCCCCTGCGGATGCGCTCCTCCTTTTTGGCGCCAAAGTTCTGTGCGGCAAAGGTGGAGAAGGCGTTGCCGAAATCCTGCACCGGCATATAGGCGAAGGCGTCGATCTTGACCGCCGCCGCAAAGGCCGCCATCACCGTGGTGCCAAAGCTGTTGACCAGCCCCTGCACCAGCAGGATGCCAAAGTTCATCACCGACTGCTGGATGCAGGTCAGAAAGGCGTACTGGAAAATCTCCCGCAGAATCTGTCTATTCATCTTCATGTACCGGCGGTCCGGACGGAAGGCCGGGAACTTGATAAAGGTGTAGGCGGCGATGCCCACCGCGGACAGCGCCTGCGCGATGACGGTGGCCTCCGCCGCGCCGGCCACGCCCCGCTGGAAGGTGACGACAAACAGCAGGTCCAGCACAATGTTGGTGACGGCGGAGACGGCCAGAAAGAGCAGCGGCGCCAGCGAGTTGCCCACCGCGCGCAGCAGGGCCGCAAAGTAATTGTAGAGAAAGACAAAGCCGATGCCGGCAAAGATCACCCAGAGGTAGTCCCGCATCATGCCGTAGACGTCGGAGGGAATGTTCATGAAGCGGATGATGGGGTCGATCAGCAAAAAGACCAGCAGGTTCATCACCAGCGTCACCAGGGCGATCATCACAAAGGAGACAAAGATGCTGGATTTGAGCTTCTCCTCGTTGCGCTCCCCATACCGGATGGAGAACACCGCCCCGCTGCCCATGCACAGCCCCAGCAGGATGGAGGTCAAAAAGGTCATCAGCGTGAAGGCGCTGCCCACCGCCGCCAGAGCCTGCGCCCCCAGAAACTGCCCGACAATCAGCGTGTCGGCAATGTTGTAAAACTGCTGCAGCAGGTTCCCGGCAATCATCGGCCCGGCAAACAAAAGCATCGTCCGGGTGATCGGGCCCCTGGTCAGATCGTGCTGCATCCTATCCACTCCTCCTCAAAGTACACAGAAAAAAAACCGGCAGATCAAATCTACCGGATGATAAGCTGCCGTTACCAGGCAGGATGCCCGCCGCAAATGCGGGCGAAAAGGCAAAAGAAAAAGCCGAGCCCAGAACGCGAACCGCGTCCAGGCTCAGCCTGGTGAGGACAAGTGGACTTGAACCACCGACCCCTTGCATGTCAAGCAAGTACTCTAACCAACTGAGCTATGCCCTCTTATCTTGGTGGAGACGAGGAGGATCGAACTCCCGACCTTACGGATGCGAACCGTACGCGCTCCCAGCTGCGCTACGCCCCCATGTCAGCGACGAATATTATTATACAGGACTTCTCTTAAAATGTCAAGCGTTTTCAGGAAATTTTTTCATAGATTTTCCGGCAAAAATGTGTTATCCTAAAAAATAGGATTTTTTTAAGAGATACAATCAGAGAAGGATGTGTAAAAGTATGGAAACAGGCATTATCTTTGACCTGGACGGCACCCTCTGGGACGCCACCGAACAGATGCTGCCCGCCTGGAACCGGGTGATGGCCCGCTACAGCGACCGCGAACCGATGACCCTGCCAGAGCTGCGCAGCTATATGGGCAAGACGGTGGAGGAGATTGCCGCCGCTGCCCTGCCCGCCCTGCCCGAGGAGCAGCGGGTGGAGGTCTTTAACCGCTGCAGCGTCGAGGAGCTGCCCTGGCTGCGGGAGCATCCGGGCACCCTCTATCCCGATGTGCCGCAGGTGCTGCGCACCCTGTGCAAAAGGTACCCGCTCTACATCGTCAGCAACTGCCAGGACGGCTACATCCAGACCTTTCTGGAGGTGTCGGGGCTGGGGGACTGCTTTGCCGGCTTCACCTGCTCGGGGATGACCGGGCACGGCAAGGGAGAGAACCTCAAGATGATCGTCCAAAAGCACGGCATCCAGCGCCCGCTGTATATCGGCGACACCCAGGGCGACTGCAACGCCTGCCAGTTTGCGGGGGTTCCCTTTATCCACGCCGCCTACGGCATGGGGCAGGTGGACCATGAGGTTCCACACATCGAGCGCTTTGCCGACCTGCTGGAGCTGATTCCGACAATTTTAAAAGACTAGCTTTCTTCGGTTAGCTGCATCAGGAAGGCCGGTTTGCCATGAGGCAAACCGGCCTTCCTTTGTCCCTCTCTATTTCTCAAACCACTTTGGCTCTTCGCTCTCGCCCAGGACCAGGAAGCCGTCGTAGCCCTGCTCCTCGAGCTTGTTTAAGAACTTGCCCAGCTTCTTTGGCCGCAGGTAGACGCTGGCGTCGATCCCCTGCGCGCGCAGGCGGTCGGTCATGCGGATGGCATCCGCGCCCTGGCCCTCGTCGCACAGCACCGCTGCTTTTTTGCGGCGGTCCGGGATGGCAAAGCCCTGCTGTTCCAGAATCTGGAAGATGCGCTCAAAGCCGATCGAGAAGCCGACCGCCGGGACGTTCTCGCCGGTGAATTTGCCGATCAGCCCGTCGTAGCGCCCGCCGCCGCCCACAGCGCCCTTGTACTGGTTGCTCTGAATCTCAAAGACGGTGCCGGTGTAGTAGCCCTGGCCGCGGATGAGCAGCAGGTCGAAGGCCACGTCATACTTCCCGTCGGCCAGCGCGTTTGCGTCGGCGATGATGGTTTTGAGCTGCTCGATGTACTGCGGCTGTCCGCAGAGCTGCTCGGCCTGCTCGATGGTGCGGCCGCCGTCCAGCAGCTCGCCCAGCTTCTGGCGCGCGGCAGCGTCCAGCTGCTTTTCCTCCAGCTCGGCTAAGACGCCCTCGGTGCCGATCTTGTCCCACTTGTCCAGCGTGACGCAGACGGTGTCCATCTGCTCCTCGGCGACGCCGAGGTTGTGCAGCACGCCCCGCAGCACCCGGCGGTCGTTGATGCGGATGGTGAAGGAGCCGATGTTCAGCTTCAGCAGCGCCGCGGCGGTGGTGTGGATCAGCTCCAGCTCGCACAGCGGCGAATCGCTGCCCAGGATGTCGATGTCGCACTGGACAAACTCGCGCATCCGGCCCTTCTGCGGGCGCTCGGCGCGGTAGGATTTGTCGATCTGGATGACCTTAAACGGGTTCGCGAGCTTATTGCGGTTGCCCGCGTAGAAGCGGCTGAGCGGCAGGGTCAGGTCGTAGCGCAGCCCCAGGTCCGCCAGATTCCCATAGTCCTGCTTGTCCAGAGCCGCCGAGAGCTTGTCGCCCCGCTTTAAGATTTTGAACATGAGGTTGAGGTTGTCGCCGCCCTCGCTCTTTTCCAGATTCTCCATGTCCTCGATGGCCGGGGTCATGATCCGCTCAAAACCGGCCTCGCGGTAGGTCTCCAAGATGATGTTTTGCAGGTAGTCCCGCAGCAAAGTCTGGGACGGCAGGTAGTCCGCCGTGCCCTTTACGGGGTTGATCTTCATACAATGTCCTCCTTCAGATTGGGTTCTATCTCATTGACAATTAAACCGATTTTCTGTCCCGGCTATCCTGCCGGTTTGAGCGGCGCTCATCCGACCTCTCTGTTCTCGTCCGTGTCCTGTGTCGAGGGGGTGCTCTCCCCTTCCAGCCCCGCGGTGGGGTCCGGCGCGCCCGCGACCATCTCGGCGGTCATCGGGTCCTGGATGATCAGCTCGGGGTGCCGCTCGCCCATCTGCCAGACGGCGTCAAAATCCCAGCCCGCAAAGCTCGAGCGGCTGGCCATCCGGTCATAGTAAAGGCCCTGGGCGGTCAGGGAGGCGTAGTCCCCCACCGCATAGCCCGGCTCCAGATGCGCGTTGTAGTCCATAAAGTAGTAGCAGCCGGTGTCGCTGCCCGATTCATAGCCGACAAAGCCGCCGGCACTCTTGGCCACCTCCAGCGTCTTGACCGCGCCCATCGACAGGCAGTTTTCGAGCGTGCCGATGTTCATCCCGGCAAAGCCGCCGATGTAGCGCACCATGATCTCGGTGTCCGGCTGGGTGCCCCAGTCCGGTTCGGGCAGGCCGTACTCCTCCAGCCAGTGCTCGCGGCTGGAGGCTGAAACCGTTCCCAGCGCCGCGCAGTTTTGCACCAGACTGTCCTGCCCCAGGGTCCCGGCAAAGCCGCCCAGCGACTCCTGGCCGGTGACGTCGGCGCCGGCGGTGCAGGAATAAAACTCGGTGGCATAAGCTGCTCCGCACAGGCCGCCGATGTCGCTCAACACCCCGTTGACGCTGCCGGTGAAGGAGCAGTTTTCGATGGTGGAGCCTTCCGCATAGCCCACCAGTCCGCCCGCCCAATGACAGGCGGTGACGGTGCCGCTGACCTGCAGGCTGTCGACCGTCGCGTAGCTGAGATGCCCAAACAATCCCGCCGACGCTCCATAGTCGGGGACGGTGACGCTCAAGCCTGTAATGCTGTACCCCCGGCCGAGAAAAGCGCCCCGGAAGGGATTTTCCCGCGTGCCGATGGGCACAAAATCGACGCCACCAAGGTCGATGTTATCCTCCAGCACAAAGATGCGCTCGGCGGTGTCCTCCCCGCCCTGCACCCAGTCGGACAGGTCGATGAGGTCCTGCGCGGTGGAGAGCGAGAACACCTCCCAGCCGTTCATCTCCTGGCGGGTTGTATAAAAGCCGGGGGCGTTGTCGGGGATCTGCGGCTCCTGCTCCACCGGCTGCTCCGGGTCCGGCTCCACGACCGATTCCCCCACCGTCGGCTCCGGGTCCTGCGTGGTCAGGGTGCGGCTCTGGCAGCCGCCCAGCAAAACCAGCGACGCCATCAGCAGCGATACCAACAACATGTTCTTATGCTTCATCCCATATAAACCTCCCTCCCGTTCCTGAGGCGCCAATTTATTCTTCCGTTTTCTCCTGTTCCAGCCCCGCATAGGGCTTGACGCGCAGGCCCTCCGCCGTCGAATGAATCGCCCCGGTCGGGCAGGCCGCCCTGCACTTGCCGCAGCGGATGCACTCGATGCTGTTCGGCTTTTCCCAGACGGGGATGTCCATCCCGCACGCCTGCTGGCAGCTGCCGCAGTGGACGCAGGCGCTCTCCTGTACCCGATAGCGGTAGAGGGCAATCGGGTTAAACAGCCCATAGATGGCGCCCAGCGGGCAGAGGTACTTGCAGAAGGGGCGGTAGAATTTGATCGACAAGACGACCACCGCCAGCAGCACCAGCATCTTCCAGTCAAACAGCAGCCCCGCCGCCGCGCGCAGCGTCGGGTTTGCCGCCAGCAGCGGGATGCCGCCGAACAGCGTTCCGCTCGGGCAGAGGTACTTGCAGAACCACGGGTCGCCCATCCCGGTGATGCCGGTGACGGTCATCGGCAAAAGGATGACAAACAGCCCCAGCACCACAAATTTGAGCCAGCGCAGCACCCGGTGTCCGGGCAGATTTTTCTTTTTCTGAAACAGCGGAATTTTGTGCAGCAGGTCCTGCACCAGCCCAAAGGGGCACAGCCACCCGCAGACAAACCGCCCCAGCACCGCGCCAAACAGCACCAGAAAGCCCAGCACATAGCAGGAAAAGCGGAACTTGCCGCTGTCCAGCACCGCCTGCAGCGAACCGATCGGGCAGGAGCCCAACGCCCCCGGGCAGGAGTAGCAGTTAAGCCCCGGCATGCAGATCAGCTTCAGCTTGCCCCGGTAGATCTTCCCCTGCAAAAAGCCCTGCGCGTAGCCGTTGGTCACAGCGGTGAAGGCGCAGCGGATCAAAAGTCCCGTCAGGCTCAGGGCGGTGATTTTGCTCTTTTTGCCGGACGGCTTGTTTATCTTGTCCAAATGGATCGCTCCCTCGATTGTTTTGTCTTATTATACCATCAAAACGGGGGCGCGTCTATCCATTTCTTTTGATTTTCCCCCGATTCTTCTACAAAGAGCCTCGTTTTTCCCGCCTGTCTGCTTGCATTGTGCCTTTTGCAAAATCGTGCTATACTGAAGAAAACACCCAAAAAGGAGGATTTTTATGGAGCAACAATCCCTGTTTGAGCGCGCCGACGCTTCCCCTTTAGCTGCCCGGATGCGGCCGCAGACGCTGGACGAATTTGTCGGGCAAAAGCACCTGTTGGGCCCCGGCAAGGTGCTGCGCCGCCTTATTGAGAGCGACCGCGTCTCCTCGATGATCTTCTGGGGGCCGCCGGGGGTGGGCAAAACCAGCCTTGCCCGGGTGATCGCCAACCACACCAGGGCCGAATTCATCAACTTCTCGGCCGTCACCAGCGGCATCAAGGAGATTCGCGCGGTGATGCAGCAGGCGGAGGACAACCGCCGCTACGGCGAGCGCACCATCGTCTTTGTCGACGAGATTCACCGCTTCAACAAGGCCCAGCAGGACGCCTTTCTCCCCTTTGTGGAGAAGGGCAGCATCATCCTCATCGGCGCCACCACCGAGAATCCCTCCTTTGAGGTAAACTCCGCGCTGCTCTCCCGCTGCAAGGTGTTTGTGCTGCAGAGCCTGACCGAGCAGGACCTGACCGAGCTGCTCACCCGCGCGCTGCACGATTCCCGCGGGTTTGGAAATATCCGCGTCAACATCGCCCCCGAGATGCTCGGGGCCATCGCCAGCTTTGCCAACGGCGACGCCCGCACCGCCCTCTCGACCCTGGAGATGGTGGTGCTCAACGGCGAGAGCGACAACAGTGAAGATGTTACTGTCACCGAGGAGACGCTGGAGCAGTGCACCTCCCGCAAGTCGCTGCTGTATGACAAAAAGGGCGAGGAGCACTACAACCTGATCTCCGCGCTGCACAAGTCGATGCGCAACTCCGACCCGGACGCGGCGGTCTACTGGCTGGCGCGGATGCTGGAGGCCGGAGAGGACCCCCTGTATGTGGCGCGGCGGGTGACCCGCTTTGCCAGCGAGGACATCGGCCTTGCCGACCCGCGCGCTTTGCAGATTGCGGTGGCGGCCTATCAGGCCTGCCACTACATCGGGATGCCGGAGTGCACCGTCCACCTGACCGAAGCGGTGGTGTACATGTCGCTGGCGCCAAAATCCAACGCCCTCTACAAAGCCTACGAGCACGCCAGGGCCGACGCGCTCTCCCAGCTTGCCGAGCCGGTGCCGCTGGTCATCCGCAACGCCCCGACCCGGCTGATGAAGGAGCTGCACTACGGCGAGGGCTACCAGTACGCCCACAACACCGAGGACAAGCTGACCACCATCCAGTGCCTGCCCGACTCGCTGCTGGGAAAGACCTACTACGAGCCCACCGAGCAGGGGCAGGAGGCAAAGTTCAAGGCCCGGCTGGAGCAGATTAAGGACTGGAAGCAGCGGCACGGGGGATAGCCTGCAGCGGCTCCGGGGGAGATTTATGCAAGGACATAGTCCCAGCACCCACCTTTTGGGCGCTCCGCCCCAAACCCCGGCCTACTTTCTCGCGTAGAGAAAGTAGGCAAAGATACGCCAGGGGGGCACCCCTGGACCCCCTTGGGGGGCATTATCATCCCCCCAGCGGCGTTGCCGCTCCCCCCAGAAGGACTCTCCCATTGGGCGTCGAGGGAGGTGTGGGCTTGTGCTTCCCTCCGCGCCGGATAGGGGTCTCGGGCTGCCGATACCCTTTCCTTTATTCAGGAAAAAAACTGCTGAATGCCCGGTGGAGAGCACAGGCCGTACATGGCAGATAGAGGCCGATTAGGGTATGGGAACAAAAAATGGGAACAAGGGAACAAACATCTCTTTCTCCTATATATCCATTTATATATATATCTTTTATAAATAATAGATATTTGTTCCCATTCAGATTTCTTTTACCTTCAAAAAACCGCACAACAAAGCCATTTGTTTGATTCTTGCGGTTTCGTAAAAATGGGAACAAACTAGGGAACAGAGATAGGAACGGGCATGGGAACAAACTGGGAACCGGCTGCTATTTTGAGGTTCTATTTTGTTCGATATTATTCGGCTCATTTTTTGTTCCCACCTCCTTGTTCCCACATCGTTCCCAACCGCGTTGCTTACCATAGAACCGAAAGTATCTGACACCGTTAAATGGAACCCAGTCTTTTTGTTCGTTCATGACCTCCCGGATGTTGTGCAAATCCCATCTGCTTGGGTCTGCAAAGCTCTTGCCCAACGCTTCGCGGTAAAGCTGTTTGGAGCAGACAAAATCACCCTTATAGCTCTCCAGCCACCCCTCGATCTGTCCGGCGATGGTATCCTCCGGCATAAATTCCAGCTGCACCGTCTTGAGCTGCTTCTGGACCGCCGGGCTAAACTTCATCGAGTAGT
>NBJMC04203__coassemble_383_pt1 | contig 27673 bp, 28 predicted proteins | sample NBJMC04203__metabat2_low_PE_031 | metagenome-assembled genome bin NBJMC04203 | reverse complement strand
GATGAGAAAGTCACCAAAGAATCTCCCAGAGGGGACACCCCTCTGGGTACTCCCCCTGAGGGGGACGCTTCGCTCCCCCTGCGGCGGTGCCGCACCCCCTCGATAGGGTTTCAGCCTCTGACCCAGACCGATTTGCCACTTTGAGAAAAGTGAGCAAACTGGTTTTATTTTCTCCCCGGGGGTGGCAGGGGTCACACCTTCTGCTTTCAGGCCGTGGCGCGGTGGGTGGGCTTCGCGGCGCGGGGCGATTAGGGGGGAGTGGCAATCACAATTTGCTCACATCGTTATGATACTTTCACTGCAACGAACGGTCAAACTCTCTCTCCCTCTCTATATTATTATATTATCTCTTTTATATAAAGAGAGTATCTTTCGTTACAGTATCCCAACAAATGGCTTACCTATGCGGTTTGCTGGTGATACTGGGGGTGATACCAGCCTGATACTCACCTGATACCAGCGGGCTTTTTTGGTAAACGAACAGATTCGTTCTTTTGAGGGAATCGCGAGCGGCCCGGGTGTTGGGCGGTTGGTTACAGGGGGCAGTATCACTATTTGTAACAGATGATTCTTTTTTACCCGCGGCTAACTGCTGCCATCATCGGGGAGAGCCGCTCTCTTGCAACCGGCCCACAATTGTGTTAAAATAAGGACAAGTTCATCCGCGCATCCTGTGCAGAACATCCATTTTCTTCCGTCTCTCTGCCGTTTTGTTGCGCACACCTTACAGGAAAACCATCATCTTTTTTTGGAAAGGAGAGGTGTTTGTTTGAAAATTCAGGAATCCGGTGAAAACTATCTGGAGACAATCCTCATGCTCGAACAGAAAAACGGCACGGTGCGCTCAATCGACATCGCCAACGAGCTGGAATTTTCCAAGCCCAGCGTCAGCCGCGCCATGAGCATCCTGCGCACCGCCGGCTACATCACCATGGATAAAAACAATCTGATCCTGTTGACCGAGGAGGGCCGCAGGCGGGCGGAGGCCATCTATGACCGGCACTGCACCCTCACCCGCTTTTTGGAGGCTCTGGGCGTCAGCGCCGAAAACGCCGCTGCCGACGCCTGCCGCATCGAGCACATCATCAGCGAGGAGACCTTCGACAGGATTAAGGATTTCCTCCACAACCAGCAATCCCAAAACAGCGAGGCGCAGCGATGAGCGCCCGCAGCACCCCTCAGGAGCGGCTCGAACAGATGGTGGAGCCGCTCTTATTTTGGTTTTCGCAGTCCCACCGCGACCTGCCCTGGCGGCGGGAGCCCTCCCCCTACCACGTCTGGGTCTCGGAGGTGATGCTCCAGCAGACCCGCGTGGAGGCGGTCAGGCCCTACTACGAGCGGTTTTTGGCCGCGCTGCCCACCGTTCAGGCGCTGGCCGGCTGCCCTCAGGAGCAGCTGCTCAAGCTCTGGGAGGGGCTCGGCTATTACAGCCGGGCGCGCAACCTGCAAAGGGCAGCGCAGGAGATTGTGCGCTGCTACAACGGCCAGCTGCCCGCCAGCTGCGACCTGCTCAAAAAGCTGCCCGGCATCGGCGACTACACCGCCGGCGCCATCGCCTCCATCGCCTTCGACCTGCCGGTGCCCGCGGTGGACGGCAACGTCCTGCGGGTGCTGACCCGGGTGCTGGCCTGCCCCGACGACATCGCGCTGCCCGCCACCAAGGAGGCTTTCCGCCAGCTCCTGCTTCCGGTCGAGCCCACCCCCGGCGCGGGCGCCTTTAACCAGGCGCTGATGGAGCTGGGTGCGGTGGTCTGCCTGCCCAACTCCCCGCCCCAGTGCCTTGTCTGCCCGCTGCAGGGGCTGTGTCTGGCCCACCAGCAGGGCTGTGAAACCGACTACCCGGTCAAGTCCCCCAAGAAGGCCCGCCGCATCGAGCAGCGCACCCTGCTCCTGTTTGACTGCACCTTCCCCGAGGGCAAGCGCATCCTGCTGCACCGCCGCCCGGAGAAGGGCGTGCTGCGCGGCATGTGGGAATTTCCCGCCCTGGAGGGAAAGCTCTCCCAGGACGACGCCCTGCGCCAAGCGCTGCAGCTGGTGGAGCCGTACGGCCTTTTCGTCCACAAGATTGCCCCGCTGCGGGACGCCAAACACATCTTCACCCACATCGAGTGGCAGATGTCCGCCTGGCTGCTTTCGGCGACGGCGGACAGCCTCCCCGAGACGCAGGCCGCCCTGCCGGAGGATTTTTCTCTGGTGCAGCGCCTTGCGGACATCACCCTGCCCTCCGCCTTCAAGGCTTACCGGACGGTGTTCGGGGAATAAAAGATTGCAAAAAAGGGACGCGATGCAAAGCTGCAAAGCGCCCCTCTCTTTTTATACATTGAGGATAATTTCCTGCGGATATTCCGCATCGATGAGCAGATAGTCGCAGCCGTGCTTTCTGCACTGTTCGAGATTTTCCGCGTTTTCCCGCAGCATTTGCTGCAGCTCGATGCCGTCGTCCAGCCGCTGCTCGATGTCGTCGGCGTGGGAGAGGATCTCCCCAAAGTGCTCCCGGATGTACCGCTCGCTCATCACCAGACAGAGGTAACGGATCTTAGCAAGGTAGCTTTCCGAAAAGCTCTCCTTCCAGTCGAAGGGGATGTAGCACCCCTCCACAATCAGGTTCTGCCGGTTCTCGATGGCGGTCTTGACCATCTCCCGCACAATCGGCCAGAGGTAGTCGGTCAGCTCCCGGTCGTCCTCCGGGGTCAGAGCGGTCTGCCCGCTGCGAATCAGCCCCATCTTCAGATGGTCGATTGAGAGGTAAGGGTAGTGGTACCGCTCCAGCAGCCGCTGGGCCAGCAGCGTCTTGCCGGTGTGGGAACCTCCCGCAATCAAAATAACCATGCTCCGCCTCCTATCGCTGTCTGGTCCGGCGCTCCAGCGCCAGCAGCTCTTGCTTCACACCGAGTCCCCCGGCATATCCGGTCAGCGAGCCGTTTGCGCCGATGACCCGGTGGCAGGGCACGATGATGGCGATGGGGTTGCGGTTGTTGGCCATCCCCACCGCGCGGCTGGCTTTTGGATTGCCCACCTGCGCCGCAATCTGTCCGTAGCTTCTGGTCTCCCCGTAGGGGATTTCCCGCAGCGCCGCCCAGACCTTCTGCTGAAAGGGCGTGCCCTGCATCCGCAGCGGGAGGTCAAACGCCTGCCGCTGCCCCGCAAAGTATTCGGCAAGCTGCTGCTTTGCCTGCCCGAGCAGCGGCGTCTCCTCCTCGGTTTGTGAGGCCGCATCCGGCTGGAAGGATACCCGCACCAGCGCCCCGTCCTCCTCCTGCAGCCAGAGCTTGCCGATGGGGGAAGGAATGGAAAGGATGTGCTTCATCTACACTTCCTCCTTTTTCTCCACGACCGCCGGCTCCTCCTTTTTGCCAAAGGAAAATTCCGGCAGGATGATCGACGCCAGGATGATGACGCCGCCCACCACCATCTGCGCGCTCAGCGGGTCGTAGCCGAGCAGCACCGAAAAGATGCTGCCGAACAGCGACTCGGTCGAGAGGATGATCGCCGCCTTGGTGGAGTTGACATGCTTCTGGGCGGTCGTCTGCAAAAAGTAGCACAGGCAGGTGCTGAACACGCCCAGGTACACCACCGCGCTCATGCCGTCGGCGTTGAGGAAGGCGGAAAAGTCCCGGTCGGTCAGAAGGAACATCAAAAATCCCCAGGCCGCCGCCACCACAAACTGCAAAAAGACAATCACCTTGGCCTCCATCCGCACCGCCAAAATGCCGGTGGTGACAATCTGGCAGGCAAACAGCAGGGCGCAGCCGAGGGTCAGCAGGTCGCCGATCTGGAAGGAAATGCCGCTCGAGAGGTTCACCGACAAGATGCCGATGCCGATCAGGCACAAAAAGGAGGAGAGGATATACTTGGTCCCCGGCTTCTTCCTGCTGACCGCCCACCACAAAAACGGCACCATCACCACGTTTGCTGCGGTGATGAAGGCGTTGTTGGAGGGGGTGGTGTACTGCAGCGCCACCGTCTGCACATAAAAGGCGAAGAACAAAAAGGTCCCGATCAGAAATCCGCCCTTCCAGTGCTCCTTTTTGAGCTGCTGCTTTAAATCCCTGTGGAATACAAGCCCCACAATCAGCGCCGCGATGGCAAAGCGCACAAACATGATAAACGCCGAGCTCAAATTGGCATCCAGCGCCATCTGCGAGGCGATAAATCCCGTCCCCCAGATCACCGCTACCAGCAGCAGGGACAGGCTGCCCATCACTTCTACCCGTTTCTTTTCCATCTTCTCTCTCCTTCTTCTCTTTTCTTAAAGCTGGTCGTGCAGCTGCTGCCGCTCAAGCCAGTGCGATTTGTAATAGTAGATCAGCATCGTCAGCCCGCTGCCAAACCAGGTCAGCGTGTACCCCAGATAGACCACCACGATGCTGTGGAAAACCGGCATCGCCAGCGTCAGCCAGATGATGCGCAGCACGCACATGTTGCCCACCAGCGCCAGCATCGGCACAATCGAGATGCCCGCTCCGCGCACCACGCCCGCATAGGTGTGCGCCACCGACAGGCAGACATAGCCCGGCACCAAAAAGTGCATCATGTTCACCGCGTAGGAAAGCACCTCCGGGTCGGAAGAAAAGACCCGCAGCAGATTGCCGCCAAAGGCATAGAGCAGCACCGAGAGGGTGACGGTGACCGCAAGGGAGAGCTTTAAGCAGGTGGAGGCGCCCTTCTTCACGCGCTCATAGTTGCGCGCGCCGACGTTCTGACCGGTGAAGGTGGTGACCGCCATCGAAAAGCTCATGACCGGCAGGACGGCAAAGCCGTCGATCTTGGTGTAGGCGCTGCAGCCCGCCACCGCCGCCGCGCCAAAGCTGTTGATGTTGTACTGCACAATCAGGTTGGAGAAGGAGACGACCGCGTTCTGGATGCCGCCCGGCAGGCCGATGCGGATGGTCTCCAAAAGCGCGTGCTTGTGGAAGCGGATGTCCCTGAGGATCAGGCGGTAGCACTCCTTGGTTGTGATCAGCCGGATCAGCACCAGTCCCGCGGAAATGACCTGCGCGATCAGTGTGGCCCAGGCCACGCCCGCCACGCCCATCTGGACGTTGATGACAAACACCAGGTCCAGCACGATGTTGACCACGCTGGACACCATCAGAAAGTAAAGCGGGGTGCGCGAGTCGCCGATGGCGCGCAGGATGCCCGAACCCATGTTGTAGATCATCAGCGCGATGACGCCCATGAAGTAGATCTGCAGGTAGGTCACCGAGCCCTCCATGATCTCCGCCGGGGTGTCCAGCAGCCGCAGGATGGCCGGCGACAGCCCCACCCCGATAAAGCCCATCACCACGCCGGCCACCAGGCACAGCGCGATGGTGGTGTGCACGCCGTCGTGGACGCCCTTCTCGTCCTTGGCGCCAAAAAACTGCGCGATGACAACGCCCGCCCCGGTGCCAAGGCCGGTGAACAGCCCGACCATCAGGTTGACAATGGGGGTGCTGGCGCCCACCGCCGCCAGGGCGTTGGGGCCGATGTAGTTGCCCACCACGATCGAATCCACCGTGTTGTAAAATTGCTGGAACAGGTTGCCCAGCAGCAGCGGCAGCGCGAACAGCAGCAGCTGCTTCCAGATGACGCCCTCGGTCATCAGTCCCTTGTTTTGCTTCATCTCGATCCCTCTTTTTCTTCTAAAAGTCTCTCCCCTTGGGGCGGCTCTTTTTACCGCCCCGGCAAAGCTTTCTCCTACAGCCGCTTAAAGTGCCACATCTGCGAGAAGTAGTCGCCGTTTTTCCACCGCAGCGGCAGTCCCAGATTCATCAGCATCTCCCCGGTGTAGCAGCTGCCGTCCTCGTCCTGATAGCGGGCCGTCTGTTCCAGCCCCGTCAGGCGGACGTTGATGTAGGCCTCCTCCGGCTGACAAAAATCCTTGTAGTACCAGACCGCAAACTCCGACCCGTCCTGCGAGACGGTCATCCAGGCGGTCTGGTTGCCCGCAAAGGGGCTGAGCAGGCGGTAAAATTTCCCCTGCTGCACCAGCGGCCGGATCTGTTTGTAGAGCGCGGTCTGCTCCGCAATCTGCTGCAGCTCCCCGTCGCTCATCGCGCACAGGTTGAGCTCATACCCCAGATTAAACGGATAGGCCACCGCCGCGCGGAAATCAAGCGGCGTCTGCCGCAGCACCTGGTGGTTGGGGGAGGCGGAGATGTGGGCGGTCGTCATCACCGGCGGATAGCACAGCGATGTGCCGTACTGAATCCTGAGCCGGCAGACCGCGTCGCTGTTGTCGCTCACCCAGGTCTGCGGGAAGTAATACATCATCCCCGCGTCCATCCTTGCGCCGCCGGAGGCGCAGTTTTCAAACAGCACCTCGGGGAAGCGGCTGGTCAGCGTCTCCAGCACCCGGTACAGGCCCAGCACATAGCGGTGCAGCAGCTCGTCCTGGCGCTCCGGCGGCAGGCCATCCGAGCCCGGCTCGCTGATGCGGCGGTTGCAGTCCCACTTGACATAGGCGATGTTGGCGCCGGAAAGCACCCGGCTCAGGCTGTCGATCAGGTAATCCTGCACCTCGGTGCGGGACAGGTCCAGACAGAGCTGGTGCCGCCACTGGCTGCGCTTGCGCCCGTTGATGTGGATGCACCAGTCGGGGTGGCTGCGGTAGAGCTCGCTGTCCGGCGACACCATCTCCGGCTCCACCCACAGCCCAAACTGCAGCCCCAGGGCGTTGATCTCCCCGGCAAGCCCCTTCAGGCCACGCGGCAGCTTTTCTTTATTTTCAAACCAGTCCCCCAGGGAGCTGGTGTCGTCGTTGCGGCGACCAAACCAGCCGTCGTCCAGCACCAGCATCTCGATGCCCGCCTTTGCCGCCCTGCCGGCCAGCTCCAGCACGCGCTGGTGGTCGAGCCCAAAATAGAAGGCCTCCCAGGTGTTGAGCACAATCGGGCGCGGGCGGTCCTTCCATCTTCCCCGGTAGAGCTGGTTGCAAAACAGGTCGTGGAACTTTTCCGACATGCCGTTTAGTCCCTTTGGCGAATAGCACAGCACTGCCTGCGGGGTGCAAAACTGCTCGCCCGCATCGAGCTGCCAGCCAAAATTGGTCGGGTGAATGCCAATCTGCACCCGGGCGCTGCGGTACATGTCGCAGGAAACGCCCGCCAGAAAGTTGCCGCTGTAGACTAAGCTCACCCCGTAAGCGTCCCCGCCTGTCTCGGTCGTCTGATGCTCCACCAGGGCAAAAAAGGGATTTTGCTGGTGGGAGGAAATGCCCCTGGTGCTCTCCAGGTACGTTTCCCCGATCCCCAGTTCCCGCTGTTCGATCCAGTGCTCCCGCAGGGCGGTCCCCGACAGCTGAATCATCTTCGCCGGCGCGTGCTTCATGTCCAGGCTCATCGAAAGGGCCTTTTTCAGCTTGAGTTTTCCACCGCCCTGATTCCGAAAGACGGTGTGGCGGGTGATGGCGCCGCTGTGCTCAAAGACGGTGTAGTACAGCTCCACCTGCAGCCCGAGCAGCTCGTCGCTCAAGAGGAGCTTGAGCGTCTGCGCCTGGTCCTCCCTTGCCCACACCGACGGCAGGCCGGGCAGCGCGACCGAGCCGTTTATGATCTCATACCCCCGATAGCGCAGCTCGCAGGCGCAGCACCCATCCTGGCCCACCACCTCAAAGGCGGCGGGGCGGTAGTCGGACAGGCCGTACCCCGGATATTCAAACGGCCAGTATTCGTGCAGGAACATCGGATCGTCCGGCTCGGTGCCCTCAAGCAGCTTTTTTCTGCGGTAAGGCGCTTCCAGATACCAGGATATGGCCGGGTCGGACAGCCGCTTTCCCCAATACAGGTGCATCGGGAAGGCATCCCGATAAATTTTCAGGATGTAGCTGACATCCCCGCCGCACAGATGAAAAAGATTCTCCTTCTCCAAAAAACAGACGCCCATCATTCACCCTCATTTCACTTTTTCCTTAAACTTTCCTTTCAAACGCACAAAAAAATGTCCGTCAAGTCAAAAGGCTTGACGGACATCTTTGGTCTGAGTGGCGGGACTTGAACCCACGGCCTCTACCACCCCAAGGTAGCACGCTACCAGCTGCGCCACACCCAGATGATAGAGAAAATTATACCACAGCCAAACACAAAAATCAAGAGCTAACCGGAAGGATTTCCGGCAAAGATTCTATTCTTTTGTGAAGTGGCTCTTGTCTACGCCGCACAGCGGGCAAACATAGTCGTCCGGTTCCTGGGTGAGGTCGCCCTCATATACATAACCACATACGTCGCATACCCAGCGCTCTGTCTCTGCCATATTTGTTTCCTCCTTATGAAAATGTGTTTTATCAACACCGCACAGCGGGCAGATGTAGTCGTCCGGCTCCTGTGTCAGGTCGCCCTCGTACACATAGCCGCACACGTCGCACACCCACCGCCCTGCGGATGCCTGCCTGTTTTCCTTCTCTTCCTTTTCCAGCGCGATGTAGGATGGGGCGTTCTTCGGCGCGCCGCCGCGGATGACCTCGTGGTAGTAGCGGTAGGTCATCGGGACGGTGGCCGCCAGCTCATACGCCTCCGCCACCGAGGCCAGCACCACCATGTGGGTCGGGGTCTCGGTGACAGAAACCACCTTGCAGATCAGCGCGCCGCAGCACTGCTCGTTTAATACCGGCAGGCCGTCGCGCATCGTGTAGTCGATGCCCTCATATTTGTCGTGGTCCCTGCCCGAGACAAAGCCCAGCTTCTGGATGACCTCCTTGCGGGTCTTTTCCGAGAGGATGGACACCGCAAAACGGCCCTCCCGCTCGAGCAGCTCCCAGGTGCAGTTGTTCTTGTTCATGCTGATGGCGACAATCGGGTTTTCGCTGGTCACCTGAAAGACGGTGTTGACGATGCAGCCGCAGGGGCGCTCGCCGTCCATCACGCCGATCAGGTACAGCCCATAAGAGAGGTTGCGCAGTACTTTTTCCTTGATGTCCATTTTCAATCTCCTTACTTTTATACTATAGATATCCGTCCAGGCCGCGCACCGAGACTTCCCCCGCGCGCACCTTGATTTCTTCTCCTTCTTCGCTTTGGCAGATCAGCTGCCCGTCCCGGTCCAGCCGGGCGGCAAAGGCGGTGTACTCGCCCGCCTCTGTCTTTATTTTGACGGTTCTGCCGAGGGTTATGCAGCGGGCCGAAACATCCTGCAGCAGCGCCTGCGGCTCTGCTACTGCCTGTGCGCATCTTTTTTGCAGGCTTTGGCCGATTGCCCGCAGCAGTTCTTCGCGCTTTAAGGACGCTCCCAGCACGCCCAGCACCGAGCCGGCGTCCGGCAGGCCGCGCCCGTCAAACACCTCCTGCGGCTGCAGGAGATTGACCCCGATGCCGCAGACCGAAAAGCTCTGCTGCCCCACCCGGTGCTCGCAGAGGATGCCCGCCAGCTTGCGGCAGCGGTCGTCCCGCTGCGCGACAATGTCGTTGGGCCACTTGAGCGCTGCGCCCTGCGCCCCAAGGCTGTCCAGCGCGTCCAGCACCGCCATCCCCGCCGCCAGCGGCAGCAGCAAAAGCGCGTCCCCCTGCAGGCTTTTCAGCAGCCAGGAGGCCAGCAGGCTCTGTCCGGGGGCGTCCTGCCAGCTTCTGCCAAGGCGGCCCTTGCCCGCTGTCTGGTGGTCGGCCACCACCACGGTGCCGTCGGGCAGCAGCGCTCCCTGGCGCTTGAGGTACTCGTTGGTGGAATCCACCGACTCCAGATGAATCACCTGCCCTGTGCTCATCGGGCAGTCTCCTCCAGCTTCAGGTGGGCGCAGACAAGGCTTTTGCCCTGTATATCGATCACCCCATAGGTCGGGTAAAGCGGCCCGCGCGGGCTGCCGAGGCTGCCGGGATTGAGGAAATGGATCCCATCCCGATACTCATAAAAGGCCTCGTGGGTGTGGCCGAACAGCACCACCGACGCCCCCTTCTTTTTGGCTTCCAGGGCAAGCTCGTCCAGCCCGCCCTTGACGCCCCACTGGTGGCCGTGGGTGCAGAAAAACTTGACGTCCCGGACATAGGAAATCAGATTATATTCAACGTCGCTGACAAAATCGCAGTTGCCGCAGACGCACCATCCTTCCTTTGGCACGCCGCGCATCGCCTGGCGGAAGTCCCGCAGCCCATCGCCCAGGAAGATGAACAGTTCCGCCTGCGGCTGCTGCTCGATCACCTGTTTGACGCGGTCGGCTCTGCCATGGGAATCCGACATCACAACAATTCTCATAGGTTCCTCCTCTATTTTGGCTCACCCTTATTATCGTACAAATTCGCCTTTTTTGCAACCACCTTTTTGCGGTTTCTGCTTCTTTTTAGCCCCGCGCCCCGGGGAGTTTGTGCGGGGCGGGTGGCCCCTGCTCCTCCAATGCAGGCGCTCCGCCCTGCACCCGGGTGACTTTCCCGTCGCGGGGAAAGTCACCAAAGGCGCGCCAGGGGCTACGCCCCTTGGAACCCGCTGGTGCAAAGTCTCCGCCCTTTTCGCGCTCGCTGCGCTGCGCTCCGGCTCGCGCCGGGCTGGTTTCTGCCACAGAAAAAGACCGATTTGCCACTTTGAGTTTGTAGGCAAACCGGTCTTTGTTGTTTCCTTTGGCTTCATCGAGGAAAGATTTTTTCTATTAATCCGTGGCGCGGTGGCATTTAGTTGCACGTTTGGGTGCAACTTTTTGGGGGATTCGGGGTATAGGTGAAGGGGGTTTTTGCGTGGGGAAGATGGAGCGGAGGTGTAACCAGGGGTGTAACGAAGTGGTGTAACCAGCTCGGAAAAGGCGGCGCGGAGCCAGGTTGTTCATATTTTATTCATAATTATCCTTGTAAAAAGAGGGCTTCGTTGCAGGCTGGTTACAGGCTGGTTCCATACCTGGTTACACCCTAAAATGGCTTTGTTAAGCCGTTTGTTGGACTTAGTGTAACGAAAGTAACCAACTTTTATAAAAAAAGATATTTGGTAAAATAGAGATATAGAAAAGTGTTTAGACCTCCGTTACCACTATTGTATCAACTAATTGTGAGTAAATTGTGACGCCCTTATCCGGCGCGGAGGGGAGCGCAGACCTGCGCCTCCCTCAACTCTCCCCGTGGAGAGTCCTTCTGGGGGGAACGGCGCGCGCGCCGTTGGGGGGATGATAATGCCCCCCAAGGGGGTTCAGGGGGACACCCCCTGACACGCCTTTGGTGACTTTCGTCGTGAAACGAAAGTCACCCGGGTGCAGGGCGGAGCGCCTGCATAGTGGGTGCAGGGGGCACCCGCCCCTGCAAAATCCCCCGGGGGTGGAGGGGCGGAGCGCCCTCCCCATGGGGGTTGTGGGGGCCTTCGGCCCCCACTTAGGTGGAGCGCAGAGGAGGGCGTTAGCCCTCCTCGCATCCGGCGGCAGGCCGCCGCCAAAAAGTCGGAGGCAACTTTCCGGTTTTGCCCTCATATAATAAGAAAAAGAAAATCCGTCTGTACCTAAAACGCAAAAAGGAGCGACTTGCCATGAACCAAAATCAAATCTCCCCCGCCCAGCTCGAGCTGCTATTGAAGATGGCGGGCAAACAGCTGCACATCGACCCGCAGGCGCTGCGCCGCCAGCTGGAAAACGGCGACCTGAGCGCGCTGGGAAACCAGCAGCAGCAAATCCAGCAGCAGATGCAGCAGCTATTAAACGACCCGCAGAAGATGCAGGAGCTGTTAAACCGCCTGCGCTGAACCCATTCTCTCACCGCAAAGGAGTGATCCGCTTTGCCCCAAACCGAAAATATTGGCGACTTGCTGCTCCAGCAGCTAAACGACCCGCAGAAGATGCAGCAGCTCGGACAGATGCTCTCCTCCCTGGGGCTGGGCGGGCCGGCCAACGCGCAGACAAATTCCCAGCAGGCATCCTCTGAACCCAACCTCTCCGCCCTGCTCTCGTCCTTACAGCAGCAGATGGAGAACGGGAGCAGCGGCCAGAACCAGCCTTCGCAGGCCCCTGCGGGAGCCAATCTTTCCGCCCTGCTCTCGACTTTACAGCAGCAGATGGAAAACGGGAGCAAGGGCAGTTCTGCTTCTACAACAGAAGCTGCTGCCCCCAATCTCTCCTCCCTGCTCTTGGCCCTGCAGCAGGGCGCGGCGCAAAATGGTACAAACTCTGCAGGGCAGGCTCCATCAGGAGCTGATCTCTCCTCCCTGCTGTCCACGCTGCAGAGTTCCCCATCCGGGGCCAACGCGCCCGCCATCAGCATGGACACCATCTTAAAAATTCAGCGGACAATGCAGGCCCTCTCCCGCTCCAACCCGAACATCGACCTGCTGCGGGCGATGCGGCCGCTGCTCTCCCCGCGGCGGGCCAGAAAGGTGGACGACGCCATCCGCATCATGCAGCTGATCCAGCTGCTGCCGGCCCTCAAGGAGAGCGGCCTGTTCGCGCTGGGAGGTGACAGCCAATGAAGTGGGAAGAAAAGCGATACACCCCGCAGGAGCTGCAGCGGATGCAGCAGGAGGCGGTGGAGCGGGTCCGCCAGATGCAGCGCCGCTCCGAGCAGGCCATCCGCCACTCGCCGCGCGCGCCCTCCTTCTTTGTCCAGGATTCCCCGCAGCAGCAGGAGCAGCAGCGTCAGCCAGAGCTGCCGCCGCAGGAGCCAGTACAACAGCCACAGCCCGCTCCTTCTCCTGCGCCGCAGCCGGAGCCAAGACCACAGCAGCAACATTCATCCCAGGGGCAGCCTTCTGCCAACGGGTCTGGTCTTTCCCTTCCCGCGCCGGGACAGGGCGGCTTCTCGCTCGAGCAGGTGCTGGACAGCCTGCACCTGGACCACGACCGGCTGCTCATCCTCGCCCTGTTCTTTCTGCTGGCCGGGGAAAAGTCCGACAACGGCCTGATGCTGGCGCTGCTCTACCTCTTTTTGTAGTCCTCGTACCAGCGCGGGACCTCCCGCTCAAAGTTGTCGTAGGCGCGCATCGACCGCTCATAGCGCGCCCGCATCCCGTCGACCTCCCCCTGCCCAAAGGGCACTGCCCACAACAGGCTGTACAGGATGGTGTAGGCCACATAGACCTTCTGCACCTGCCAGAAAGCGGGCGGGATTTCCCCGTCAAAATACCCATCTATCCGCCCGGCAGCGAAGGGGACGCTGTCCTCGGCGTCGAACAGCTCCACCTTGTAAAATTCCTCGTAGGGGTCAACCGGGCGCATCCGGTTAAAGTCGATGACCGCCGCTTCCCCCTGCGGGGTGTAGATCAGGTTGCCCGCATGGAAATCCCCGTGGCACCAGACCGGCGGGCGCTGCCCCACCAGCCCGACCTGCTCCCGCGCAAAGCGCAGCGGCCGCTCGTCGCCGGGCAGGCGCAGCTGCCCCTGTTCGTACTGGTCCAGGCGGGAGAGGATCTTTTGCTGCTGTTCCTCCCTGCTCTTGCCCTCGCCGGGGCGCAGCGGCAGGGTGTGGATTTTTCTGAGCACCCGGCTTGCCTGCACCCCCAGGCGGTACTGCTCGTCCTCGGGCAGGGCCGGCAGCGCCTGGCGCAGGTCGCACCCCTCCACCCAGCCGAGCAGCTGGTAGACCGCATCCTCCCGGCAGCCAAAGGCCACCGCCCGGGACACCGGCAGTCCCATCGCGTCAAGCTGCCGCACCCGCTCAAACTCCCGGCGCTTTTTTTGCTCCTCCTGCTTTGCCGACAGGCGCAGCACAAAGCGTTCGCCTGCCCCATCTTCCAGCAGGAATTTGCGGTCGCCGGACCAGCCCTTTTCGATCGCCTCCACCAGGCGGCAGCCCAGCGACTGTGCAAGGCCCTGTACATTCATTTTTCTCCCTCCCTTTCTCTTTTTCATTATACTGCTTTGCCGCGGCCGGGACAAGCTTTCAGGGCCGCTGCGAAAAAATTCCTTTTCTGTTCCCTTTTCTCATTGACAATCGACGCAAAGAACAGTAAACTGATTTTGTAGACTTTTCTTATACCGCTGCTGCCCGCAACCTCTTTCCGCCGTTTTTTCACGGCAGGAAATTTTGATAGCAGAATGGAGGATTCTTTATGCTCGAAACGTTAATTCCTTTATACTGCCTGACCGGCTTTGTCGGCTCGGGCAAAACCACCGCCCTGCTCAGCATCCTGCGCCAGAACCCGGACAAAAAGATCGGCGTCATCTTCACCGAGCCGCCCCTTTTGCACCGGCAGAATATTCAGGAGAAGGAGGACATCTCGATCGAGATGCTGGACAACGGCTCGCTGCAGTGCAGCTGCAGCGAGGACGCCCTGGCGCAGGCGCTGGCCTACATGCACCGCTGCCAGCCGGAGATGGTGTTTGTGGAGGTGTCCGGCCTGTCCGACCCGGTCCACGTCAAAAAAATTCTGGAGAGCGAGGAAAACGCCGGCCTGATGCAGCACTATGCGGTGCAGGGCATCATCTGTCTGATCGACGCGGACAACTTCATGGAGCAGATTCAGGACGTGGAGATGGTGGGGCGCCAGCTGTGCCACTGCCACCTTGCGGTCATCAACAAGGCGGACCTGGTGGCGCCGGAGCTGCTGGGGATGCTCAAGGCGCAAATCCACCGCATCAATCCCGACTGCGACATCGTCAGCTGCTCCTACGGCGGCTTCAGCCTGGAGCTGCTCGAGCACGACCTGCTCTCCCACCCCACCAGCGAGGAGGAGGATACGGATGCCGGACGCCTGCCCGACTCGATCGTGCTCAACTGCGTCCACCGCCTGCCGCGGGACAAGGTGGTCGCCTTCATCGAGCGCTTCATCCCCGAGACCTACCGCATCAAGGGCTTCTGCCTGTTTGAAAACGGCTGGAGCCAGGTGGACGTGGTGGGCTCCCGCATCCACTTTGCCCCCTGCATGCCGCACTCGTCGTCCCGCCTGATCTTTATCTCCAAGATCGGCCACGCCCTCTCCAAACCGCTTGCCGAAAGCTGGGAGGAGCTGATCGGCCTGCCCATGCAGCTGCACGACTAGCCGGACGCCTGCCGCTTCCTCAGGCTATGCAGCTTTTGCTTCACTTTTTCGTTGCCGCATCTTTACAATGCTGTGTTCCCGCAAAGCATCCGCTTTGCGGGGTTCTTTATTTTTGGACAAAACACGCATCTGACTGGTGGCCATCTTTATTTTCTTTTGTAAAATCAGGTGTGTATAAATTCACTCTATTAAAATTTTATGCAAAATTCCCCTTCACGCTTCCGCCATCCGCCTTGTTTCTTTACATATTTTTCATATAGCTTTGTCGCTTTTGTCTGTTAAAGCATCTTGGATTTGTAGGCTTTTACCAATGAATTTTCCATTCTGGAAAAAACGTTTTTTTTCGATTTGTCAATTTCATAAAAAATTCATATTTTGGTGAAAACGTCTTGTTTTTAAGCGTTTGCTGTAGTATAATACAGTAAGAAAGCATAAAGATTGCCGGCAATCTTTATGTGAGGAGGAACGGGTTCCTCCTCGATCTTTTTAATCTTCTATGAAGGGGTGTTTTTATGTATTGGTGTTTACTTGGCGTGCTTGTCGTAATTGTGGGCTTCGCCATTAAACTCGAACCGATCGCCATCATCTTTGTCTCCGCCGTCGTCACCGCAATCGCTGGCAGCATCAACGTGGTTGACCTGCTGGAGATCATCGGCACCAACTTTGTCTCCAGCCGCAGCCAGCTGATCACCATCATCCTGATGATCCTGACCGGCACCCTGGAGCGCAACGGCTTGAAGGAAGCTGCCGCCGACCTGATCCGCAAGATCAAGGGCCTGACCTCCGGTATGCTGATCGCCATCTGGGGCGTCATCGACCAGCTGTGCATCATCTTCAAGATCCCGATCACCGGCATCACCAGCTTTGTCCGTCCAATCCTGATGCCTATGACCACCGGTATCATCGAAGCGCACGGCTATGATGTCGATCCGGAACATGAGGAGACCATCAAGGCCCTGTACGGCAAAGACTACAACATTTCCAACTTCTTTGGTCAGTGCCTGTTCGCGGCCAACTCCTCGGTACTGCTCATCCAGTCCACCCTGCTTTCCATCGGCTACGAGGTCGACGTTATGCAGATCGTTGTTGTTCAGATCCCAGTCGCCATCTTCGCTGCGATCGTCAACGCAACCCAGGCCCTCATCGTCGATAACCGCCAGATCAAGAAACATTATCCTGACATCTACAAGAAGGGTAATGCTGCCAAAGCCAACTAAGCGGAAGGGGGACAAATTCAGATGTTATCTTACTTTATGAGCGCTGATTACACCATCTCCGACAAGCTTGTACAGATCATGTACATCCTGTCCGGCCTCTTCTGCATGTACTGCGGCGTCAGAGCGTGGATGGTAAAAGCCAACAAACACTACATTCCAACCGGATGCTTCTGGTTCGCGCTGGGCATCGTTGTCGCGTTCGGCCAGTGGCTGCCTGCAATCGCAAGCGGCATCATCGTCGCCATCGTCAGCGTCCCTGCTGCGCTGAGCATGGTAAAACGCGGCAACCTGGAATCCGCAACCAAAGAGGAACAGCAGAAGAACTTTAAGAAGATCGGTATGAAGATCTTTATCCCAGCGTTCGGCGCCGGTGTGTTCTCCATCCTGATCTCCGTCTTCCTCTCCGGCTGGAGCTCGCTGCTCGGCTCGTTGTTTGCGACCATCGTCGGCGTCATCCTGCTGGTTATCTGGAACCGCGAGAACAAGGCAATGACCTTCCTGGAGGAGGGCCGCCGCTTCCTGGATATGACCGGTCCTACCTACATCATGCCTCTGCTGCTGACCTGCCTGGGCGCGGTCTTCACCGAGGCCGGTGTTGGCGACGCGTTCTCCAATCTGTTTGGCGCCATCATCCCTGCCAATAATGTTTACATCGGTATTGTTGCGTACGCTGTCGGCATGATGCTCTTCACCATCATCATGGGCAACGCCTTCGCCGCGATCACCGTTATGACTGTCGGTATCGGTGTTCCGTTTGTTATCAGCCAGGGCGCAAATCCGCTGTACATGGTAACGCTGGCAATGACCTGCGGCTACTGCGGCACCCTGCTCACCCCAATGGCTGCAAACTTCAACATCGTTCCCGGTATCTACCTGGAGGTCAAGAACAAATATTCCATCATCAAGATGCAGGTCATCCCTTCCATCCTGATGCTGGTCTTCCAGATCATCTACATGTGCCTGATGGTCAACGCATAAAACATATCGTTTTTGGAAAAGGGTCTGTCGCGCTTCGCTTCAGGCCCTTTCCAGAACCTTTAAAGGATGTGATCCCGCAATGCTGTCTATCGAAGAAGGAGCGGATATTGTCATCCATCGATGGTGCCGGGTCAAACCGGATGAAAAGGTTCTGATTATCACCGACGACACCCACCAGCAGGAAGGTCTTGCGCTGTGGCGGGCGGTGCAGCGGGCCGGCGGGGCTGTCTCGATGGTCACCATTCCGGAAAGCAGCTCCCAGCCGGGACACCTGTTTGACACCATGCTGGAATTTTTCTTATACAACGATGTCATCATCGGCGCCACCAACTTCTCGCTGATCACCACGCGGGCGGTGCGGGAGGTGCTGCTTCACGGCAAACGCTTTTTGTCGCTGCCACTTGCCACCAACAACCGCCAGTCGATGCTTACCTTCGACTTTTTGCAGATGGATCCCAGCGAAGCTGCGGAGGCTGCCTCCGGTATGCTGCGGGTTTTGTCCCAGTCACAGCAGATTCATGTTACCACCGCGCTCGGCACCGACCTTACCTTCGGCAAAAGGGGACGGCAGCCGGGGCTGTTTAACGGTATGGCCGACACCTCTGGCAAGGTGGGCTCCTCCAGCTTTGAAATCTACATCGGCATCGAGGAAACCAAAACCAATGGGCACGCTGTGGTAGATGCCTCGCTCGGCTATATCGGCGTTCCATCCTCCCCCATTGCCCTGACCTTTCACGATGGCAGGCTGTCCGAGATCGAGCAGAGCGCCGCCGGGGAGGTTCTGCGCTGCTATATGGACAGCTTTGACGATCCCGGCATCTATGTCGCCGGGGAGTTTGGCATCGGTCTCAACCGCCGCTCCCGCTGCCTTGGCAACTGCTACATCGAGGACGAATCCACCTTCTCCACCTTCCATATCGGCATGGGGAGAAACCTGGCTCTGGGCGGCATCCACGACGCCGCCGGCCATTTTGACCTGGTCTTTCGGGAGCCAACCATCTATGCTGACAGCACGCTGATTATGAAAGACGGCCTTCCCGCCGTTTGATTCATAAGTGTAACCTCATGAAAAAACACGCTATTTTTAATGAAAAAGGAGAATGTACCATGAAAGTTTTGATTACCGGTTTTCAGCCATTCGGCAAAGAAACAATGAACCCTTCCTTCGAAGCTGTCCGCCTGCTGCCAGATGAGATCATGGGCGCGCAGATTGTCAAAGCCGAGATCCCGGTTGTCTTCCACAAGGGCGGCGAAAAGGTTCAGGAGCTTGTCCGCAGCGAGAAACCGGACATCGTCATTCTGGTCGGTCAGGCCGGCGGCAGAACCGCGATGAACCCGGAGCGTGTCGCCATCAACTGCGAGGACTGCCCGACCGGCGGCCCGGACAACGAAGGCAACGTTCCACAGGGTGAAAAGATCTATGAGGACGGCCCGGACGCTTACTTCTCCAAGCTGCCAATCAAAGCGATGGTCAAAAAGATGATGGACAACGGCGTTCCGGCCTCCGTTTCCAACACCGCTGGCACCTATGTCTGCAACGACCTGATGTACCATCTGCTCTATCAGATCGACCATGAGTTCCCGAATATCCGCGGCGGCTTCATCCATGTTCCGTACGCGACCATTCAGAACCATCCGAACTTCGCTTCGATGACCATCGAGGAGATCAGCAAAGGCCTGAAGCTCTCCATCGAGGCTGCAATCGAAAACGAAAAAGACATTGTTTCTGCAAGCGGCTCCACCCACTAACCTCAGTGTTTTCCCTCACAGTGCGCTTTTGCTCCCTGTGAGAAATGCCCCTTGAGTTTCCCTCAGGGGGCTTATTTTTATCCAGGAGGCTTTCTCTGTTATGTTTTCCTTTTTCAAAAAAAAGACAGATCCCTTTACCGTCCGCATCAAGGAATACGAACAGCCCCGTTTTGTCGCCGGCATGCAGACGCCAACCACCAAGCGCAGCTACCGCAAGGATGTCAGCGCGCTGCAGACCTCCTTCAACGGCAAGCGCGACCAGCTGCAAAACCGCACCAACCCCAGCGGCACCATGGTCATCTTCTCTCTGCCGGACAGCGCCGGCAGCTTCACCTACTTTGTAGGGGACCTGGTGGATACCGCCCAGCAGGCTGACTGCTTTGTTGTGCGGGAGCTGCCCGCAGGCAAATACGCCCACATCAGCATCGACTTCAAGGTTCCGACCGACCTTCCGCTGAAGATGGCCAAAGCAAAAAAATATTTCTTCCACACCTGGCTGCCAAACTCGGGCTACAAGATACTGGACGGCATCGAGTCCTGCGAGCTGTACGACCGCCGCAGCAAGATTGCGCTGCCCTCGATGGAGCTGATCTTCCCGCTGCAGTCCAAGCAATAACGGTCAATCCAAAAAACAAAAACGCACAGCAAAGGGCCGCCCCTGACAGGACGGCCCTTTGGTATGTTCTCTTTTATTTTTCGGTGCTGTCCGCAGAGTCCTGCTCCCGCAGGATCTGCTCCTGCACCGCATTGGTCAGATCCCGGCTGCGGTAGTCCGGCCCCAGGTCGATGACCAGGTAGGAGAGCAGCAGGTTTGCCATCGCCATCGGCAGGGTCAGGGAATTGTAAAAGACCCGGGTGGAGGTGTGGCAGACCAGCAGGTATTTGCTGTACTGCACCGTCGGGGAGGAGATGCTGTCGGTGATGGTCAGCAGCTGTGCCCCGCGCGAGACGGCGTTTTTGGCGATGCTGCCCAGCGGATAATAGTACTTTGGAAAGGCGATGAAGATGACCAGATCCTCCGGCGTCATCACTTCCAGCTTCTCCTGGGTGTCGTTGAGGCTGCTCAGGTCGATGATCTGCGGGTCAAAGTAGAGCAGCTTCAGCCTTGCCGCCAAAAACTCCGCCAGCACATGGGAGATGTCGTGCGCGCAGATGAAGATGCGCTTGCTGCGGCGGATGGCCTCGGCGGCGGAGATGATTGCCAGCAGATCCAGCGAGGAGAAAAACTTTTTGCACGCCTCCGACTCCTCCTTGCAGATTTCCCGCAGCAGCTCCGACTTGCCGTTCTCGTCGGTGATGGTGGCGTCCGGCACAAAGTACTGCGGGGAGGAGAGGAGCTTGACCATGTTCTGGGTGTACTCCCGGAAGGCGTTTTTCATCTCCAGGAAGTTCGCGTACCCCAACTTCTGGCAAAAGCGCAGCAGCGTCAGCTCGGAGGAGGCCGTCTTTTTGCTCAATTGGGCCAGCGTGATATAGGCGATGTCCTCCGGAGATTCCAGCAGGCAGTCCGCGATGCTTTTTTGCTTTTTGGTCATCTTGGGATACAGCGCATTTATTCTTTGAATAACATCCATATTTTTCCCTATCCTTTTTCCGAATTTTAAGGTTAAAAATAAAGGCTCTCCGCCCCCCGATCTTTACTTTCATCTGCACAGCGTATATAATGAAGCGGAGAGAGGCATCTTTCTGCAAGCCCTTCTAGTTAATATTTTACAGGATATTGATGCAAATGTAAAGGATTATTGTTAAAATAAAACAAGATTTTCGTCAACTTTTAATTGATTTTTTCAATCCGACAAAGAAAATCCCTTATTTTTTTACCCAAAGGAAAGGATGATCCAGATGTATCTTGCCAAATTGACAACCGCGCAGGCCAAAACCGTCCTGCAAAATGACCCCATCGTCGTCATTCCGGTGGGCAGCACCGAGCAGCATGGCCCCCAGTGCGCCCTGGGCACCGACTTTATGATCCCCAGCTACCTGGCGGACAGGATTGCCGATCTCGACAACGTGCTGGTGGTGCCTGCCGTCCCCTACGGTGTCTGCCCCTATCACATGAGCTTTGCCGGCAGCATCGACCTCGGCTATGAGGGACTCTACACCGTCCTGCGCAGCATCGCCTTCTCGCTGATGCAGCACGGCGCGCGGCGCTTTCTGGTTCTCAACGGTCACGGCGGCAACAATCCTTCGATCGACAAGATGGCGCTGGAGGTCTACCACGCGGGCGGCATCTGCGCCAGCATCGACTGGTGGAGCCTGGTGGGACAGCTGGACCCCTCGCTCAAGGGCGGCCACGGCGATTTTCTGGAAACCTCGGCCATGATGGTGGTCGAGCCTGAGGCAGTCCACCTGGAGCTGTGCCAGCCGATGAACGCCCACGACCCGAGCGAAAACGCCAAGGCCGCCTACATCCAGGCGGTGGATTTTCAGGGCGGCATGGTTCGCCTGCCGCGGGACACCAGGGAAAACGCGCCGAGCGGCTGGTTCGGTCCCGGCGACCCCAAACACTCCAGCCAGAAAATCGGCCAGCGCGCCATCAAACTTTCGGTCTCCTATATCCGCGACTTTGTGGAGGAGTTCCACAGGTTCCCGCTCGGCCCCCGAAAATAATTTTCCCCCAGCGACAAAAATGGTTCGCCAGCCCCTTAACGGGGATAGCGAACCATTTTCTTTTTGAAATCCTGTTTGTTTTAAAGCTTACATACCGCCGCCCCAGCGCTCGCTGCGCTCCAGCACGGCTTTGCCTTCCCGCAGGCTCTGCGGCACGTTGATGATCCGCTGGTTGCGGCTTCCCCGGAAGCGCGCCTCCAGGGTGCGCTCCGCCAGCAAAAACGGCCCGTCGATCAGCACATCGATGTTGTTCAGCAGCTCCCGCTGCTCCGGTGTGCCGTCCAGCAGCTCCTCAAAGGTATAGCCGCTGTAGGCCGCCACCTCATAGCCGTTTTCGCGCAGCAGCTTTGCAAGCTCTGCGTGCTCCGCCGCCTGTGCGAACGGCTCGCCGCCCGACAGGGTCACCCCGCGGATGAGAGGATTCTGTTTGACCATCGACAAAATCTGCTCGGGACGCATCCGTGTGCGCTCGGCAAACTCCCAGGTTTCGGGGTTCTGGCAGCCGGGGCAGTGATGCGGACATCCCTGACAAAACACCGTCAGGCGGATGCCAGGGCCGTCCACGATGCTCTCGCCGATGATTCCCGCTACATTGATCTTCATCGCTTATCTGCAGCAGCCGTTGGTCAGGCCGTGTTTGACGCGGTCGTGCTCCTCGGCCTTTTTGGCGTCGTTCCATTTATCCATGGTGCCGACCAGGTAGCCGGTGATGCGGCGGATTCTCTCAAAGCGGACGTCTTTTCCTACGGTGGACTGTTTCTGCATAGCGGACATGATTCATTCTCCTTTTCTTCTATCTCATTCTTGTTAATTTACTGTTTTTCTTCCACATCCGTTGAGGCTATCAGTTGATGCCGCGGAAGGTCGGGATATCCGGGTACTGCTTGCGCAGCTGGGCCAGCTTCTCCGGGCTGATCGCCTCGCCGTCGCGTCTGCCGCAGCGCGGGCAGACGTCGCCGATGACGCCGACATAGCCGCAGACCGGGTCGCGGTCGACCGGATGGTTGATCGAGCCATAGCCGATGCCTGCGTCGTGCATGCAGCGGACCACCGACTCAAACGCCTCGACGTTGTTGGAGGTGTCGCCGTCCAGCTCGACATAGCTGATGTGGCCGGCGTTGGTCAGCGCGTGGTAAGGCGCCTCCTTGTTGATCTTGTCATAGGCGGAGATGTTGAACCACACCGGAATGTGGAACGAGTTGGTGTAATAGTCGCGGTCGGTGACGCCCGGGATGTTGCCGTAGCGCTTTTTGTCCATCCGGATAAACCGTCCGGACAGGCCCTCCGCCGGGGTGGCCAGCAGGGTGAAGTTCATCTTCATCTCCTGGCTCTTGCGGTCGCAGTAGTCGCGCATATATTTGACAATCTGCAGGCCCTTCTGCTGCATCTCGTCGCTCTCGCCGTGGTGATGGCCGTACAGGGCGGTCAGCGTCTCGGCAAGGCCGATAAAGCCGATCGAGAGGGTGCCGTGCTTGAGCACCTCGCGCACCTCGTCGTTGGGGCCCAGCTTGTCGCTGTCCAGCCATACGCCCTGCCCCATCAGGAACGGGAAGTTGTAGACCCGCTTGGCCGCCTGAATTTCAAAGCGGTCGAGCAGCTGGTTGGCCACCAGATCGAGCATCTTGTCGAGCTTCTGGTAGAACAGCTTCTCGTCGTGGTTGGACTCGATGGCCAGGCGCGGCAGGTTGATCGAGGTGAAGGACAGGTTGCCGCGGCTGTAGCTGATCTCGCGGGTCGGGTCATAGACGTTGCCCATAACGCGGGTGCGGCAGCCCATGGTCGCCACCTCCGTCTCGGGATGGCCGGGTTTATAGTACTGCAGATTAAACGGCGCGTCCAGGAAGATGTAGTTCGGGAACAGTCTCTTTGCGCTGACCTTGCAGGAGAGCTTGAACAAATCATAGTTCGGGTCGCCCTCGTTGTAGTTGACCCCTTCCTTCACCTTAAAGACGTGGATTGGAAAGATGCAGGTCTCGCCGTGGCCCAGGCCCGCGTCGGTGGCCAGCAGGATGTTCTTGATGACCATCCGTCCCTCCGGGGAGGTGTCGGTGCCGTAGTTGATCGAGCTGAACGGGGTCTGCGCGCCGGCGCGGGAGTGCATGGTGTTCAGGTTGTGGACAAAGCCCTCCATCGCCTGATAGGTGTCACGGTCGGCCTTGCGGGTTGCGCGGTGACGGGCAACCTCCACCAGTCGCGCCGCCTTTGCCTGCGGGATCTGGTAGCGCTCGGTCAGGCCCTCGGCCACCGCGGCGTCAAATTCCTTGGCGCCGTCCTCCAGGCGGGGGGTAAAGCCTGTCTTTTCCTTGGCCTGTTTGAGGATGGCGTCGACGCCTTCCTTCTCGTCCTCGGTGTCCAGATAGTCCTCCACGCCCTCCATCAGCTTGTTGGTGTAGGCTTTGCGGAAGGTCTTGGCGACGCCCAGCGCCATGCCGTAATCAAAGTTCGGGATGCTCTGGCCGCCGTGCTGGTCGTTCTGGTTGGACTGGATGGCGATGGCCGCCAGCGCCGCGTAGCTCTGGATGCTCTGCGGCTCGCGCAGGAAGCCGTGGCCGGTGGAGAAGCCCCCGTCGAACAAGTTGATGATGTCGATCTGGGTGCAGGTGGTGGTCAGCGAATAAAAATCGAAGTCATGGATGTGGATGTCGCCCTCCCGGTAGGCCTTGGCCTGTTCCGGGGTCAGCAGGTAAGCCTCGTTGTAGGCTTTGGCGCCCGCTGTGCCGATCTGCAGCATGCTGCCCATCGCGGTGTTGCCGTCGATGTTGGCGTTGTCGCGCTTGACGTCGCTCTGGCGGGCGTCCACCTTGGTGATCTCATCGATGGTCTTCATCAGGCTGGTGTTCGCCTCACGAATACGGGTGCGGTTGGCGCGGTAGAGGATGTACTGCTTGGCGGCGTCGTCAAAGCCCAGCCGCATCAGCTCGCGCTCAACGACGTCCTGGATCTCCTCGATCTTCGGCGGGGTATCGGGATATTTGGTTTCCAGGTCCTTCACGACCGCCTCTGTCACCGCCGCAGCGCCCTGCAGGGTCGCGCAGCCGGCCGCCTTCATCGCCTTCTCCACAGCGGACAGAATCTTGGTGCTGTCAAAGCTGACGATTCGACCGTCCCTTTTGATAACTTCCTTCATCATCTCGATTCCCCCATTTAATAATTAAAAATATATATAATACAAATTGTATAATAAATTTTATTATTTATAATCTATAATTTGTATTTACTTTTTTCTTATACCACTACATATAGATATTGTCAAGGTAAAATACCTTGACAATATCTATATATTTACATTTATAAAAAATATTAAAAAAACGCTTGACACCAGACTTTATCTGCGCAACGCTCAAAAAAAGCAATAAATTTAGGCAAAAAATTTTCTCCCTATCCAACAAAATAAAGTCTTCGATTTCCACAATTTGCAGTAATTATATGCTCGCTTTTTTTCTTTGTTTTACCTTTTTATTCTTTTATTATAGTTTTTATTACCTTTTTTCCTTCTTCAAATTTACAATGCGTATAATCCCCGCTTTTCGCTTTCCCTCTCTCCGATTTCATCGAAACGAAAAGTGTGCTCAAGAATCTGTCCGCTACACGCGCACAGCTTTCTTTCAGCTTCGCTCGCCCAGCAGGCGATTTACAAAGGCGTTGAGCGCCTCGCACGGCTCGTACTTGGTGCGGTAACCCACACCGTCGATGATGACAAAGGGGTTGTAGGCCACCACCTGCGTCGTCGAGCCGTCCCGCAGGGTTACATCAAAAACCACCGCCTGTCCCGCATAGTCGGTGTAGCTGTTGTCGCCCTGGTAGAGGACCACCTTCTGCAGAAGCGGCAGCAGCTCCCCGGCCTCAGCGCCGGTGAGCACAAAGCTCTGGTCCGGCGGGGTCAGCGTCAGCTCCACCTGGGCGATGTCCGCTTTCTCCCAGCTTCGGAACGGTTTCTGCCCGATCAGTCTGGTCTTGACAACGGCCACGACAAAGACAGCCGCCAGCACGGCCACCACAGCCAGCATCCTTCTCTTTGCAGTTCTGCTGAACATGCGATCCCCTCCTTTGCTTCCATTGTACCACATTCGTGGTATCCTATCAAGCGGGGGAAGTTCTTTTCTTTTCCGAAACAAATTTAACAGATTCTTGATGGAAACCCACCCCTTTCTCTGCTATACTCAAAATGGTATAATAGAATAAAGCAGAAAAAAGGAAGAGAGAAAGAGGGAAGAGAGAAAGAGGGAAGAGAAGATTATGGCAATCAAAACCGTCGTGATCGGCTATCAGCCCAAGACCAAAAGGATGGCGCAGCGCATCGAAGAAACCGCCAACGAGATGGAGGCACAGGGGTACCAATTCATCACCTGCTCGGTAACCCCCAGCGCCAGGGCCATTTTAATCTTTCGGGAAACCGGCGAGCGCAAAAGCTCCCCCGCTGCACCAATAACAGAAAGGGATTTATAAAAGAGATGGAAAACAGAAATAAAATTGATTTCAACCAGAAGAAAGGCTTCATCTGTGACATGGACGGCGTCATCTATCACGGCAACCGCATCCTGCCGGGCGTCGCGGAATTCATCCAGTGGCTGCACGATGAAAACAAGGAATATCTGTTCCTCACCAACAACAGCGGCTACACCCCGCGGGAGCTCCAGCAGAAGCTGGCCCGCATGGGACTGGACGTGCAGGAGGAGCACTTTTACACCAGCGCCCTTGCCACTGCCGCCTTTTTAAAGGAGCAGTCGCCGGGCTGCTCGGTCTTTGCCATCGGCGAGGCCGGCCTGCTCAACGCCTTGTATGACGCGGGCATCACCATGAACGACGTCAACCCCGACTATGTCGTTGTCGGCGAAGGGCGCACCTATTCGCTGGACACCCTGACCAAGGCCACCAACCTGGTGCTGCAGGGCGCCAAGCTGATCGGCGCCAACTCCGACGTCTCCGGCCCGATCGAAAACGGCATCGCGCCGGCCTGCCGTGCGCTGATTGCCCCCATCGAGATGGCCACCGGCACCCAGGCTTACTTCTGCGGCAAACCCAACCCGCTGATGATGCGCACCGGCCTGCGGATCCTGGGCTGCCACTCCGGCGACGCGGTGATGGTGGGCGACCGGATGGACACCGACGTCATCTCCGGCATGGAGAGCGGCATGTCCACCGTGCTGGTGCTCTCCGGCGTCTCCACCGCGGAGACCGTCAAAACCTACGCCTACCGCCCAACCATCGTGCTGGACGGCGTGGGGGATATTGTGAAGATGGCAAAGGACGGCACGCTGGCATAGTCAGCCGCACAAATAAAGCCAAAAAGAGGAGGCAGCGAGCTGTACGTTCGCTGCCTCTTTTTTTGTGTGGTTTTCTGCGCGGGCCGCTTAACTTGGGCCTTCCCAAAATCCCGGTGCGTGAATTGCGTCCAGGCTCAGCCTGCTCTCCTCTGATATAAAAACGGACATCCTTCCTCTGCCGCGGGCCGCCTGGCTTAAATCTTCCAAAAAATCCCGGTGCGCGAATTGCGTCCAGGCTCAGCCTGGTGCGCGGATTGGGTCCAAGCTCAGTCTGCTCTCCTCTGATATAAAAACGGACAGCTTTCCTCCGCCGCGGGCCGCCTGGCTTGAACCTTCAAAAAAGCTCTGTGCGCGGATTGGGTCCAGGCTCAGCCTGGTGCGCGGATTGGGTCCAGGCTCAGCCTGCTCTCCTCTGATATAAAAACGGACAGCTTTCCTCCGCCGCGGGCCGCCTGGCTTGAACCTTCAAAAAACTCTGTGCGTGAATTGCGTCCAGGCTCAGCCTGGGGAGCTTGAAAGGTTCAAGTCCGTTCCAAACCAATAGCTGCAAAAGCTAGAGCTTTTGCAGCTGCCGCTGACCGGAGCTTGAAAGGTTCAAGTCCGTCCTCAATCAATACCCAAAAAGACCGGAGCCCTTAAGGCTCCGGTCTTTTTGGGTGCCGGTGAGCATTCCAAATCCGAACCAGAAGCATCCCGTTTGGAGGCTTCCTGTATCTCGCTGAAAGTGATTTTCTTCGTCCCGTCCTTGTAGTTGAAGGTGATCAGCATCTTATCATCATAAAGGTAAATCGCGTTGATAAAGGTGTCTATCAGCATTTTCCGGTGGCTCTGCTTGGTGACATCCAACTTGCGGAAACGATGGAGCCAGAAGGTCATAAATTCGGCGCTGACCTTGGGAGGTTTGGACAACTGCTCATTGGCAAGACGGGTTTCCAATTCTTCTTTTGCCGCCTCCAATTCTTCAAGGCTCTCTTTCGTGGATTTGGTCAAAACACCCTGTTGGATCGC
>NBJMC04203__coassemble_373_pt1 | contig 28130 bp, 20 predicted proteins | sample NBJMC04203__metabat2_low_PE_031 | metagenome-assembled genome bin NBJMC04203 | reverse complement strand
GGGGGCAGAAGTTAAAGCGGAACGCTTTTACTTCCGCCCCCTTCGCCGGAGGTCAGGAGTTCTCCGAACTCCAAACCAGGAGGTTCCTGGTGAGTTTTTGGTGACTTTCTTCTCATAAGAAAGTCACCCGGGGCATGGGGCGGAGCGCCCATACAAGGGCTGTGGGGGCAAAATCCTCCACAGTAGAGAAAGCGTATCGGGGTGGCAGGAGCCTTCGTTCCCTATACCCGAAAAATATCTACCACATGGTTGCTGACCCCCAGCATGTCCTCCCGCTCACAGGTGGCAAAGTGGTACCGCAGATAAAGCTGGAAAGCCTCGTCGTCCATCGCGTCGATCTCCTCCTGCAGCAGCGGTGCGCATCCGTCTGTAGCCACATAGTGCAGCCGGGTCACCGGGAAAGCTTTCATCAGCGCGTCCACATCCTCCTTGCGCACCAGCTCGAACAGATCCTTCGGTTCGGACTTTGCCGCAAAGGTCTCCCCGTCCAGCAGCCCGTCTTTGATATACTGCGCCACATCGATTTTGTGGTGGCGGAAGGCCATCTCCAACAGGCACCCGTCCGAAATGACGTAGGCGGCGAACACCACCCCGCCCTTTTTGGTGACCCGGATAGCCTCGCGCAGCGCCTGCCGCTTGTCCTCGTCGTTGTAGAGGTGGTACAGCGGGCCCAGCAACAGCACGATATCATAGGTGCGGTCTGGAAAGGCCGACAGATCCAGGGCGTTGCCCTGCACAATGCGAACATTTTCTTCCAGCAGCGTGTTTTGCCGAAAGACCTCGATGTTGTGCTCGACCAGTTCCACCGCGTCCACCGCATATCCCTGACGGGCCAGCGCGTGGGAATAGCGTCCGGTGCCCGCCCCGATTTCCAGCACCCGGTCGCCGGGCCGGATAAATCGCTCGATATACCGCATGGTGGTCAAAAATTCCACCATCCCGTGCCGGGGAGCCAGGCGGCTGTCCTCGTCATAATGATTGTAAAAGTCGATGATGTATCGGTTTGTTTCCATCTTCACACCTCTTTTTGAAAATTGATTCCAGCGTATTTCCCGCCGGTTGCCCTCCATGATACTACAAGGCAAGGCGTTTGTAAAGGGCTTGTGCCCTAGCGGAATCGTTCACGATAGATGAAACCCTCAAGCATCTTTGAAAGCACCTCACCTGCCGAGCCACGGATCGAAAGCTGAAAGTGTTTCCCTGACAACACCAAAGGAAAAAAACAAGACCGATTTGCCCACCAGTTCAAAGTGGCAAATCGGTCTTTTGTTGTGGCAGAAAGCAGCCCGGGTGCAAGCGTCAGCGCAGCACCAATGAGGGCAAGTTTCCTGTACTGGTAGGGTCTGGCGCGCCTTTGGTGACTTTCCCCGCGACGGGAAAGTCACCCGGGGTGGAGCGCCCTCCTTTGGGGGTCGAGGGGGCAGTGCCCCCTCGTATCGGTCACCCAGTGAGGAGGGCGGAGCGCCCTCCTCACTGGGGCTGTAGGGGCTCTTTCCCCTACAGCCCCAGTTTACAAAAAATTTATTTGACCTGGACCCCGCTTCAGGTTGTATCGTATTTTTAGAGAGAAGATTTTCCTTCGGTCCTTACCCGAAGGTAATCGGCAGATAACAAATCCAGACTTCTCCCCTTCGGCCAAACTCTTTATAATAAAGACAAGCAGATGGTGAGAAGGCATTTACGAGGTGAACCTGATGAACCATAAAAAAGCTCTTTCCTCCGCCCGACTGATGGCAGCCGCCATCCTGGCGGCGCTCACGCTGGCCGCCTGTTCCCCAGCCTCCACCGATCAAAACACTTCATCCCAGGCTCCGGCCCAGCAGGCCGAAGCGGTAGACGAGACCTCCACAGAGCAGCCTTCGGAGGGAGCAGCTTCCTCCGAAGAAGCCACCGAGACGGAAACTACCAGTGAGGAAACCGCCAGCACAGAAACTCCTTCCGCTGGGGAAGGAATCGAGGAGGAAATTTCCGCTGAAGAAGATTCCACCAGCGAGCAAACATCCGCCGAGACCGGCGAGGAAGAACCCTCCTCCACCGAAACCGCCGCCAGCAACGACTGGCAGACCGACGCCCCGGGAAATCACAACATGGACCCGGCGGTGCTGGACGACCTGCACGCGGTGCTGCCCAGCAGCTCGGTCTATTCGATGGTCACCGTCAAGGACGGGGTCATCATCGACGAGTATTACCGCGAGGGCTACGACGAGCAGAGCCTCTACCGCTTAAACTCCGCCTCCAAATCCTTCACCAGCGCCCTGATCGGCATCGCCATCGAGCAGGGGTACATCGGCGGGGTGGACGACCTGCTCTCCGACTACCTGCCGCAGGTGCTGGAGCAGGAGGACACCCGCAAGCACCAGATCACCTTGGAGCACCTACTGACCCACACCTCCGGCCTGGAGTGGTACGAGTGGGGCGGCGGCTACTCCAACTGGGTCGAGTTCCAGACCGCGCCCAACTGGGTGGATTACATCCTTGGCCGTAACCTTGTCTACGATCCAGGCACCCAGTTTGCCTACAGCACCGGCAACACCCACCTGCTCAGCGCGGTGCTGGAAGCGGCAACCGGTATGACCGAGGAAGAATACGCCCGCATCAATCTCTTTGAACCGCTGGGCATCGAAAACTGGCAGTGGGACACCGACCCGCAGGGCATCACCGACGGCGGCAACGGCCTACATCTCTCCACCCGGGATGCCGCCCGGTTTGGACAGCTGTTTTTACAAAACGGCCAGTGGAACGGTCAGCAGCTGGTCCCCGCTGACTGGGTGGAGGTTTCCACCACCGCCAAAAACGGCGGCGCAGGGGACGGCACCGGCAGCTACGGCTACCAGTGGTGGACCCGCACCTACCATTCGGGCGGCTATGACACCTACACCCCGCCCTATGGCCGGGTGGGCTACACCGTCTACTACGCGCTGGGACACGGCGGACAGTTCATCTTCGTGGTGCCGGAGCTGGACCTGGTCTGCGCCATCACCGCCGAGGGCGACTCCACCTACGCGCCGCGTCCCTTCTTCACCGACTACATTCTTTCCGCTTATATGGGATAAGGAGACTTTTCTTTGAAACAAGACAGACGCAAACAAATCATCGCCCTGCTGCTGGCAGCCTCGATTGTTTCTTTAAGCGCCACCGGCTGCGCCCAGCAGCGCCCCGACGATTCCGCTTCCACCCAGCAGGAACAGCAGCAGGAGAGCACAGCCCAGACGCCCGACAGCACCGAAGCGGCTGCCCAGCCGGAGGAGGCGCCGCCGTCCGGGCAGGCGGAACAGCCTGAACAGGCTGAGGAACCGGTTCCCGGCCTCTCCGACCAGGAGACGGCGGACAGCGGACAGACTGGGGAGCTGACCTACATCCAGCAGCTGGCGCAGGACATCGCCGATGAGCTTGTCACCCCGGAGATGAGCGAGTACGAAAAGGTCAAGACGCTGTTCGACTACATGCTGGACACCACCGCCATCGGTGAGCCGATCGGCATCGAGATCTGGCGGGTGCGCGGCAACTACACCGAGCCGCCGTCCTATCTGGAACAGCGCGCTTTAAGCGTGCTGCTCTACCACGTCGGCATGTGCGAGGACTACGCTGCAGCGCTCACCCTGCTCTACCGCGCGGCGGGGCTGCAGGCTGAGTACGTCCCCGGCATCACCTATTCGGCGGAGGGACCACTGGTCGACCACTACTGGACGATGGTGATGGTGGACGGGCAGTGGTACCACGTCGACCCGCAGCTGGAGGACAACATCTCCCGCCACGGCTACGTCCGCTACCGCTACTTCATGCGCGGCAGCTCGATTCACGCCTCCCACTGGTGGGGACAGAACCTGATCGACTCCGGCATGCTCACCCCCGAACAGGAGGAGGATGTGCGGCAGCACTACCTCTTCCCCGAGGGCGCCGAGGAGTACTATCCTACCCCCGAGCGCCGTCCCATCACCCAGACCCCGCTGCCGGACACCGAGGCCATCCAGGCCGAGATCGACGCCGAGTTTGCCGCCTATGAGGCCGAGCACGGCCCGCTGGAGCCAGTCGAGCTCAACTGGGACCTGCTCATCTTCGGCCCGGCAGGCTACGGTCCACCAGACTAATCTTCAGACAATTGAAACGATCCATTTCTTTTCACGAGGTGAAATCATATGAAACATTCTCTTTCTATTCTGCTCGCCCTGGCGGCTGCGCTGACCGTCAGCCTGAGCGGCTGCTCCGGCAGCAGCACTTCGGCAGACGCCTCCTTTTCGGACAGCGACCTTATCTTAAACATCGGCGGCGAAAGCTACACCTGCGCAGTCGGCATCGACACGGTCACCGGCGCGCTAGGCGAGGACTATGAATACGCCGAAGGCCTCTCCTGCGCCTATGACGGCCTGGACAAGACCTTCACCTATGAGGAAGCCACCTTCTACACCAATCCCATGGAGCGCGGCGACACCGTCAGCGAAATCTACACCGAGAGCGCCGACGTCACCACCTCCAAGGGAATCACCGTCGGCGCGACCAAGGACGAGGTGCTTGCAGCCTACGGCGACAGCGCCGAGGACGCCGGCAACATGCTGATCTACCGCGGCGACGGCCAGATGGGCACTGCTGAAGGCGCAGCGCTCTGCTTTGAGATGCAGGGCGACACGGTGGCAGCCATCTTCCTGACCCTCGAAGCAATCTAACCAAAACGGAAAGGAGCGACCTGCCCATGCTCGCGCTGCAAAAACTAAAAGAATATGCCGCCACCGACCGCACCGCCATCATCCACCGCGGCCTGCGGCTCTCCTACCGGGAGCTGGACGAGTGCTCGGACACCTTCGCCGCCTTTCTGCTGCGGCAGTTTGGGGACGACCGCTCGCCGGTCGTCATCTGCGGCAACAAGGAGCTGGACTTTCTGTGCTGCGCCCTGGGCGCGCTCAAAAGCGGCCGGGCCTATGTGCCCATCGAGCACTCGATGCCCGCCGAACGCGCCGGCGGCATCCTGCAGGCTGTCCAGCCCAAGGTGATTGTCGACCTGTGCGGCCTGTGCGCCTCGCTGCAGACCGGGGAGGCGCTTGTACTGGACACCGGAAAAACAGCGGAAATCCTTTCGCTGACGCCACAGGCTGCACCCGGCCCGCAGGACTGGGTGAAGGGGCAGAACGCCGCCTACATCCTCTTTACTTCCGGCAGCACCGGCAGCCCCAAGGGAGTAGCCGTCGCCGCAGGCAACCTAGACAACTTCTGCCGCGGCGTCCTTCCCTGGTACCCCAAGGAGGGCGGCGTCATTCTCGACCAGGTCTCCTATTCGTTTGACGTCTCCGGCTGCGCGATCTATGCCGGGCTGTGCCGCGGGATGACCCTCTTTTCGATCGACAGCCGGATGGTGGAGGAACCCGCTGAGCTGTTCTCCTATTTAAAGGAATCCGGCCTCACCTTCTGGGTCTCCACCCCCTCCTTCGCCGAACTGTGCGTGCAGTCCCGCGACTTTTGCATGGAGACCCTGCCGCAGCTCACGCAGTTTCTGTTCTGCGGCGAGGTGCTCACCCACACTTTGTGCGACGCGCTGGCTGAGCGCTTTCCCCACGCCCGGGTCATCAACACCTACGGTCCCACCGAGGCCACCGTCCTGGTGACCGCCGTGGAGGTAACCGACGGGATGCGCGCCGACAGCCGCCCCATCCCCATCGGACGGGCCATCGATGGCGTCACCCTGCGGCTGCAGCCGGTCCCGGAGGAAGAACCCGGCGTCGGACAGCTGCTCATCCTGGGTGACAGCGTCAGCCTGGGCTACTGGAAAGCATCAGCCCTGACCGAAGGGGCCTTCTTCACTGACCCGGAAACCGGCCTGCGCGGCTACCGCACCGGCGACCTGTGCCGCTGCGAGGACAGCATGTACTACTACTGCGGCCGGATGGACAACCAGCTCAAGCTCAACGGCTTCCGGGTGGAGCTGGAGGACATCGAACACAACCTGCAAAAGCTCCCCCAGATTCTGCGCGCCGCCGTGGTGCCGGTCTGGCAGGGACAGAAGGTTGAGTATCTCGCCGCCTTTGTGCTGTTAAGCGATTCGGGGCAGCAGGAGCTTTCCTCTTTAAGCCCTCTGCGCCGCTCCATCCTGTTTAAAAAGCTTGCCGCCCAGCTGCTGCCGGGCTACATGATCCCGCGCAAATTCTTTGTGGTGGATTCCTTCCCCTTAAACCTCAACGGCAAGGTGGACAAAAAGGAGCTGCTCCGCCGTCTGCAGGAGGGACTGGCATGATTCCCTTTTCCGGACTTTTCTTTTTTTATCTCTTGTATTGTAAAGCGGCCCTTCAGCTTCGGGCTGCTGATCTTTTCCAGCAGGCTGATTTAAGACAACATTTTTCGGGAGGAAACAACCATGTCTATCGATTCCATTGAGCAAAAGGTCATCGACATCCTAAACGAGATCACCGGCGCGCAGCCGGGGGAGATCGACCCCGACCTTGCCCTGTTTGACGAGGGGCTGCTGGATTCCTTCGCCACCATCCAGATGGTGCTGGCGCTGGAGGAGGGCTTCGGCCTTCACCTGGAAATCAGCGAGCTCTCCCGCGAACAGATGGCCACCCCGGCCAAGATTGCCCGGACGATTGGGGGCATGCTGTCATGAAGCTAATCCGCTGCGTTCTGCTGCCCGCCGTGTCGATGCTGCTGTGCAGCGCGCTGGTGCTGGGCGGCACAGCAGCTGTTTTGAGCAGCACCATGCCGCCTTTTCGGGACAGCGTGGGCGACCACAACGACACCGAAAAGATCACCGGTGAATATCTGGTGGAGCTTTCCGCCGCCCAGGACGACACCTTGCTGATCTTCGGCTCCAGCGAGCTGCGCACCACCTACATTCCCACCCATCCGGCCAACTTCTTCGCCGGCAAGCGAGCAGGCTTTCAGGTGGACCTGATCGGGCGCGGCTCCTGCCAGTCGCTGATCCACGCCATCGAGCTTGCCGCCTCGGGCGACAGCCTGCGCGGGGAAAAGGTGGTGCTCATCACCTCGCCCCAGTCCTTTGTGCCGGAGGGCATCGCGCCGGATCTATTCATGGCAAACTTCTCCGCCCAGCAGTACCTGGACCTTTTAAATGACCCGGAGCTTTCCGACGAGGTCAAGCAGTACCTCTCCGGGCGGATCTCCGAGCTGCTGGCGGCCTACCGCGAGCTGCCCGACGCCGCCGAGGTCGACCCGGCCATCCAGGTGCTGGCCGCACACGAGCAGTCTCCCTCCCTCCTCTCCAGCGCCGCCGACTTTATTCTAACCCCCTATTACGAGCTGTGTTCCTTTTTGTATGACCTGCGGGATATGGCCGTCTCCCGACCCATCCTGCAGCGCGGGGTGGACGCTTCCCCCTCCGACAGCTCTGCCGAAATCGACTGGGCGCAGGAGGAGCAGCAAGCCACCCAGGATGGCATCGAAATGTCCTCCAACAACGACTTCGGGATGAACAACGACTACTACACCACCTACATCGGCTCCCGCCTGGAGCGCCAGCAGGGCAGCGAAGCGAACCTGAGCTACACCGAGTCGGTGGAGTACAACGACCTGCGCATCCTGTTCCAAATCTGCAACGAAAAAGGCATTGAGCCGCTGTTTGTCCACGTGCCGATGCACGGCCAGTGGAGCGATTACACCGGCTTTACCGCCGACTGCCGCCAGCAATATTATGAGAATGTGCGGCAGATCGCCGGCGAGTACGGCATCCAGATGCTGGACCTCACCGGCTATGAATATGAGCCCTACTTCATGTGTGACGTGATGCACCTGGGCTGGAAGGGGTGGCTGCAAGTTGATCGCGCGCTTATCGACTACTATTACGCGGATTAAGACACTTGTCTTTACAAAGTTCCCTCTGCGCCTGCTCTGGTACACCGCTGTGGTGCTGCTGTTGCTGCTCTACTGGATGTTCGGCCCGCAGCAGCAGATCGACTTTGTGTACAACGCCTTTTAAATTTGACATCTTCTTACCGGGCCTCTGGCGGGACGATTCTCCCTCTCTTACTTTCATCTGCCCTCCTCCCGCTTTTCTTGACAGGCCCGGAATCCATAAAAAAGCCGGCGGACGCCCTCTCCAGCGCCCGCCGGCTTATTTGTTTTTTCCAAAAGAGATCTTCCTTCTTTCCCTTTTCCTAGTCAGATTGCTTATCTGATCGCGCAATTTTTATGGATTATAGCACTTGAGTCTAAAGTTACTTTATAGTTTATAATAAACCATGTAAAAAAGTGTCGCTCCGCCCCCTTTTGGTTCGGAGCCGCAATCCCAAACAGGCCGCCCTTTTTCCAAAGTGTGGCTGAAGGAGGTTTATTATGAAGAAGAAACTTTCCCGTCTGCTGGCCCTCGCCTTAGCCGCAGCACTGACACTGAGCGGATGCAGCAGCAGCGGCAGCACAGAAGAGCCGGAGAGCTCTGCAGAAGCGCCCAGCTCTGCAGCGCAGGAGGAGCAGGAGTCGCAGGACGAAGCGATTGAGGACCTGGTCATCGCGCGCCTTTCCACCGCAGAGATGCAGACCTTCAATATCCTGTACAGCCAGACGATGGAGGATTTTGCTAACCTGTGCAACATGGTGGATTCACTGATGGAGATCGACAACTACAGCCGCATCGTTCCCTGCATCGCAGAATCCTACACCACCAACGAGGACAAATCGGTCTGGACCTTCCAGATTCGTGACGGCGTCAAGTGGGTGGACGTCAACGGTAACGAGAAGGCCGACTGCACCTCCCAGGACTTTGCCACCGCGATGGAGTGGATTTTAAACTTCCACAAGAACGAGTCCTCTCAGATCTCCGATTTTCTCATTATGGTGGAGGGTGCAAACGAATATTATGAGTACACCAAAACCCTCTCCGAGGAGGAAGCCTTTGCACTGACCGCAGAGGAAGGCTCCGTCTTTAAAGAGATGGTCGGCGTTGAAACCCCTGATGCGAACACCCTGATCTACCGCTGCATCGGCTCTCGCCCTTACTGGGACAGCCTCTCCACCTGCCTGTGGCCGATGTCTCAGGCGATGGTCGATGAACTGGGCGGCCCGGCCGGTGTAAAAGCCATGAACAACGAAAACATGTGGTACAATGGCTGCTACACCATGACCTCCTACGTACAGGGCAACGAGAAAATCTTCACTAAAAACCCTCTCTACTGGGATCAGGACTGTGAGCTTTTCAACACCGTCACAGTCAAGATGGTGGAATCCAACGACACCATGTACCAGCTCTATCAGTCGGGCGAAATCGACACCGTCACCCTCACCGAGAGCAACCTGAAAACTATCTACGACGATCCGGAAAATCCATACCACGACTATCTGGTTGAAAATCCCGCCACCGGCACCTACCAGATTCACTTTAACTATGACAAACATCTGGAGGATGGGACACCGGATGTCAACTGGAACACCGCCATCGCAAACGAGGCCTTCCGCCTTTCCTGGTACTACGGACTTGACCTGACCGAGTACTGGAAACGCACCAACTCGATCAATCCGCTCAGCTGCGAAAATGAGTTCTACAGCATGACCGGTCTCGCCTACACCTCGGACGGTACCGACTACACCGAGCTGGTCCGCCAGGAGCTGGGACTGCCGGAAATCGACGGTCAGACCGTTGCCCGCCTGGATGCGGACAAAGCCGAACAGTATAAGCAGCAGGCCATTGAGGAACTGACCGCTCTGGGCGTCACCTTCCCGGTACAGATTGATTTCTTTATCTCCGGCGGCAACCAGACTGCTTTGGACACCGCCAACGTCCTCTCCCAGTGCTTCTCCAACAGTTTGGGAGACGATTACGTTCAGTTCAACATCAACACCTATGTCTCCAGCGCAAGCCAGGAGGTCTACACCCCCAAGCTGCAGTCCTTTGTCTTTAACGGCTGGACCCCCGGCGTCAACGACCCCACCAACTATCTGGACACCGTTTTGTATGACGCGGTAAATGCTTACTACTCCGACACTTATTCCAACATTGTCGATGTAGAAGAGACCGAAACCACCAAGGATTTGATCGACACTTACAAGGAATTTACCGCCATGGCCGAGAAAGCCAAAGCGATCAACGATGACATGGATGCGCGTTATCAGGCCTGTGCTGAAGCGGAAGCCTACCTCATTTCCCACGCACTGGTGCTGCCAGCTTACCACAGCTCGTCCTGGTGCCTGACCAAGATCAATCCGTACAGCAAGATTCACGCTCCGTTCGGCGGCCTCAACGAAAAGATGAAAAACTGGGAGACCAACGCCGACGGCTACACCACCGCAGAAATCGAAGCCATCAAGGCCGAGTATGAGGCGGGCAAATAATTCTGCCTTCTCTTGACCCGAACCTTTCCTAAAAAAAGAACGGGTTCGTCCTGTAAAAATCCGGTACAATGGATGTACCGGATTTTTTACACGGGCCTTCTTGCAGGTCCACAATATTTGATACAAAGGAGTTTTGATGATGAACGCATTAACCCAGCGCCTTTCCGCCCTTTTACAGCGCGACCTTTCGGAGAAATGTTCCTCCGCCGCCTATGCCATCATGATCGATGGGCAAATCATCGCCGAGGATTCGATGGGCCGCAACCCCATCCGCGGCGGCACCTACAACGTCGGTTCCATCTCCAAGGTCTACTGCGCGGTGGCTGTCATGCAGCTGGTCGAGCGCGGCCTGCTCGAGCTGGACCGCCCCGTCTGCGAATACCTCCCCCGCTTCTGGATGCCGGACGAGCGGTACAAAAAGATCACCCTGCGCCACTGTCTGAGCCACTCCTGCGGCCTGCCCGGCACCCAGTGGCGCTGGCTTGCCGCCAGCCGCCCCCGCCGGGACGAGGATTATTACGAGGAGGTCTACCGTTTCCTGGCCCACAGCGCGCTGCACAGCGAGCCGGGTGCCTTCTCGGTCTACTGCAACGACGGCTTCACCCTAGCGGAGATGGTAGTCGCGCAGGTCAGCGGCATGAGCTACGGCGAATACTGCAAGCAGTACATCACCGAGCCGATCGGCGCGCACTCCAGCCGCCAGTCCTCCCAGCGCAACCACGACTACCAGCACACCTTCATCGTCGGCATGCCGCCGGAGAGCATCGGCCCGGAGGGAGCCGGCGGCATCGGCACCACCATGGCCGACCTGTGCAAGTTCGGCCAGCTCTTTCTGACCGAGAACACCGTCGTCAGCGAACAGAGTAAGCAGGAGATCGATAAACCCCAGGGTACCACCTTCCTGCCTGCGGACGGCTTTTCCCAGAACTACGGTCTCGGCTGGGACTCGGTGGACATGCCGCATGAGACCTACTCCTTAGGCTGCGGCGTGCTGGAAAAGGGAGGCGGCACCAAGGAATTTTCTTCCCGCCTGATCGTCATCCCGCAGTATAACGCCGTGCTGGCCATCTCCGCCACCTACGACTGCGGCGCCGACGTCAAGGCGGAGATTTTGCAGATGTTTGCCGTCGCCATGCTGGAGCGCGGCGTCAACATCTGGAAAAATCACCAGCCCGTCCCACAGCAGGACGCTGAGAACTACCAGGGCCTGTACCTCACCGGCGGCCGTTCGCTGCGGGTGCTGATCGAGGGGGCGCGGGTGGATATCCTCGCAGAGGATATGCGCGGCGGCTCCAAAAAGCTGTACACCAACCTGCTGTATCAGGACGGAGAGATGGTCTGGAAGCCCGATTACCGCTTCTTCTTTTATCAGCACGAGGGCAAGCGCTACCTGATGGCAAAGGTGCAGAACCGCTCCTTCCCCCTGGCCATCAAGGCCGACGACTGTCTCTGCCAGCCGCTGCCGGAGGCCTGGAAGGCGCGCATCGGCAAGCAGTATCTGATTGCCAACGTCTTTGCGGAGGACATCATTGGCAACAGCGAGCTCAACGCCTTCCAGCTGCTGACCAACAACGAGGTGCCCGGACTGCTGATCGCCTCCTTTGTCAACGACAGCCGCGAAGGCAAGCAGCCTTATTTTGAGATCCCGCTCACCCCTTACATCAACGGCAAACCCTCCGATCAGCTGGCCTGCGGCGCCATCCATCTGCCCTGGCAGGCAGGCCGCGACCTGCTCAACCTCTATTTTGAGGAACAGGACAGTGTAGAAACCTGCGAGTGCAGCGGCTACCGCTACCGGGATACCTCCTCGCTGGAGAGCTGGCAGGGGCAAGCCTTTGCCCCCCGCGGCGAAGAAAACCAGCTCTACCGCCTGGATCACAAACTCACCGAGCTGCCCGCCATCCCCGAAGGGAGACGGCTCCTCCTGTTTAACCCAGAAGGCAGCGTCGTCTTTGACAGCCTTTTGGACAACCGCTTCCAACCGGTGGAGGAAGGGTACATTTCGCTCATCTAGCGGCGGGGCCGGGGTTCTTTGCGAGGGGGCGCACCAGAGGTGCTGCCCCCTCGGGAGCAAGTTGTCAGACTTGGCTCCTACTCCCCAGAGCGGGCGCTCCGCCCCGCACCCCGGCCTACTTTCTCGCGTAGAGAAAGTAGGCAAAGATACGCCAGGGACCTCCTGGTCCCTGGACCCCCGGCGAAGGGGGCGTAGCCCCCTTTGATCCCCCGGTCCTGTGCCCTAGCGGTATTGGTTGTGGGTAAAAAGGCTCGCGGCATCCTCGGGGCAAACCCACCGCGCCACGGATTGACAGCAGAAAGTGTGACCCCGGTAAAACGTGGAGAGAAAAAAAGACCGATTTGTCCACTCATCTCAAAGTGGCAAATCGGTCTTTTTTTGTAGCTGAAAGCCCTATCGAGGGGGTGCGGCTTGCCGCAGGGGGAGCGGGAGCGAAAAGTGAAACACTTTTCGCTCGGTCCCCCTTAGGGGATTCCAAAGGGCACAGCCCTTGGCGCGCCTTTGGTGACTTTCCCCGCGACGGGAAAGTCACCCGGGTGCAGGGCGGAGCGCCTGCTCTGGGAAAGTGGGAACCAAGTCTGACGACTTGCTCCCGAGGGGGCGCACCCTCTCTCAAAAATTAAGGAAGAACCACCGGTAGGAGCAGCGCCGTCAGCAGCAGGCAGAACCGGCTGCCCATGAAGGCGGTGATGATGGCCGGCGGCGCCAGATGCCGGTAGAGGGCGGCGTACTCCTCCTCACCCTCCGCACAGCTGCGGCAGACCTCGGTGACGATGTTCTGTACCCCCGGGAAAAAGTAAAACAGCCCGATTGAAGCCACCGCCCCCAAAAAAGGATCGCAGCCCAGCAGCTTTGCGCCCAGCGCCCCGCCCAGCAGCAGCCCGGCAAGGCCCAGCACGACCACCACCAGAAAGGGTACCAGCTGGTCGAGCACCAGCTCCCAGCTCAGGTCGTTCAGCATCTCAAAGACCATTGCAAAGATCGAGCACATGATGATGCCGGAGGAGGCGGTGCGCTGCAGCATGTTGAGCCTGAAAAAGCCCAGAAAATTTCCCGCCAGCCCGATGATAACCAGCATGAACGCCCAGCCAAGCCCGGTCAGCTCCCCCAGCCAGGTCGCCAGCAACACCGTCACCGCCAGCTGAAACAGCGCCACCGCCTCGGTTTCATATTTAGGCGGGACCCAGGCGGTGAAGAAGGGGCTGGGATTTTCCGGCGAACTGTACGGCTGGTGATAGCGGTTGAGCCTCTCCTCCTGCTGGGGTTGACTACTTTGTGCCGCGGGCACTCCGCCGTTCTTTTTGAGCCTGCTGATATACCGCTTTGTGACAAGCGAGCCGATCGGCTGACCGATGGCGTCGATGGTCATGGCCAGCAGCAGCGGCAGCGCCACCAGCTCGGTGGACCCGGTCTCCCTTGCGTGGTCCATCACCAGCATCCCGCCGGTGAAGGCGCCGCCGCAGGTCACCACCGCCCCGGAAAAGGCGGTGGAAAATCCCAGCAGCGCCCCGCCCGCCAGCACCGTCACCAGCATCGAGGCCCCTACGGCGATACAGCCGATCAGGATAAACTTCCACTGGCGCACCACATCCCGGGGCAGGATGTTGGTGGTGACCGCCGCGACAAAGACCGGGAACATCAAATCCCCCAGCGGCGCCAATCCCGACAGGGTGGTCCAGTCCCGCGGCATTCCCAGCGCCGTGGCGGCCAGATACAGCAGGATGATGCCCGCCATCGCTGGAAGCTTTGCGCGGCTTGCAATCGAGAGGATGTCCCCCAGCGCCACCAGCAGCACACAGGCGGTGAACGCAACAATCATCTCCATGCCCGCTTACCCGACCGTTTCCCGAATGACCCGCAGGACATTCTTCCAGAAAATCTGCTCGATCTCCCCGTCGCTAAATCCCACCTGTTTGAGCGCCGGGTACAGTAGTTCGATACTGCCGATGCGGTCGATCTCCAACGGGTTAGCCGAAATGCCGCCGTCAAAATCGGTGCCGATGGCCGCAGCCTCAATCCCCGCCGCGTCGGCGATGAAGCGCAGGTGCTGCGCGATGCGCTGCGCGGTCGAGACGCCGTCCTCGCTCAAAAAGCCGCCGTAGAAGTTGACGCCAACCGCGCCGCCCTTCTCCCCCACCGCCTTGAGCATCTCTTTATTCAGGTTGCGGGTGTGGCCGCACAGGTCGCGCACACAGGAGTGGGAAGCGACAAACGGCTTTTTGCTGTGCCGTACCACATCCCAGAACCCGCCGTCGGACAGGTGGGAGACATCGACCAGCATCCCCAGCCGGTTCATCTCCTCCACCACCTCGACACCAAAGGATTTAAGCCCCTTTCCCATCACCTGCGGGTCGGCGCTGTTGGGGTAACCCAGGCAGTTTTCATAGTTCCAGGTCAGGGTGATCAGTCGGATTCCCTGGTCATAGAGATCGTGCAGCCGCTCCATCCTGCCGTTGAGGATGCCGCCCTCCTCCACCGTCAAAAAGGCTGAAATTTTGCCCGCGGCGTCGTTGTCCAAAATCTCCTGCGCACCGGTCGCCAGAGCCAGCTCCTGCGGCGCCTTTTCGATCTCCTCCTTCATCCGCTCGATCATCCGCAGCACCGTCCGGTAGGCCTCATCGTAGGCCCGCTCCGGCGGCTGGGGATAGTCCATGAGGTTGGTGAAGCAGGCAAAAAACTGCGCCATCGAGCCGGCTTGTTTAAGGCCCGGCAGGTTGACCTCGGCGTCCAGCTCGGCCAGACTTTTCTCCGGCTGCTCCAGCAGCTTCATCAGCGTGTCGCAGTGCATGTCGATCAGTTTCATCCTTGTGTTCTCTCCTTTTCTTGTTATGGGAAAAGGCAGAGGGAAGCTGCCCCTCTGCCCTGATTTTATCCTGTTACAAAATCACAAACATCAGCATCCGGCAGACCTCATACCAGTCATCGCTCTCAAAAGCAATCGTCGTCGGATTGACAAGCTGTGCGCCCGGATAGTAGCTGCTGCGCACCGCCTTGCAGTGGTCCTTAAAGGTAATCTGCACCGCAAAGTGGTCCGGCAGGGCGATTTTCGCGCCGCTCAGCTCCTGCTTGCAGGCAGCTTCGGCAGCTTCGCGAATCTTTTTGCAGGCGAGCTTTGCGCTAAGCCCCTGATTGTGCCCGCCAAAGTCGTCCTTCACCGCCACCGTCAGCAGCTTGGGGTGCAGCGGCTGGCTCTGCTCGCAGAGGGTCTTGTCCCCGGTCAGCAGGACGCTCGGCACGCCGTAATAGGCCGCCATGTAGCTGTAGATCAAAAACTCGGAGGCGATCTGGCCGTTGACCCGAATCTCCTGCACTGCGCCGCCGGCGATGGTGTGGCTGAGCACGTTGCCCTCCTGACCGGCGGCGTTGTGGTAGCCCACATACATCGCCGCGTCAAAGCTCTTATCGATGCCCTCCACCATGCAGCGCGGCTCAAAGGTCCAGCCGCGGATCAGCTGCACATACTCCGGCATCTGCTCCGGGTAGATGTTGATGCCCGGCCCATGCGCGTCCTTGACTACCACCAGCTCTGCCCCCGCCGCGTGCGCGCCCTCGGCGGCGGCGAGCACCTCGTTGGTCATCTCCTGGCGGTTGCGCTCATAGTCGTGTCCGCCAATGTGGGTGGAATCCCAGGTGGCGGCAAAGGCGGTTCCCTCGATATCCGCGCTGATAAATACTTTCTTCATTCGCATTCCTTCCCTTTCTCCCCGCACACGCTTGCAGCTTGTTTGGCGGGATGCTACAATAAATACGTCTGGCTTCTACCGACAGTATAAACGATAAAGCAGGTTGAGGCTCAAGCGTAAAAATACACAAAATTTCCGGTTTTATTTTATTCAATTCACATGATATCGGAGGTGTTCCCCACGGCCAACCCACTGAAAATCAGCGACATTTCCAAGCTCTTCAACATCCCCATCTCGGCCCTGCGCTACTATGAAAAGGAGGGGCTGTGCCACTTTAAGCGCAGCGGAAACAACTACCGCTTTGCGGACATCCGCACCATCCGCAACCTGTGCGACATCTCCTTTTACCGCAAGCTTTCCTGCTCGATCGAGCAGCTGCACCAGCTCGACCGCATGGATCACCGGCAGATCTACCAGCTGCTTGCCCAAAGCCGCCAAAAGCTGCAGCGCCAGCTGGAGGAGCTGCACCAGATGCTGGAAAATATCGACGAGAAGATGGAGCGCATCGCCAAGATCGACGCCCTTTCTCGGTCCGCTGCCCAGGTGGTGCTGGCCCGGTTGCCCGCCATCTACCGCTTCGACCTGTTCTGCAGCGAGGACATCAGCAACCTGATCCGCTACGAGCGCGACCTGTTTGTGATTGTGGAATCCAACGGCTCCGACTTCGGCTATGGCCTTGCCCTGCAGAGGCAGACCGGCGACCGGGAGCTGCTGCACCCGCAGGATACGCTGGCCAAGCCCTACCTGAAGGTGCTGCTGAAAACCGACTACGAGCACATCGAGCAGAACAACCTGCAGCAGTTTTATGAGCAGATCTTCGATATGGGCTACAGCCCGGGCCGCACCTTCGGCAAGGTGCTGGTGTCGGTGCAGGAGCAGGGGCTCACCAACTTTTATGAGGCATGGATTGAGTTGATATCGGCATGATACCGGCAGGCTGGTCCTGCACCCATTGACAGGGGACAGGCAATCTGATATATTCAAAAACAAAAGCAGCAATTTTTTGAGGTGTTCTTTATATTTTTTCTATTCACAGCGATGAATCCATCCTGATACCCGCCTTCCAGCAAAACAACTTTCGTTTTGTGAGGCGATACAAATGAATCTTCCTTCGCTTCTGGCTAATCCATCCTGATTTTACGCCCATCAAAAAAACAACTTTGATGAGGTGAAAAAATGAATCTTTTTACAAGATGGGATGCTCTCTCCGCCAAGGCGCTTTTCAATGGGCTGGTCTTTTTTGCTCCGGTCGCGCTGCTGGTGCGCACCACCGCCGGAGTGAGCTACAGCCAGTTTTTTCTTTTGCAAGCCATTTTATCCTTCGTTGTCTTTTTGACAGAAATCCCCGCCGGCAAATTCACTGACCGGTTCGGGTACAAGAACACGATGGTGTTGAATCAGTCCCTGCTCACCCTGGCAAGGCTGCTTTTGTTCGCGGCCTTTTTGAGGGGCAGCTTCCCGCTCTTTCTGCTGGAAGCGATTGTGGAGGGCGTCGCCGTCAGCTTTGGCTCCGGCACCGAAAGCGCCTATCTCTACACCACCCTGCCCGAGGGCAGCTATCTGCCCCGGACCGCACGAATCAACAACTGTGGGACAATCGGGTTTCTGGTCAGCACCATCTCCTATGTGCTGATCTACTCCCGCTTTGGCCTGTCCGGCCTGCTGCTGGCCACCGTCATCACCAGCGTTCTGGGAACGGCTGCTTCCTTCACCATTCCCAAGGAGCCTGCTCTGCCCCCAAAGCAGAGCGCGCCGCACCTCTCCCGCCCGCAGGGAGGATTTTTCTCCATCCTGCTGCAAAAAAAGGTGCTCCTGATCCTGGTGATTCTCTCTGCCATCAGCATCGGCCAAGTTCTGATTAACTTTTTCTATGCGGACAAGCTGCTGGCCTGCGGCGTTCAGGAGGAGTGGCTGAGCCCCATCATTCTGGGCTATTCTGCAATCGAGCTGTTGGCCGAGCAGGTTTTAAAGCGGTTGGAGCGCAGCCAATATTCCTTTGCCTTCCCGCTCTTTTTGGGGTTGTGCGGGGCAGCCTTGCTTTTGCTGGGCATCGTCACAGAGATTCCCCTTGTCCTTCTGCTGATGCTGACCCTTCCCCTGCTACTGGACCTTCCCTCCTGCATCTTGGGGGAAATCCAGAACCAGATGGTCGACCAACTGGGCCAGCAGAGCAAGCGGGCGGAAATTTTGTCCGTCCTCAACATGGGGGTCAACCTCTTTGAAATCACCTTCCTGTTCGGCTCCTCCCTGCTCTCCAGCATCGGCTCCACCGCCTGCTTTTTGAGCACCGGCCTTTTGATGGCCGCCCTTGGGTGGCTGTCCCGCCGGATATTGTTTGCCAAAGGAACAAAATCTGCTCGATAATCCTATACAAAAGGAGGCGATGCCAATGGCATCGCCTCCTTTTGTGATCTCTATCCTTCTCCTCGCCGCCTCTTGTTTTCTCGCCCCGCCAGCCCTAGCAGCACAAGCCCGGCTGCCAGCAGTACGCACTGGCAGAGCACCACCGGCAGCGGTACCGAAAAGGCCGGGTCCAGCCCCTGCAGCGTCAGCGGATATCGGGAGAAAAACTGCCCATTCCAGATCCCCAGCGCCTCTGGCAGCGGCAGAACCATACACACAAACGGAACCAGCATCCAGACATAGAGCGCCCACGGCCGCCACCTGCCCAGCAGCCAGCCGCTGCCCAGCGCAAAGATCAGCGCAGGCAGCAGGGTGAGGGCGGCGGGCAGCAGCAGCTTGCCCCAGCCGCACCAGCCAAAATACCGCCAGTAAAACACCGCCGCCTGCGCAAGGCAGATAAGCGCCAGCAGCGCGCTCCCGGTCAGCGCCGCTGCGCAGCGGGCCAGCGCGTAACGGTGGGGCGGCATCGGGGCGGCGTCGGTCAGCGATGCTACGCGGCGCGCCTTTGGGGAGGTGAAGAAGGTGAGAAAAAACAGCACCCCAACCCACAGCAGCGGCGTCATCCGGCTCAGATAATCCCCAAAGCTCCAAGGGGAAAAGGGCGCCGTGTGCGCCACCCCCAGGATGGTGGTGGTGCTCAGTACCTGCCAGCCGTAAAACAACAGCACCAACACCAGGCCCACAAAAAATCGATTCCACAAAAGCCGCTTACATTCGTATCGCATCACTTTACGCAAGGTTCAAGTCCTCCTCCTTTAAACCGCATGCCTCCAGAAAATCCTGGTAGCTCAGATAGGGGTACATCGGGTCCAGCTCCCGATTGAACAGGTTGTTGAGGATGGTGTCCATCGCCTGCTCGCCGCCCACCAGCTGCTCGGCCTTCAAAATTTTCAGCGGCATCTCGCAGTACTGCCGCACATAGCGCAGGCTGTTGGAAATCTGCAGCCGCTCCTCCTCCGGCAGCATCTGCAGATAGGCCGGGTTGCGGACATAGAAGTTGAGATAATAGTCGTCCACCGCCTGCTGCCACTGGTCGATGTAATGCTCCCTGGCGTACTCCTCGCCGTAAAGCGCCTTGACAATGCGGTAGGTGGTGTAGACGGTCAGGCCCTCGGCGGACCAGGGGCTGTCCTCCTCCGCTGTGTCGAACATATTGCCCAGTCCCCACCACTGGTGAACCAGCTCGTGGATCATGACCTCCCCGGCGGCCGCGCCCTTGCTGCTGTCGCCCAAATTGGCGGCGGTGAAGTCCTGCTCGTCCAGCAGGCTGGCTCCGTCCGCCGCATAGCCGCCGCCGGAGGTCCTGCTCTGGATGAGCTTGAGGCTGCCGCCCGCGCCAAAGGAAAGGGCGCCGTAATGCTCGGTGCAGTAATCGACCACCGCCTGCACCGCCTCCACTGCTCCAGCCTGCTCCATCACTTGCTGATGCTTGCGCCCGTAGTAAAATTCTACCGTGAGGCCGCCCGCGACTATTTCCTCCCTAACATAGTCGCCGGCATACAGGATACCGCCCGCGCCGTTGTCCTGATAGCGCCAAGTCACAGTGTTATTCTCGTGCTCGGCCACCAGCTCCGGCTGGGCGGAGCTAAAGGGGATCACCGTCATCCCCTGCGGCAGAGTGACCTCGATGGTGGCGGGATAGAGGTTTTCATCGGGCAGGGCGTTGAGAATCCGCGGCGCAAGCGCCGCATTTTGCAGACAGAGGTATTCGTCGCTGACCTCCGCGCCGCCCTGCATGGTGCTCATGTTGACGTCCTCCTGCGGAAAGCCTCCGTACGACAGCGACAGCTCGATCTGCTGCTCCGCCGGGATCTCCACCTCCAGCAGCGCCTCGTTGTATTCCTGATAGTCGCTGACGGTGAAGGACGTCTCCTCCCCGTTTGCCCGCACATCGGAAACTTCGTAGCCGGGATTGATGCCGAAGGCCACCGTCTGCGCCTTGCCAGAGCGGTTTTCCAGCTGGTAGGTCGCCTTGCCCTCCACCGTGCCGGAGCGGGTATCGGGGAAAACCTGCGCCGTCCTGCCGGTGCAGAGCACCTGTTCGAGGTAGGGAATCTCCAAAAAGGTCATCACTGTCTGGTCCGGGTTGCTGTGGTCGACCAGCGGCTGGGCCGCATAGGCCGTCAGCGAACAGCCCAGCAGCAGCGCCGCCGCCAGCGGGCGGTAAAGCCTACGCGCGCTGTGCCGCAGCGAGCCGAGCATCCCCTTTCCATACTGCCGGATGCACAGGTAGGACACCGACCACACCCCGGCCAGGGCCAGCAGCCAGCTCAGCCGCATATAGGCCACCGAGCGGAAGATGCGGAAGTTGGAAAAGTCGTCGGACAGCGCCCAGACGCAGGGGTTGAGCCAGCAGAGCTGCCAGTCATCCGCCCAGACCGTCAGGCTCAAGGCTGCAAACCCGGCCAGCAGCACCAGCGACAGGTCCAGCCGCCGGGTGAACTGGTAGGCCGCGCCTGCGGCCAAAATCTCAAGCGGCAGCGCAAGGCCGGTCAGCAGCAGGTAGCTGAGCAGGTAGTCCGCCGCGTCAAAGACCTGCCCGATCATCCCCCAGCTGATGGGGAACCAGACCGCCATCACCAGCAGCAGCGCCAGCACCGCCGATGTTATCAGCGCCGCCAGCCGCACCAGCGCCATCGTCAGCGGCGAGACCGCCGCGTCGGTCAGCGCCTCCACCCGGCTGCGGGAGGGGCGGTCCAGCTCAAAGATGGTGAGGATGCCAAACAGAACGCCTCCCACCGCGCCGCCCGCGATGGCGGGATTGGCCAGGTACTGGGTCAGCATGGTGCTGGCGGTCGCCGGACGGTACAGCGTCAGCCCCACCATTGGGGAGAGCACCGTCAACAGGACAATCAGCCAGGTCAGACGGCTTTGCAGCAGCCTTCTCAGCTCCAGCCAAAACAGCCGCATCGTCCTCATTGTACCGCCTCCCCCGCAATTAAATAGAGGTAGGCGTCCTCCAGCGACGGCTCCTCCGGCTTTACATACGCCGGCAGGACGTCCGCCACCGCCCGGCAGCGGATGCCGCGGCTGGTGTTGACCCTTGCCGTGATGTGCAGCCCCTGTTCCAGGACAGCATCCTGTGCGTCCTGCTCCCAGAAGATGCCCACATGCCCCTGCGCCGCCTGAATCAGCTGCTCCGGCGTACCCACAAATCGGATCCGACCGTGGTGGATGACCACAATCCGGTCGCACACCGACTGCACGTCCTCGATGATGTGGGTGGAAAGCAGCACCAGCCGCTCCTGTGCCGTGCGGGAAAAGAGGTTTCGGAAATGGATGCGCTCCTCCGGGTCCAGCCCCACCGTCGGCTCGTCGAGGATCAAAAAGGGAGGATCGCCCAGCATCGCCTGCGCAATCCCCACCCGCTGGCGCTGCCCGCCCGAGAGGGTGCGGATCTTTGCTTTCGCCTTCTCCTCCAGGTTGACCGCCCGGATCACCTCCCGGATCGCCGCCCGGGAGCCGGACAAGCCCTTGAGCGCGGCCATATAGTCCAAAAACTGCTCCACCGAAAGCTCGTCAAACAACCCAAAATCCTGCGGAAGATAGCCGAGTTTCTCTTTGAGCTGCCGCTCGCTTTTGCGCAGCGGCGCTCCATCCACCGCAATACAACCGGAGGTAGGCATCAGCGCTGCCACCAGCAGCTTCATCAGGGTGGACTTGCCCGCGCCGTTTGGCCCCAGCAGGCCGACAAGGCTGGGGCTGTTGAGGCGAAGATTGAAGTCCTTCAGCGCCTGCTTGCCGTTGGGGTAGGTCATGCTGACATTTTGAATGTTGATCTCCATGATTCTACAATCCTTTCTTGTTGGGATGACTGTAGAATACCAGGCAAAGATGGAGCCGCTTTGGAGCAAAGATGTGTTTTTGATGGAGCTGAAGCTCTTTAAAACTGCACCTGCGCCCGCACGCCCTGCGGGGTATTCTCGATGGTGCAGCTGGCGCGGTGCTTTTCCAGAATTACCTTCACCAGATACAGCCCCAACCCGCTGCCGCCGGTGCTGCGGTTGCGGGAGCCTTCCGCGCGGTAAAAGGCCTCGAACAGGTGCGGCAGGGCCTCCTGCGCGATGTGGGCACCGCTGTTCTCCACCGTCAGGGCGGGATGCCCCTGCAAAGTGCCGCACCAGACGCGGATCTCGGCCCCTTCGGGCGAATAGAGCGAGGCGTTTGCCACCAGATTCCCCACCACCTTGCTCAAGAGCGAGGCGTCCGCACTCACCGTGATTCCCGGTGTCAGCTCAGTGACAAGGCGCTGTCCACGCTGCTCCAAAAGCCCGGCGTCCAGCGCCAGCTGCCGCTCGATCAGCGCGGCAAGGTCAACCTGCTCGCAGTTGAGCGCGGCTGAACCGCCCTGCATCCGGGAGATTTCCAGCATCTCCCGAATCAGATTTTCCATCCGGCCGGTGACCTGCAGCGAGCGCAGCAGATACTTGTCCCGGTCTTTGTAGACATCCACCCCTTCCAGCATCCCGGAAAGCTGGCCCTTGAGGATGGTGACCGGCGTTTTCAGCTCGTGGGAGGCGGCAGAGAAAAAGGCCGTGCGCTGCTCCACCTCCCGCCGCAGGGCGCGGTTGGCGCTCTCCAGCTCGGCCAGCGCCGCGGACAGCCGCCGCGCCATCTCGTCCAAGCTGCGGCCCAGCTGACCGATCTTGTCCCGGCGGCGCTCGCCGCATTCCCAGTGAAAGTCCAGCTGCGCCATCCTGCCCGCGATGCCGCTGAGCCGCACGATGGGCCGCGTGATATAGCGGGAGTAGCCGAAGGCGCACAGCAGCGAAAAGACCAGCAGGGTCAGCAGCAGCCACGGCGCCATCTGCACCAGCGCCCGCACCGCCAGATTCTGCGCCTGCAAGTGTGGGGTGACATAGAGCGAACAGCTCTCCGGCTGATCGGCAAAAGACACCTGAGCGGTGACGGTGGCCTGCTCGGACATGGTAACGGCCACCGAATCGCCCTCCGACCAGGTGAAGAAGGAAGAATCCATCGAACCCTCCTCCGCAACCGTCACCTCGTCGGTCTCGCTCACCGCCGTTTGTTCCCCCTCGAGCGGGTCCTGCACGGTAACCCGGCAGCTCGCTTCCCCCTCGGACAGGCTCTGCACGGCCAGCTGCGAGCCGGTCTCAGCCGCCTGCCCGTCCGGCCCCAGCAGCAGAACATCCGCTCCCGACGTGCGGATAAACCGGTCCAGCAGCGGCCCGCTGTCCGCAAGCTCCACCCTTTCCAGCTGCTGCACCAGCGCGTCCACCTGTTGGGCAAGGTCGTCGTTGACCACCGCGGTATAGGTGATCGGTGTGGCCCAGGCGATCAGCCCGAAGGTGATGGCCCCGGCCAGCAGCAGCATCGCGGCGGTGAGCAGAAAGACGCGGGCCGTCAGGCTCTCAGTGAGTTTCCTTCGCAGCACGGTAGCCCACCCCTCTCACCGTCTCGATGTAATCGCGGCCCAGCTTGTGGCGCAGATTTTTGATGTGACTGTCCACAATCCGCTCGTCGCCGTAAAAGTCGTACCCCCACAGCCTTGCCAGCAGCATCTCGCGGGTGAACACCCGTCCCGGCGCGGACAAAAAGGTTTGTAGCAGCGCAAATTCCCGTGCGGTCAGCTCCAGGGCCTTGCCATCCAGCAGCACCTCCCGCGTGTCGGGATTGAGCACCAGGTCGCGGTAGCGCAGGCAGCTTTCCTGTGGCTCTCCCGCCCTGCGGCGCAGGATGACCCGGATCTTTTCCAGCAGGACGGGGATGGAGAAGGGCTTGGTCACATAGTCGTCGATGTTTAGCCCAAAGCCCTTGAGCTGCTGCTCCTCGCCGTCCAGGGCGGTGAGCATCAGGATGGGCACCTGGGACTGGCGGCGGATCAGCTCGCAGACCCCAAAGCCGTCGATTTTGGGGAGCATCACGTCCAGCAGCACCAGGTCAAAGGGCTGGGAGCCAAATAGTGCCAGCGCCTCCACTCCGTCGCCCGCTGCGGCGGTCTGGTAGCCCGCATCCCGCAGGTAGGCACCCAGCAGCTCCTGTATATCCAGTTCGTCTTCGACAATCAAAATTTTTTTCATCAATCATCCCTCCAAGGAGAGTATACCCCAACTTTATGAATTTTCCATGGACCAGGCTGAGCCTGGACGCAATCGCGTTGTCGGCTCCTGCTTAACGCGCCTTAACGTTCTCGCGCAGGTCGCTTGCCTTCGGCTGCGCTCGTTTGCGGGAAAACTTAGTGCCGCAGTGGGCTGAGCCTGGACCCAATTCACGGCGGCATGATGCCGCGCCGGGACTATATCTGACGGGAATGTGCGCACAGATTTCTTTCACGTAGTGTTGACATTTGTCCATAAGCATGTTATTCTAAGGAAAGAATTTTATCACTTTTTCCGTTTAAAATGAAGGATACCCTTTCTGTTTTGTGAGGTTTTACCATGAACACAATATCTACTGAACGGCAGGTGCGCCGTCAAGTCATCCAGTCGCTGCCGGGCTTTTGGGGATACGCCGCCCTCTCGGCAATCATCTTTTTGGCCATTCAGCTGATTGCCCTGATTCCCACCGTCCTCATGCAGCGGGTGATCGATCAGCTGATCCCTCAACGGCAAATTGGCCAGATTGTCTTTACCATTGTCCTGTTCTGTCTGATTCCGCTGGCCGCCACCATTCTTTCCACACTCTACCGCTACGGCTTGGCCATCCTTTGCCGCAAGCTCGGGCTCAAGCTCGCCATTCGCGGCTTCCAAAATCTGATTGCCCAGCCGGTCTCCTATTTCGACGGAAAAAATTCCTCGGAACTGGCCGCCCACTGCCGGCAGGAGTCGATGCAGTACATCACCTTCTGGATGATCGAGGTGCCGCAGCTGTTTGCCACCGGCATCTGCGGCATCGTGGTCTTTTTATATCTGCTCAGCCTGCACTGGAGCATCGCGCTGACCCTGCTGCTCTATTTCCCTGTCGCCTTTTTTCCAAGTAACCGCTTTGCAACCAAGGTGCAGGAGCTGACCAAGCAGATCATCTCCAACAACGCCGCCATGAACCAGATCATCAACGACACCTTTCGTGGAATCAAGGCGGTCAAAACAATGGTTCTGGAAAACCATCAGGTTCAAAAGCTCAAAGCAGTCAACGAAAAGAGCGTCGCCATCTGGAGCCGGGTCGCTTTGTTCGACAATCTGACCGGCATCTGGGTCAACGATTTTTCCAGCGCCGTCTTTCGCGGTCTGGCTTTTGGCATCGCCTCCTTTCTGGTGGTGCTGGGGCGAATGACGCTGGGCAGCATCGTCACCGTCATCAACTACAGCAATCGTTTTCTGGGGATTGCCCACACCTTCATGACAAGCAACTACAATTTTAAGGAAGAGCTCGGGGAGTACGATCAGCTCTTTTCCATCCTGACCATGCCGACCGCATCGTCGTTTTGCAAAATGGCTGCATCCAGCAGGAGACGAGCTATGAGGAATATCGAGCAAAGTAGTCCACATTTTCTGCCGCGCGGCGGTTGAATTGTGCAAAACGAAATCTCCAACTCCCCTTCGCCAAAACAAAAAAGGCGCTGCTTTTGCAGTGTCCTTTTTCTTTTGGTGCGCTTGCCCGCGCAGGCGTCGCGCTATGCGCTCGCCTTTGCGGGATGCAGGAAACGAGCCGGTGGCTCGTTTCGGAGCGCAGTTCCACTGGAACGTTTTTTGACGCACTCCACTTCAAGCGCGCGGGGGCGTCGCGCTGCGCGCTCATTTTTATGGGAAATTAAACTGCGAAGAAAAAAAAGGCGCTGCCTAAAGGTGCCTCCCGATAAGAAAACATCGTGGGGCAAGAGAGAAACGGTATAGCTTCGGCTATGCCGTTTTTCTCATTCTTGCCTTGATGAAGTGACTTTGGATACTTCCAGGGCTCCAATGCCCTTATAGTAGATGTCAATTTCCTGGGTGCGGTTCTTGCCCTTCGGATCGCTGGCAGCATGGACAACAATCTTCTCGACAAACTCATGCAAGATACATGGGGTCAATTCAGGAATTTCCGTATACCGTTCTACAACGGAGAGAAACCTTTCCACATTGGCACTTTTGCGTTCCTCTGCTTCGATTTCACCACGGAGGACAGCCGCTAACTCTTGAAGCTCATGCTGTTCTTTCTCGTAGTCAGCGGAGAGCTTTTGGAAACGTTCGTCAGAAAGTTTTCCCGAAATAGTATCCTCGTAGAGCCGTTTGAAAATGGTGTCCAGCTCTGCAATCCGCTTTTCGGCATCGGCCAATGTTTTCTGCCGTTTTGCCAAACCTCGGTTACGCTGGCGCATATCCGCATCCATGACCATCTTCACAAAATCGTCTTTGCGCTGTGATGCGAAGGAAACAATCTCGCGCAGATTTTGCAGAACTAATTCTTCCAGGATAACAGTTCGGATAGAATGTGTCTGCCCACATACATCACGGCTTTTCCGATAGCCGGAACACAGGTAATATTCCTGATCGCGCCGGAAATTGGTTGCCCTGCATTGGTACATGATGGAGCCGCAGTCGGCACAGAACATCATGCCGGAGAACATCCCCATTTCTCCCATCTTTGTAGGGCGGCGCCGCGATTGCCTTGCGAGCCTTGCTGCATCGGCAATCGCCTCCGTCCAGATAGCTTCGTGGGTATTCTCAAAAATCTTCCATTCGCTTTCTGGATTGTGCAAGGTCTTTTTACTCTTGTAGGATTTTTTACGGGTTTTGAAATTAACTGTGTGCCCCAGGTATTCACGCCAACGGTCCATGATGTCGGCAATCGTAGAAGAATCCCAAGCGTAAGGAGAACCTTTCTTTGTGACATTGGTTGTTCTGCCCTTGCTCGCATAGTAAGCAGCCGGAGTAAGAATTTTTCTTTCCGTCAGTTTCCTTGCAATCTGCGAGGGTCCCAATCCGTCCATGATATAGAGACCAATTTCATAAACTACCTGGGCGGCTTCTTCATCCTTCACCCATTGCTTTTTGTCATCAGACGATTTCATGTATCCATACGGAGGCAAAACAGTCAAATGTTCTCCTGCATTGCCTTTCACTTTCATAACGGCACGGATTTTTTTGCTGGTGTCTTTGGCGTACCATTCATTGATGATATTGCGGAAGGGCGTAAACTCGTTGTCACCCTGAGTGCTGTCTACACCATCATTCACCGCAATAAAGTGAATATCATGTTCGGGAAACATGATTTCCGTATACATGCCGACTTGCAGATAATCACGTCCGAAACGTGACATATCCTTGATGATGACCCTCTTGACAAGGCCAGCCTCAATGTCTGCAATCATCTGCTGAAAGCCTGGGCGGTTGAAGGTCGTACCTGAGATGCCATCATCAACATAGAATTTGAAATTGCTGTATCCATGCTCACGGGCATACTTTTCCAGGATTTTTTTCTGGTTTACAATGCTATTGCTGTCACCCTGCAATTCATCGTCACGGGATAAGCGACAATACAAAGCTGTAAGTTCTTCGGAGCTCATAGCCGTGTAAGGGAATTGAAGCGCGGCAGCGGTGTTTGACTGGTAATACATAAATACCTCCTATCCGGCAGTCAAACACGATATTGAAGTCCAACTTCATTATACCGCGCTTTCTTTTCCCTGTCTGCCTGTTAGAAGGTTTTCAAGTCACAGTTTGTTTCTGAACATCGGCTTTTATCAGGTTCTCCAGTTTGGAGGCTATCGTCTGATTTCCCGTTTGAGGGAAAAAGGAATTGACGATAAAGGTCGTGTTGCCGATCTTCTTTTTGCTCCGCATAGGCGGGGCATATTTATTTTCAGATTGAATTTTCTGCATAATAAG
>NBJMC04203__coassemble_309_pt1 | contig 32633 bp, 28 predicted proteins | sample NBJMC04203__metabat2_low_PE_031 | metagenome-assembled genome bin NBJMC04203 | reverse complement strand
CCCGGTGGGAGGTTTTTCTGGCAGGCTGAGCCTGCACCCAAATCACGTATCGGTTGCGTGCAAAGCCCTACTTTTTACCTCGCGGCACCAAGTTAAATCCCCGGCGGAAAACAGCGAAGCGCCTTTTCCGCGGTCCGCCCGGGGAACAGCGCAGCGCATTCCCCCGCACCCCATCTACCCCTTTAAGCACCAAAAAGGAGCAGCCTGCCAACCGGCAGGCTGCTCCTTTTCCGTATCTCTCGATTATTTTAGTAGATGGAAGGCCGGTTCTGCTCCATCCCGCTCACCCGCATTGGCTGGCCCTCAAAGGTGATGATCCAGTCGGCAATCTGCCGGGCCTGTTCGCGGTCGTGGGTGATGAAGAAGGCAAGCCTCCCCGCCACCCACCGGCGAATCAGCCGCAGGGTGTGGATGGCGGTCTCCTCGTCCAGGCCCTTGAGCGGCTCGTCCAGCAGGTAAACGGTGTCCTGACCGCACTGCTCGCCGTAGGCAAAGGCGCGGGCAATCGCTACCCGGCGCTGCATCCCGCCGGAAAGCTCCTGCGGCAGCGCATTTTCCCATCCGGCAAGGCCGAGGTCGGACAGATAGCGCGCGGCAAGTTCCTGGTGCTCCCGGTCCAGCACCAGCCCCACATTGTCCCGCGCGCTCAGCGAGGGGATGAGCCGGTCCTCCTGAAAGACAAAGGCAAAGCGCCTGTCTTCCAGACCGGTGATGCTGCCGCTGTCCGGCTGCAGAAGCCCGCACAGCAGGTTGAGCAGGGTGGTTTTGCCGGTGCCGGAGGGAGCAAAAAAGCAGATGACCCCGCTGTCCGGCAGCTCGAGGGAAAAGTCCTCCAAAATCGGCAGCTCCCCATAGCGGGCGGTGATGTGATTGAGCTTCATAGGCGAACCCTCATCGATCGTTTCCCCGCCCATCTGACAAAGCGCACGGCAAGCCGCTCCAGCAGCACCGACAGCAGGATGACCACCAGTGTCCAGGCAAACAGGTCGGGCGTTTCTAGGTAGATTTTCGAGTCGTAGATTTGGCTGCCGATTGCTCGCGCTGGACGGCCCAGCACCTCGGCGGCGATGCCCGATTTCCAGGCAAAGCCCAGCGCGCTGCTGATTGCCGAGAGAAAGAAGGGCAGGATGGCGGGCAGATAGCAGTAGCGGAAGGTTTTGCGGCGGGAGAGCCGGAAAACCCGCGCCATCTCCAGAAGCTGCCGGTCGGCCGAGTCGATGCCCTCGCGGACGTTGGCGTAGATAAGCGGCAGCACCATGATGAAAGAGATGACGGTGGCAAGCCAGGTAGTTTTCACCCACACCAACGCCAGGATGATGAACGAGGCGACCGGCGTCGATTTGAGCACCCCCAGCAGCGGGCGGGCCAAGGCGTCGATGAGGCGAAACCGCCAGCAAAGACCGGCCAGTGCCGTGCCAAAGAGGACGCCCAGCAAAAAGCCCAGCAGGATGCGCAGAAGGGAACTGGCCACCGTGAGCCAAAAGTCCGCCCCGGTGCACAGCTGCCCCAACCGCAAAAGGACCGCCAAGGGGGAGGGCAGCAGCAGCGGCAGCCCGACAGCCATCGAGGCCAGCTGCCACAGCAGCAGCCAGACCGCCACCGCTCCTAAGCGCAGGGCGGGGGAAAGGCGGGTGTTTTTATCTCTTGTAGTAGAAGTCGTCATTCGGGAGCTGGCCTCCTACCGCCTGCGGATTGGCGTCGTAGAGCACCTGCAAAAATCCGCCGGCAATCTGCTGCATCTCGTCGCCCTCGACAAAGACGATGTTGCACTCCGGAATCGCCTTCTCAGCGACGGCAGCTTTGATGATGTTGTAGTGTTCGGCAAGCTCAGCGGCGTGGGCAAGGCCCTCCTCGCTGGTGACCGTCTCCACCGACTGCTTGTACTCGTCGAGGAAGCGGTCCAGCGCCTCCTTGTTCTGCTCGGCAAATTCCTTGCGGACCACCACGCAGCCCATGGTCAGGCCGCTTTCGCCGTTGACCGCCTTGTCCCACTCCTCGGTCAGGTCGAGGGCAACGCGGACATTTTCATTCTGGGTGAGCACTGAGGTGACAAACGGCTGGGGCAGCAGCGCGACCTGCGCCTCGCCGGAAGCCAGCAGCGGCGCGATCTCGGCGTTGTCTGCAGCAAAGACGATCTCGACGTCCTCGCCCGGGGTCAGGCCGTTTTTCTCCAGAACCAGGTTGAGCGCATACTCCGGAGTGGAACCCTGGCCGGTGGCGTAGATGGTCTTGCCGGCAAGGTCCGCGACCGACTGGATGGTGTCGCCGGTCTCCAGAACGTACAGCACGCCCATCGTGTTGAGCGCGGCGATCTGCACCTGGCCCTCGGTCTTGTTGTAGAGGGTGGCTGCCACGTTGGTCGGCACTGCGGCGATGTCCAGTTCGCCCGAGATAATCTTGCCGGTTACCTCATCCGGTGCGGTGGCGATGGTGACGTTGTAGTTGTTGGCAGCTTCGCCGTTTTCGTTTTTTTCCAGCAGGTCCAGCATGCCGAGGGCGGTCGGACCGCTCAGCGCCGCCAGGTTGATGTCCACCTTTTCGGCCGGTTCGCTGGCCTCGGTCTCATCGGCCGGGGTTTCTGTTTCGGTGTTTTCTGCGGCAGATTCGTCCGATTCAGTCGGGGCTTCTTCGGTCTGCTCGGTCTGTTCAGACGGAGCGGTGGTGTCGGTCTGAGTGGAATTGCCGCCGCAGGCCGCCAGCGAAAGGGTCATCGACAGCGCCAGCAGCGTTGCCAGGATTTTTCGGATTGTCATGGTGTGTTACCTCTCTTCCGGGGAGGGAGATTCCGGCATGAGCTGGATGGTTTTGCCCTCCCGCTTAATTTTTCCGCATTGCTCCAGCTGCTCCACTGCGCGGTACAAGGAAGTGCGCCCGATGTTGAGCATCTCGGAGAGCTTGACCATCGAGAGCCCCACGCTCTTGCCGCCGGGCTGCTGGCGCAGATAGGAGAGCAGCGCCTGCTGCGCGCCGGGGGCGGTGAAGCTATCGATTTTGCGGTTTAAAAACTGGATTCTTCCGGACAGAAAGCGGATGTAGTTGAAGGCGATGGTCGGATTTTGCAGAAGGATTTGGCGCATCTGCTCCATCGACAAAAACAGGATGGAGCAGCCGGTTTTGGCCCGCACGGTGGTGACATACTGGTCCTGCGGCACAAACAGCGCCGCTGCGCCGAAGCACTGCCCGGCGCCAAGGTCGTTGAGCAGCACGCCGCACTCCTTTTCCACCACCGTGCGTCCCCGCACGATGATGCCCAGCGAGTGCTGGTAGTGCCCGGGGGAGTAGATGATCTGCCCCTTCTCAAAGGTTTGCAGTTGCGCATAGGTTTGCAGCAGGTGCAGGGTCTGCGCCTGCTCGACCCCTTCAAACAGCATGCAGCCGATTGCCTTCTGGCAGGCCTGCATCATCGCGTCCATCGTCCTTCTCCTTTCGCCTGTCCTGAAAACTGTTCCGATTGGAACAGTTTTGCGCAATCATTATAACGCAAGACAGCAAAAGTGTCAATAGTATATGAAAATAGAACAGGGTGTTGAGACGGGGGCAAATCTGTGATAAAATGAAGGTGAGAGAAAGGATGATGCTTCTTTTTGTACTGGCGCTTTGTATGGCAGGCTGTACCGCCCAGACCCGAATCGAGCGGGTGCAGATGCCAGTCCCAGCGGCAGAAAGCATTGCCGCAGAGGATGCCACAACCGAAGGGGAGGAAGTACACTCGGACGCGCAGTCCATCTCCAGCCCGACCAGGACCATCCGGGAGACGGTGGAGCTGGGACAGGAGGACACAGAACCGGAACCATTGTCCTGTCCCGTATGCGGTGGGGAAACCGCCCGCCAGCAGAAGATCGAGCTGGGTGAATGGTGTACGCTCTACACCGAAGCCTGCCCGCAGGAGCGGATGGGCTGTCTGCACGCCATCCAGGAGCGAAGCGTCCTCTGCTATGACCGCTGTGAAGATTGCGGTGAGGTCGCGGGCAGACACTTCCTTCAGCAGCGCGACGCGGGGTGCTTTACCGGCAACGATCTGCGGTAAGGGTCTGGCCATTTAAAAAAGCAAAAGGGGCGCGGGGAAGATTCCCCGCGCCCCTTTTTGGAATAGCCGGCAGCAAGAGGATTTGACATTCCCGCCGTTTCTTTGTAGAATGAAAACAGAATTTTGATTTGCCGCCTGCGCTGCAGGTGGGAAAGGGAGGAAGAATATGTTGACCATCCGTCAGGAGAAGCCGGAGGGTTACCGGCAGGTGGAGCAGGTGGTGGAGCAGGCCTTTGCGCGCGCGGAGCACACCGACCACGACGAGCACAATCTGGTCGCGCGTCTGCGCGGCAGCGAGGCGTTTATCCCGGAGCTTTCGCTGGTGGCAGAACAGGACGGCAGGGTTGTTGGGCACATCCTGTTCACCAGGCTCAAGGTCGGGCAGACCACCCAGCTGGCGCTGGCGCCGCTGGCAGTTCACCCGGACTTTCAGCGGCAGGGCATCGGCGGGGCGCTGATTGAGGAGGGGCACCGCATTGCGGCGCAGCTGGGATATGCCTACTCCATCCTGCTGGGACACCCGACCTATTACCCGCGCTTTGGCTACCAGCCGGCCATCCGGTTTGGCATCCAGTCGCCGTTTGATGTGCCGGATGAAAATTATATGGCGTTCGACCTGTCCGGACGCCACCCGCAGATGAGCGGGCAGGTGGAGTATCCGCCGCAGTTTTAAGGACAATAAAAGGCCGCAGCCTGCAGAGAAAAACCTCTGCAGGCTGCGGCTTTTTCAGGGATGATATTGAAAGGAGAAAAAGATGTTTTCGCTTTAATCCTGCTCCAGCGTCTGTGCGGCGGAGAGCATGGCGTCCACGCTGTCCGAAACGCCGCCGATGGGCTGCAGCGAGGCGGCAAAGCGGCGGCCGCCCAGCGGTTTGAGAAAGATTTCCGGTTCCTGTCCGGGTCCCCACTGTCCCTTGCCGTTGGCGATCAGCCACTTGCCGATGATGCCGCTGCGCAGCTCGCGCCCGCGGCCCCAGAAAGCATCGGTGTTGATGGCAAGCTCGGCGGGCTTTTCCCAGCCCTCCAGCTCCAGGGTGATCGAGGCCCAGTTGACGTCCAGATATTCGTCCTTAAAATAGTTGGTCAGCCAGATGCCGTACCCGCCGCCGTTGGGCAGAAACTTGCCGTTGTTCCAGGCTCTGGCCAAAACGATGTGTGCCATTTTTTTCAACTCCATCACAAACTCTTGATAAACCTTATTCTTTTAGAAGATTACTTGTCGTAATACATCTTGACAAAATTTAAAAATACCTCGCCGATAAAGGAGAGCGGGTTGTTTTTGTGGCTGACAATGTAGAGGTGGCGGTCCATCGAGATGCCGCTCAGGTCAAAGCTGAGCAGCAGGCCGAAGTTTTCATAGTCCTCCACCGCCGCCTTGGAGATGATCGAGATGCCCATCCCCTGGCTGACCGCGTGCTTGATGCTGTCCGGGTCGTTAAACTGCGCGGCAATTTTGAGCTCACCGATGTCGATTCCGGCCTTGGCCAGAAAGTGCTCGGTCTCCTTGCGGGTGCCGGAGCCCTCCTCACGCAGGATGATCGGCTCGGTCTTTAAAAAATCGGCCTTGATGCCGGTGGTGCGCATCTGGCGGAAGCGCTCGGTGTTGGGGGTGATGATGACCAGGTGGTCCTGGATAAAGCTTTCAAAGACGCAGTCCGGGTTGTGGGTATCGGTGCCGCAGAAGCCGATGTCGGCCATCCCTTTGGAGATGCTCTCCACCACCAGCTCGCTGTCCTGGCGCAGGATGTTGAAGGTGACGTGGGGATATTCTTCCCGGAAGGCGGCGATCACTTTGGGCAGGATATTCTGGGAGGGAACAGTGGAGGCGCAGATGGTCAGGGTGCCCTTGAGCTCCTTGTTGTAGTTTTTGACCGAGCAGACGGCGTCCTCGCGCAGATTGAGCATCTTGACAGCGTACTGGTAAAGGATGCTGCCGGGCTTGGTGGGGTAGACATATTTGGTTCCGCGCTCGATCAGCTTGGTGTCAAGCTCCTTTTCCAGCGAGTTGATGTGCGCGCTGATCGTTGGCTGCGTCAGATAGATGCGCTGCGCAGCCTTGGAGAAGCTTTTGAGCTTGACCACATACACAAAAGCCTCCAGCTGTTTAAAATCCATAGTGAGACCTCGTTTCCCCAGGGCGATAATCGAGAAAATAAATAAGAACACCTTCATTATAACATATTTCAATAGGAAAGCAAACAGGGGAACTATTGATTTTGGATATAAAAAGGGGCAGGATATATACAGATTATCTATAAGACAGTGATAAGACACAAAATTTAGCCGGGAAATTGTCCGAAATGTCCACGAGCAGGGTGCTTTGCAGGATGACTTTCGGGCAAAGATGTGCTATAATAAAGGCGAAAACCGGGAAGGAGCAAGGAGGAGAAAATCATGGCGACGACAAAACGTCTTACCGAGATGACAAAGGGGGCAGGCTGAGGGGCAAAGATAGGCCCGGAGGCCCTGGCGCAGGTTCTGCACCAGCTACCCAAATTTACCGATGACAAGCTGATTGTCGGCTTTGACACCAGCGACGACGCGCTGGTTTATCAGGTGCGGGACGACCTTGCCGTCGTGCAGACGGTCGACTTTTTCCCGCCGATTGTGGATGACCCGTATACCTTTGGACAGATTGCGGCTGCAAACTCGCTCAGCGACATCTACGCGATGGGCGGCGACCCGACCCTCTCGATGAACCTGATCTGCTTCCCCACCTGCCTGCCGATGGACGTGATGGCCAAGATCATGCAGGGCGGCGCCAGCAAGGTCAAGGAGGCGGGCGCAATCATCGCGGGCGGCCACACCATTGAGGACTCCGAACCGAAGTATGGCCTGTGCGTCACCGGCTTTATGCACCCGGACCAGGTGATGCAGAACAGCAACTGCAAGGAAGGGGACCTGCTGGTGCTGACAAAGCCGCTGGGCATCGGCGTGCTGACCACCGCCAACAAGGCGCAGCTGCTCGACCAGCAGACCTATGACCAGATGGTGGAGGCGATGGCGACCTTAAACAAGTACGCCAAGGACGTGATGATGGAGGTGGGCGCAAACGCCTGCACCGACGTCACCGGCTTCGGCCTGATTGGCCACGCCTCCGAGATGGCCAAGGGAAGCGGCCTGACCATCGAGCTGTTCAGCAAGGAGGTCCCGATCATCGAGGCGGCCATCGACTTTGCCAAAATGGGCATCATCCCGTCCGGGGCCTACAACAACATGGCCTTTGTCAAGGACGACGTGCGTTTTGCGCCGGACGTGCCGCAGCACATCCAGGACCTGCTGGTCGACCCCATCACCTCCGGCGGCCTGCTGATCTCCCTGCCGGAAGAGAAGGCACATGTTTTGGTGGAAAAGCTCAAAGGCGTCACCATCTGCAACGCCATTGTCGGACGTGTGACCGCCAAACAGGACCGGGCAATCGTGGTCCTCTAATCAAAAAAGGAAAAGCAAAAAAAGGAAGCGCAGCTTGAGGCTGCGCTTCCTTTTTTTTGCCTTGTTGGGATAATCCATAAAAGAATTATGAAAATTCTGTGCAAAGAGTATACAACTTTCGTTGAAGTGGACAAAAGAAGAGAATGATATTGGTGTTTTCAAAAAAATTCATAAAAGACTTGAAAATTTGTTCAAAACACTGTATAATCAAGACAGAATTTATTCTGTGAATCCAGCAAGTTTTTGTTGAAAAACACAAAAAGGGTGAAGAATTTATTCAGAAAGGGAGATGTTATGAAAAAACTATCATTCCTGCTTGCAGTCATCATGATGCTTAGCTTCAGCGCATGCGGAGGCGGCACTGGTACTACAAGCAACGAACAGACAACGCAGAACACCGAGCAGACCGAACAGGCTACAGAAGAGACTGCCGAGCCGGCGGCGGAAGCGACCGCGAAATCCCCGGACAATGACCTGGTCGTTGCCATGCAGGCGGACGCCACCCATCTGGACCCGCACGTATCGGGCAACGGCGTATCCAACACTGTAACCAACACGATGTATGAGTCTCTGGTCACCTTCGACGCGGACACCAACATTGTTCCAATGCTGGCCAAAGAGTGGAGCATGTCCGATGACGGCCTGAGCTACACCTTTGTTCTCAACGAGGGCATCACCTTCCATGACGGCGAGCCGTTCAATGCGGAAGCGGTTATTGCCAACTGGGAACGCGGCAGATCCGACCAGTCGCTGAGAATCTACACCCAGACCCAGTCGTGGGTAAGCGCGGTGGCAGACAGCGAGTACCAGCTGACCATCACACTCGATGAGCCGAACAACACCTTCATCAACAAGCTGACCCAGGTCAGAATCATCAGCCCAAAGGCGATTAAGGAATGGGGACAGGACGGCTTGGCCAAACAGTCCGCGGGCACCGGTCCATACATCCTTTCCGAGCGCGTGGACGGCGGCTACACCAAGATGGTCCGCAACGAAAACTACTGGAGAGAAGGCCCGAAGGTTGACACCCTGACCTTCCGAGTCGTACCGGAAGACGGCGCGCGCATCGCGATGCTGCAGACCGGCGAGGCCGACATCATCACCCCGGTTCCGCCGATCCAGGTAGAAAAAATCGAGAATGACCCGAACATCGTGGTCAAGAACGAGAAAGGTATCACCTACCGTTACGCCACCCTGAACAAAAACTATACGCTGGAAGACGGCAGACAGCCGTTTGACGATGTAAGAGTCCGCCAGGCCATGAACTACGCCTTCGACAGTGAGATGTACTGCCAGGTTGTTTTCCAGGGCTACGCGGTAAAACCGACCTCCATCTTCTCGGAGTCGATCATGTACTACGCACCGCAGACCCCATATGATGTCGATCTGGAAAAGGCAAAATCCCTGATGGCCGAGGCCGGCTATGAGGATGGCTTCCCGGTAGATATCTGGGTAGACAACACCACCATCGAGATGCAGGGCGCCGAATTCTTCAAACAGCAGATGGCGCAGATCAACATCGACGTCAACGTTGTCCCAATGGAGTCTACCACCATCGCAGACATGACCTCTCTGCCAGAGGAAGAGAACGAGGTTCAGATCTGGTACGTAAACTGGAGCTCCGGTTCCTATGAGGCGGACGGCTCGATGAGAAACATTCTGCACGGCGAAAAATTCCCGCCATCCGGCTACAATACCGCTTTCTGGAACAATGCAGAGTTCAACAAGCTCCTCGATGACGCGCTTCTGTCCGCCGACACCGAAGAGATTGCAGATCTGTACGCTCAGGCGCAGGCCATCGCCTGGGAAGAGTGCCCATGGGTATTCCTCGGCAACGACAACTCCATCATGGCTCAGAGAAGCTATGTCAAGGGCATCACCTACAAACCGGGCGGCGACGTTGTTCTGACAACAGCGGAGCTGGAGCAGTAATTGAGCGTTAACAAACAGCCCGATCTTGAATAGCTGAAAGAAAGGAGTAGTAATTTGATTGCTACTCCTTTCTTAGTAAAGGGGGAAATTCCTGTATGAGTCGTTACTTTGTCAGACGTATCCTGGAAACGATTCCACTGATGCTGATTATTTCCATTTTTGTCTTTATGTTTATCCACCTGATCCCCGGCGACCCGGCAAGAAGTATCGCGGGCCTGGACGCGGAGGAATGGGAGGTTGAGGCCATCCGGGAGGAATATGGCCTGAACAAACCGATCGTCACCCAGTACGTGGACTATATGGTGAAGCTGTTCCACGGCGACATGGGACGCAGCATGAAATCGGACACACCGGTCACCGAGCTGATCGCGGACAGAATGCCGCAGACGCTCAAGCTGGTATTTGCAGGCGTCATCTGGGCGCCGGCGCTGGGCATCTTTATCGGTGTCATCTCGGCCATCAAGCACGGCAAGCTGCTGGACCACATCTGCATGCTGCTGGCCATCACCGGCCTGTCGGCACCGGGCTTCTGGCTGGGCCTGATGGGCATCCAGATCTTCTCGGTGCAGCTGGGATGGCTGCCTTCAGGCGGTCTGGATACCTGGAAGGGCTTCATCCTGCCGTCCTTCACCATGGGCTGCGGCATCATGGCGGTGCTGGCCAGATACTCCCGCTCCTCCATGCTGGAGACGCTGCGTGAGGACTATGTCCGCACCGCGCGCGCAAAGGGCCAGAAGGAATCGATGGTCATGTTTGCGCACGCCTTCCGCAACTCGCTGATTCAGGTCGTCACCATCCTGGGCCTGCAGATCGGCGGTCTGCTTTCCGGTTCGGTTCTGACCGAGACCGTTTTCTCCATCCCCGGCATGGGCAGACTGCTGACAGACTCCATCCAGTTCCGCGATTACGCGGTTATCCAGGGCCTGCTGATGCTCTTCGCGCTGCAGTATGTCCTGATCAACCTGATTGTCGACCTGCTCTACGGCGTCATCAACCCGAAGATCAGGCTTGACTGATGGAGTAGAACATAAGAAGGAGGAATCAAGCTTATGGCGGACATTCGCGAGAAAGAACAGCAGCAGAACACCGACTTTGAAAAAAATTATATCGACGAAAACATAAAGGCCGACCAGGACAGCAAGGCCAAAGCCTTTATTAAAAAGTTCATGAAAAGAAAGACGGCGGTGCTCGGACTGATTGTCATTGTGGTTTTGGTCATCATCGCCATCATCGGTCCGTACATCACGCCGTATGACTATACCGCTTACGACTATATGAACACGCTGGCCGGACCGAGCCCGGAACACCTGTTTGGCACCGACCAGTACGGCAGAGATATTTTGAGCCGCATGCTGGTGGGCACCCGCCTGACCCTGGGCGTTTCGCTGTCGGCGGTTGTTATCGGCGCGGCGCTGGGCACCGTGCTGGGCCTGCTGGCGGGCTACTATGGCGGCGTCATTGAGATGCTTGTTATGAGAGGCTCGGACGTTCTGTTCAGCTTCCCGGATATCCTGCTGGCCATCGCCATCGTGGCGATTCTGGGCCCCGGCATCATCAACGTCCTGATTGCGGTTATGGTCTTCACCATCCCCAGCTTTGCCCGCATCATGCGAAGCGCAACCCTGGCGGTCAAGGGATCGCTGTATGTGGAGGTGGCGCAGAGCCTTGGCTGCAAGGACAGCAGGCTTTTGTTTGTCCACATCTTCCCCGGCACCATCCAGTCCCTGATCGTCAACTTTACCATGAGAATCGGCTCCGCCATCATGGCGGCGGCTTCCCTGAGCTTCCTGGGCTTTGGCGCAAATGTCAGCGAGCCGGAATGGGGCGCCATGCTCTCTCAGGGCAGAAACTATATCGGCATCGCGTCGCACATGGTGTACTTCCCAGGTCTGATTATCTTTATCACAGTACTTGCGTTTAACCTCTTTGGCGACGGTCTGCGCGACACCCTTGACCCGAAGATCAAGTAGGCCGCGGGGAAGGAAAGGAGTATACTATGGTACAGGAAAAATTACTTACGGTAAACAATTTGCGCACCGAATTTTTCTCAAGCAAAAAATCCAGCGTAACAGCGATCAACGAGATCAGCTTTCACATCGATAAAGGTGAAATCCTCGGTCTGGTAGGCGAGTCTGGCTGCGGCAAGAGCGTTACCTCCCTGTCGATTATGCGCCTGCTCAACTTCACCTCCGGCAAGGTGACCAAGGGCGAGGTCATCTTTGAAGGACAGGATCTGCAGCAGCTGCCGGAAAAGGAGATGCGCACCATCCGCGGCGGCAAGATGAGCATGATTTTCCAGGAGCCGATGAGCAGCCTGAACCCGGCGATGCGCATCGACAAGCAGATGATCGAGGGCATCCGCCTGCACACCGACCTAACCAAGGAGCAGGCGCGGGAGCGCGCGGCCAAGATCCTGCAGCAGGTCGGCATCCCGGACCCGGAGCGCGTGCTGAAAAACTATCCGCACCAGCTCTCCGGCGGTATGAGCCAGCGTGTCATGATCGCCATGGCGATGAGCTGTAACCCGGAACTGCTGATTGCGGACGAACCGACCACTGCGCTGGACGTCACCATCCAGGCGCAGATTCTGGACCTGATGAAGAAGATCCAGCAGGAGGAAGGCATGAGCATCCTGCTGATCACCCACGACCTGGGCGTCGTTGCCGAGATGTGCAGCCGCGTCATCGTCATGTACGCCGGCGAGATTGTGGAGGAGGCGCCGGTGGATATTCTGTTTAACCATCCGTCCCATCCGTACACCGTCGGCCTGATCGCCTCGGTGCCAAAGCTCGGCTCCGGCGTCAAGGTGCTTCCGAGCATCCCGGGCAGCGTTCCCGACCTGTCGATGCTGCCCAAAGGCTGCCGCTTTGCCCCGCGCTGCAAATACGCAACCGAGCGCTGCCACAATGAGGAACCTTCACTGTTTGAAGTCAGCCCCCAGCAGAAATGCAGATGCTGGCTGGCGGAACCGACAGGAAAGGAGGATAAGTAAGTATGGGAACCATTGTTTCTGTCAAAAACGTATCGAAAACCTTCCCGGTCGGCAAGACCCTTTTGGGAAGGCCGGATAAATTTGTCCACGCTGTCAACAACGTCAGCTTTGACATCCAGGAGGGCGAGACCTTCTCGGTAGTAGGCGAGTCCGGCTGCGGCAAGAGCACCACCGGCCGTCTGATCGACCACCTTCTGATTCCGGACAGCGGAGAAATCTGGTTTGAGGACAAGGAAATCAGCAAGATTTCCCAGGAGGAGATGCGCCCGCTGCGCAAGGACATCCAGATGATCTTCCAGGACCCGGCGGGAAGCTTAAACCCCCGCATGCGCGTCGAGGAGCTGGTGGAGGAGCCGCTGCTCATCCACACCAATCTCTCCAAAGAGGAGCGCATGAAGACTGTGCACGAGCTGCTGGAGACGGTAGGCCTGAGCGCCAAGCACGCCAAACGCTACCCGCATGAGTTCTCCGGCGGCCAGAAACAGCGTATCGGCATTGCGCGCGCGCTGACCGTGCGGCCAAAGCTGATCATCGCCGACGAGCCAATCTCCGCGCTGGACGTTTCGATTCAGGCGCAGGTTCTGAACCTGCTGCACGACCTGCAGCAGAAATTCAACCTGACCTACATGTTCATCTCGCATGACCTGTCGGTTGTTGAGATGATCTCGGACAGAATCGCCGTCATGTATCTGGGCTTTGTGGTGGAGATGGCGCCAAAGACCGAGCTGTACGCAAAGCCGTCCCATCCGTATACCCAGGCGCTGCTGTCCGCGGTGCCGATTCCGGACCCGGGACACCAGAAGGAACGTATCATTCTGGAAGGGGATATCCCCAGCACCATCAACCTGCCAAAGGGCTGCCCGTTTGCTGCCAGATGCAAAAAGTGCAAACCGGAATGTCTGGAGAGAAGACCGGAGACCAAGGAGATCGAGCCAGGCCACTTTGTAGCCTGCCACCTGTTCTAGCAAATTCCCCCTTTTCTAAATCAATGCCCCCGCACCGGCTGTGGCTGGTGCGGGGGCGTTGTGCGTTTTGGATTTATTGATGTTTGGGGATCAGGTTTGCCTTGGCGTCATAGGGGAAGTTGTCGTCCAGCGGGAAGATTGGTCTGGGAACCTTGGTGTAGTGGAGGGTCTTGAGGTCCTCATTGGTGCTGCCCTTGGACAGCGCCATGATGCTGCGCTTGGCGATGGCCGAGTGGAACTCGGTCAGATAGCCGAGCTTGCAGACGACGATGTCCGCCTCGCGCGGATCGCGGCCCAGGTCGGAGAACACTTCCAGGGTGGTGTAGCCGACGTGCGCCTCTGCCAGGACGATGTCCACACCGCAGGAGCTGAACAGCGCCAGGTCGGATTTGACCGAGGAGCGGCCCCAGTTTTCGATGTAGGCCTTGACGGTGCCGGTAGCGGTGATGGGCTGGGTGGTGGCGCTGTCAAATTTGGCGCCGAAGGTGAGGGTGACCTCCTGACCGACCTTGCCCTTGCAGGCCAGGGTGGCCTCCGGGTCATAGATGCCGCCGTAGAGCACCGGAGAGCGCAGCTTGTCGGTGCGGCTGTCCTCCATCAGCAGGCGCAAAAAGCCGGTACAGTCGGAGGAGGAGCCGGCGGTCGGGTTGTCGCCCGAGTCGGACAGGTAGATGGGGCAGGGATCGCCCGCCTCCACCGCCTTGAAGGCGACGTCGATGGCCTCCTGCTCGTGGTAGGTCTCGGTCTGGAAGCAGAACTCGTCCTTCTTGCTCCACATCAGCTCGGCCAGACGGATGGCCTCCTTGTCGGCCAGTTCCTGGCTGTCGGCAACGACATAGACGGCGCAGGAGCTGTCCTCGTTGTCCGCCCACGGGAAACCCATCAGGTAGGAGGCAGCCATGATGCCGGGCTGGGTTTCGGTGCGGCGGCACTCCTCGATCAGGCCATTCATCGGCTCGACGGTGGTGGAGGACTGCTCGCCCGCAATCAGAATCGGCACCTTGACCCAGGCCGAATGTGCCTGGAAGCCGTTTTCCAGCGCGGCGATGGTCATGCGGGCGGCGTGCTCGCCGGTTTCATAGCGGTCGGTGTGGGGCGCGCACTTGTAGCCGACAAAGCCGTCGCAGTTGTTGTGCATCCGCTCGGTCATGGTGGTGTGCATGTCCAGCGAGCAGAACAGCGGGATGTCCGGGAAGATCTGGCGAAGCTCCTCGAGCAGGTAGCCCTCCGCTTCACCCAGGCCCTTGACCCGCATCGAGCCGTGCAGCGCCAGGGTGATGGCGTCGATCGGTTTTTTGGCCTGTTCCTCCTTGGCGACGCGGATGATCTCCGCCTTCAGATTCATGTAAAAATCGTGGTCGACCTCGCCGTTGGGGACGGCGCTGGCAAAGACGGTGGGGACCACCTCATAGCCCTGTTCCATCAGCGGCTTGATGACGCCACTGACCGGGTCGTTTGGACGAAAACGATTGAAAACTTCGGCTCCGCGGATGACCTGGAAATCCTTTTCCCCGGTGACGATGGGGTTGAAGGAGTTGGACTCATGCTGCAGGCCGGCAACAAGAACTCTTTTCATAATCTCTCTCCTCAAAACAGATTTGGGAATCCTCGTTCATCAGGATTCCACCTTGATTGTAGCATACTGCACAGATAAAGGCAAGGAGACAAAGGACGTTTTGGTAAGAAATTTGGGTTTAGCGGTCAAAAAAGCGGGAGCCATGGCGGCTCCCGCTCTGCGTTTTGGCGCAAGGATTTTATTTAGACATTGAAGCGGAACAGAACGACGTCGCCGTCCTGCATGACGTAGTCCTTGCCCTCCGAGCGGACAAGGCCCTTTTCCTTGGCGGCGGCAATCGAGCCGTTGGCGATCAGGTCCTCGTAGGAGATGACCTCGGCGCGGATGAAGCCGCGCTCAAAGTCGCTGTGAATCTTGCCGGCGGCCTGCGGCGCCTTGGTGCCGCGGGTGATGGTCCAGGCGCGGACCTCCGGTTTGCCGGCGGTCAGGTAGGAGATGAGGCCCAGCAGGTGGTAGCCGGCCTTGATCAGGCGGTCCAGACCGGACTCTTTGAGGCCCAGCTCCTCGAGGAACATCATCTTGTCCTCCTTGGACATGTCGGCAATCTCCTCCTCCAGGCGGGCACAGATCGGCACAACCTCGGAGTTTTCCTCCCGGGCAATCTGCAGAACCTCGTTATAGAACGGGTTGGAATCCAGCTTGCCGTTGAAGTCATCCTCGCTCATGTTGGCCACATAGATGATCGGCTTGTTGGAGAGCAGCGGGATGTCGGCCATGATGGCTTTTTCCTCGTCGGTGAACTCCATGCTGCGGGCAGACTTGCCCTCCTCCAGGTGCGCCTTGACGCGGTTGAGCAAATCCACCTCGGCCAGATATTTTTTATCGCCCTTGGCGGCCTTGACCGCCTTGTCGATGCGGCGTTCGAGGATGTCCAGGTCGGAGAAGATCAGCTCCAGGTTGATGACCTCGATGTCGCGTTTGGGGCCGATGCTGCCCTCGACGTGGACAATCTCGCCGTCCTCAAAGCAGCGCACCACATGGACGATGGCGTCCACCTCGCGGATGTTGGAGAGGAATTTGTTGCCCAGGCCCTCGCCCTTGGAAGCGCCCTTGACCAGGCCGGCGATGTCCACAAACTCGATGACCGCCGGGGTGATCTTGTCCGGATTGTACATCTTGGCCAGCTCGTCCAGGCGGTAGTCCGGGACGGCGACGGTGCCGATGTTGGGCTCGATGGTGCAGAAGGGGTAGTTGGCCGACTGTGCGCCGGCGTTGGTGATGGCGTTGAAAAGGGTGCTCTTGCCGACGTTCGGCAGACCCACGATGCCTAGTTTCATGTTGATTCGTTCCTTTCTATCTCTATCGCAAAAATCGATTCGATGAGCTTGACACATCCCTATTATACCGTCACTGCCTTTTTTAGGCAAGAGGCCAAACGGGAAAATACGGGGAAGCAGGCGCTTTTTCACACCCTCCACCGCCAGGTGTTGAAAATGGGAAGGGATATTTCATGGGTTTAGCAAAATCTGTTTAAAGTTTTTTCACCAAATTTCGGCACAGTTTAGTATAATAAATAATAAAGTGCAGAGCCCGGTTTCGACAAAAACGGGATGAAACTTTCCGAGGAATGTGCTATAATAAGGAAAGAATGCGGCACAAAAAATTGACAGAAACCTCCCGCGAAGGGACGCTGGCCGCCGCTGCGGCGCCTGAGGGGGATTTGAAAAAAGCGGCGGAGAAATGGAGCAAGGTATGTCTATGGGGAAGATCCTGGTTGCAGACGACGATCAGAACATTGCAGAACTGTTAAAATTATATTTGGAAAAAGAAGGCTACACCGTTGTGCTGGCCGCGGACGGCATGGAGGCAAACGAGAAGTTTGCCGCTGAAAATCCGGACATTGTCCTGCTGGACATCATGATGCCAAAGCTGGACGGCTGGCAGGTTTGCCGCGACATCCGCAAAAAGTCCAACTGCCCGATCATCATGATTACCGCCAAGGGCGAGACCTTTGACAAGGTGCTGGGTCTGGAGCTGGGCGCGGACGACTACATCGTCAAGCCATTTGAAGCAAAAGAGGTGGTCGCGCGCATCAAGGCGGTCATGAGAAGAACCGGCAAATCCTCCTCGGCCAACGATATCAAGGAGGTCTCCTACGACAAGCTGGTGGTCAACATGACCAAGTATGAGCTGAAGGTGGACGGCAAGGTTGTCGACACCCCACCCAAGGAGCTGGAGCTGCTGTACCATCTGGCCAGCAATCCAAACCGGGTCTACACCCGCGATCAGCTGCTCAACGAGGTTTGGGGCTTTGAGTACTATGGCGATTCCAGAACGGTCGACGTGCACATCAAGCGCCTGCGCGAAAAGCTGGAGGGCGTCTCGGACAAATGGAGCCTGAAAACCGTGTGGGGCGTCGGGTATAAGTTTGAAGTAAAGGAGTAATCAAAAGCCTCCGGGCCGCTGAGCTTGATCCTCAGCGGCCTTTTCTGTTGGAGCTTTTGTGTCATCAGAAAGGGAGAGATGATCGATGCGGCAAAGCCTGTTCAGAAAGTATTTTTCGATGTGCTGCTCCATCACCCTGGCCGGCATTGTGGTGCTGGGCGTGGTGTTCATGGTGTTTGCGGCGCAGTATTTTCAGGAGGACAAGCTGGGAGCGCTGGAAAAGAACGCGGAATATGCGGCGCAGATGAGTGAAAAATATATTGTGTCGGTGGACGGCCAGTACCAGCTGGCCAACAACACCATGCTCACCAGTGCCTGGATCCCGATGGCAAAGGCGCTGGATGCGGATATCTATCTGGCGAACATGTCCGGGGAGGTGCTGGTGTGCACCCACCGCTCCGCCTGCAACCACATGGTGTACGGCATTGGAGAGGAGATCCTCGACGAGGTGCGGGAAAACGGCATCTACACCGAGGTGGGCAAGATGGGGGAGATCTATAAGAGCTCCTACTACACGGCGGGTGTCCCGCTGACCCTCTCGGACGGAAGGCTGGCCGGCGTGGTGTTCGCCTCCAGCTCGGCGCAGGGCCTGACCGACTTTATGAGTGAGATCCTGCGGGTCTTTCTGCTGAGCGTGCTGGTGATGATGGTGGTCATCTTTGTGCTGGCCTACATCGTATCCGGCAGCCTGACCCGCCCGCTGCGCGAGATGGCAAAGGCCACCGAAGCTTTTGCGCGCGGCGATTTCAGCGTGCGGGTGCCGGTCAATGAGCGGGACGAGATCGGCAAGCTGGCGATGGCCTTCAACAACATGGCGGACAGCCTGGCCCAGCAGGAGACGGTGCGCCGCTCCTTTATCGCCAACGTCTCGCACGAGCTGAAAACCCCGATGACCAGCATCGCCGGCTTCATCGACGGCATTCTGGACGGTACTATCCCGCAGGAGAAGGAACGGCACTACCTGACCATTGTCTCGGACGAGGTAAAGAGATTGTCCCGCATGGTGCGCTCGATGCTCAACATCGCCAAGATTGAGGCAGGAGAGATGAAGCTCAAGCCGACCGTCTTTGACGTCAACGAGGTGGTGCTGTCCAGCATCTTCACCTTTGAGCAGATGATTGAGAAAAAACATCTGGACATCCGCGGCCTGGAGGAAGGCAAGGTGATGGTGGAGGCCGACGAGGACCTGATCCACCAGGTGGTCTACAACCTGCTGGAAAACGCCGTCAAATTTGTCAACGAGGGCGGCTATATCGAGGTCAGCTATACGGTGGAGCAGAAGCGGACCTACATCCATATCAAAAATGCCGGCGAGGGCATCCCGAAGGAGGAGATCTCCAAGGTGTTCGACCGGTTTTACAAGACCGACCGCTCCAGAAGCATGGACAAGACCGGTGTTGGCCTGGGGCTGTACATCGTGCGCCAGATTGTCAACCTGCATCAGGGCGAGGTCATTGTGCGCAGCGTGGAGGGCGAATACTGCGAGTTCAGCTTCTCGGTGGCGACCGCGCCCAAGGCGCTGACCAAACAGCCCAAGCCGGTCGATGTCCGTGAGGTGTAGCGGGAGCGCTGCCGGCAGTGGATACAAAATAACGAAACAATGTTCACGAATTGAGGTTGGAAAAGTATGAAACAATTTAAGTCTTGTTTCATTTATTTTCATAAATTGCCGGTATAATAAAAATCGTGAAAGCCAAAAACATCAATCATCCGGCAGAGGTGTTTTGCAGACCGGATACAGGGAGGTTTTTCAATATGGATGAAAAGAAATTTGAAGCAGGCGGCCAAGCCCCACAGGAAAATCAAAACACGCAGGAAAATATCAACAATCAGTCCGGCGCAGCGCAGCAGAACGCGCAGCAAAATGCAGGCAGCTCGGAAAGCGGCAGCGGCTGGGTCTTTTCGGATAAAAATGTTTCGGGAGCACACCAGCAGGATGAGAGCGGAACATCCCAGCAGCCAAACCAGGAGGGCTGGTACCGCTCCGGTCCACAGCAGAGCCACGAGCAGGCAGGCCAGGATCAGAACCAGAACCCGGCCTACAGCAGCCGGTACAGCTACGGGGAGTCCGCTTCCCAGCAGGGGCAGCAGGCGGAGAACAGCGCGGACAGCTCCAAGTCCGGTGAACATTATAAATGGAACTATGAGGATTATCAGCAGACCCCGAAGGCGGAAGGCAAGCATGCCGGCAAGAAGAAAAATAAAGGCCTGAAGGTCTTTGCGGGCATCATGTGCGCCATTCTGTGCGTGGGCGTTGTCAGCCTGGCAGGCTACGGAACCTATGCGCTGGTTTCCAACCAGCAGGATCAGCAGTCGGCTGAGGCCACAACCGAGGGCACAGACGAGCAGAACCAGTCCTCCACCACGCTGGTCCTGAACGACAAACCGTCCACCAGCAATTCCAGCGCATCGGTTGACCTCTCTGAAGGGGAGCTGACCATCACCGAGCGGGCGGAGAAGGTACTGCCTTCCACCGTCGGCATTGTCAGCTACATCCAGAACCAGCAGAGCATCTTCGGAGGTGAGCAGAGCCAGGGTTCCGGCATCATCATCAGCGCGGACGGCTACATCGTCACCAACGAGCACGTCATCAGCGGCGCAACCAGCATCAAGGTTGTCCTGCAGGATGACAGCGAATACAACGCGACCCTCGTCGGCTCGGATGAGAGAACCGACCTGGCTGTTTTGAAGATCGACGCGACCGGCCTGACCCCGGCGGAGTTTGGCAACTCGGATCAGATGCAGATCGGCGAGCAGGTCATCGCAATCGGCAACCCGGGCGGTCTGGAGCTGGCGGGTACCGTAACCGTAGGTTATGTTTCGGCGGTTAACCGCTCGATTACCACCACCAACGGCAACACGGTAAACTGCGTCCAGACCGACGCTGCCATCAACCCCGGCAACTCCGGCGGCGCGCTGGTCAACACCTATGGTCAGGTTATCGGCATTAACTCCCAGAAGATCGCGGCGACCGACTATGAAGGCATCGGCTTTGCCATCTCGATCAACGAGGCGCAGCCGATCATCAACGACCTGATCCAGTACGGTTACGTTCGCGGCAGAGTGGTCATGGGCATCACCATGCAGATGATCGACCAGACCTACGCGGCGATTTATGGTTATCAGCCAGGTATCGGTGTCGTATCGGTAGAGGCTGGTTCTCCGGCTGAGGAGGCAGGACTGGTTGCGGGCGATATCATCACCGCCATTGACGGACAGAGCATCACCACACAGGAAGAGCTCAACAGCCTGCTGGAGCAGTACAGCCCTGGCGACACCATCACCCTGACCGTTTACAGACAGAGCGTCCGCGGCGATGGGCAGGAGCTGAGCATGGAGCTGACCTTTGCAGAAGCGGGTGCGCCTTCTGACACAACCACACAGCAGTCCAGCCAGCAGTCCACACAGCAGAGCCAAGCACAGAACGAGAGCAGCACCAGCCCGTGGAGCTGGATGTTCCAGTAAATAAATCAAAGAAGCGAAAAGCCCGAGACGTCATCGCAGGCCGCCTCGGGCTTTTTGTGTCAAAAGGTCTCTATACAAGAATGTTAAAATTTTATCCTTTTGGCGGTGGAAAATCTGTATAATCTTAGAAATTTTTTCAAATAGTGCGGTTGGAAGATTGATTTTATTCGGCTTGTAAGATATAGTTTTAGTAGGGGAAATTTTGTGTAATGAAAAGGACGATTTTATTGAGTCAAAAAGGAGTGTGCTCCGTATGAGAAAGACAAAAATTATCTGTACACTGGGACCTGCCAGCGAGACGGAACAAGTGCTGCGCGAGATGATCGAGGCGGGCATGAACGTGGCCCGCTTTAATTTCTCCCACGGCTCCCATGAGGAACACCTGAAAAGATTAAAACTGGTCAAGAAGCTGCGCAAGGAGATGGATGTTTCGCTTGGCGCGCTGCTGGACACCAAGGGCCCGGAAATCCGTCTTGGGAAAATAGAGGGCGGAAAGACGGTTTTAAAGGACGGCGATCCCTTCACCCTGACCACCGAGCAGATTGTCGGCGACAACACCCGCGTCTCGGTCAGCTTCCAGGACCTGACAAAGGATGTTAAGGAAGGGGACCGCATCCTCATCGACGACGGTCTGATCGAGCTGCAGGTGCAGAAGGTCAGCGACAAGGAAATCCAGTGCGTCGTGCTCAACGGCGGCCCCATCTCCGACCACAAGGGCGTCAACGTGCCGAACGTCGAGCTGTCGATGCCGTACTTAAGCGACAAGGACCGCGACGACATCAAGTTTGGCATCGAGGCGGGCTTTGATTTCATCGCCGCCTCCTTCACCCGCTGTGCGCAGGACATCCTGCAGATCCGGGAAATTCTGGAGGAAAACGGCTGCAACACCATCAAGATCATCGCCAAGATTGAAAACGCCCAGGGCGTCAACAACATCGACGAGATCCTGCGCGTCTCGGACGGCATCATGATTGCCCGCGGCGACATGGGCGTCGAGATCCCGCTGGAGGACGTGCCGATCATCCAGAAGATGATTATCCAGCGCGTCTACAACAGCGGCAAATATGTCATCACCGCCACCCAGATGCTGGACAGCATGATGAACCACCCGCGCCCGACCAGAGCGGAGGCGACCGACGTTGCCAACGCCATCTATGACGGCACCAGCGTCATCATGCTCTCGGGCGAAACCGCCGCGGGCAAATATCCGGTCGAGTCGGTCAAGACGATGGCCCGCATCGCCGAGCGCACCGAGGAGGACATCAACTACCGCCGCCGCTTCCGCGAGTATGACAGTGCGCAGAACCGCGACGTCACCAACGCCATCTCCCACGCAACCTGTTCGGCGGCCTACGACCTGGAGGCAAGCGCCATCATCACCGTTACCCAGTCCGGCCAGACCGCGCGGATGATCAGCAAGTACCGCCCGCAGATGCCGATTATCGGCTGCACCACCCAGATGGCGACCTACCGCCACCTGAGCATGTCCTGGGGCGTTATGCCGGTGCTGTGCGAGGAGCAGAACACCGAGGACGCGCTGTTTAAGCACGCGATGGCCCGCTCCAAGGAGTGCGGCTTTGTCAAGGACGGCGACCTGGTGGTCATCACCGCAGGCGTGCCGCTGGGCATCCCCGGCACCACCAACCTCTTAAAGGTGCAGACGGTCGGCGACGTGATTCTGCACGGCATGGGCATCGGCGGCGGCAACGTCAAAGCCGGCGTTTGTGTGGCCAAGAGCGAGCGCGAGGCGCTGCAGAACTTTAAGGCAGGGGACATTTTGGTCATCGACAGCACCACCAACGAGCTGCTGGATGTGATGAAGAAGGCCTCCGGCATCATCACCGCGCAGCCGGGCGTCAATTCTCATGCCGCCATCGTCGGCCTGGCACTGAACATCCCGGTCATTGTGGGGGCAAAGGACTGCACCCAGATTCTGCGCAACGGAACTTCGATTCTGCTGGATGCCAGCAAGGGCATTGTCTGCAACCTGACAAACCAGCAGGACTAGCATCAATGGGGGAGCGGCGCTGGCGCCCCTTGAAAGGAGCCCTGGTATGAGAAGGATTCTCAAACAAGCAATGCTGGTACTGGCGGCGGCGGTGCTGATGATGGCCGCCGCGGGCTGCGGACAGCAGGAGGAACCTGCCGAACAGGCTGCGCAGACGCCGCCTGTCCAGCAGGAGCAGGCGCCGGACGATGCACAGGAGGAGGAAGAACAGCCCGAGGTGGCAACCCCCTCCCTGACCGCCCAGATCCAGCAGGCACAGCAGAAAAACGAGGACATCGTCGGCTGGCTGCGGATCGACGACACCGAAATCGACGGGGCGGTGGTGCAGGGAAAGGACAACGAGGAGTACAAGCGCCTGAACGAGTGGGGCGAATACAGCTGGACCGGCAGCTTCTTTGCCGACTATGAGTGCAGCTTGAACAGCCGTGAGGAGCTCTCCAAAAACACCGTCATCTACGGACACAACGTCCACTATGACGACGACATGGAGGGGGAACGCTTCAGCCAGCTGTTCCACTTCACCGACATCGACTTTGCGCGCGAGCACCCCTACGTCTACTTCTCGATCAACGGGGACGGGGAGGACAGCGCACAGGACATGGTGTGGCAGGTCTTCTCGGTGTTTTATACCACCACCGATTTTGATTATATCCGCATCAACAAGGACTTCCGGGATCCCTCGCAGGGGGAGATCACCGACGCGCAGCTGATGAACATTATCACCGAGGCGAGGGACCGCTCCGAGTATGACTATGACGTCACGGTGAGCGGCACCGACAAGATTCTGACCCTGTCCACCTGCTCCTACAAGTACGGCAGGCGCAAGGATGTGCGGTTTGTGGTGATGGCAAAGCTGCTGGAGGAGGACGCTCCGCTGCAGGCCAGCGCATCCCTGGTTGTCAATGCCGACAAAAAGACGGTTGAATAGCGGGGGAAGGCAGCTTCCCTGATGGCTCCATCCGCTGTCCTTTGGGCGGCAGATGGAGCTTCTCTTTTTGCTCAGCATCGGAAAAACTTTTTTACGGCACTCGAAACGAACAAAAAAACACCCGACCAAAACGGTCGGGTGTTTTTTTCATCGTCAAACTCTCAATTACTGAACGCGCGCTCTTAACGCGGATACGATAGGTGCCCAGTCCACACCGTGGACCGCAGCGGCTTCCTCGATGGTTTCGCCGCGGGAAGCAGGTCAGCCTACACAGTGCATGCCAGCCTGGAAAAAGATTTCAGCCAGGCTTCTGTCGTAGTCCAGAACGTCACCGATGACGGTGTCCTTGGTAACAGTGAATGCCATTCTTTTTTCCTCCTTTCTGTTTTAAATAGTAGTATGCCAACTCTTTATGCGATCATACAGCCTCATTATAATACAAAAAAGGTATAAAATCAAGCCCCGGAAAAAGGCATCAAAAAAGACTGCGGAAATTATTTCCGCAGTCTTTTGTTGACTCATGGGAGATGTGCCAAACCGCTTATTCCTCGTCGGGTTCTTCCGGTTTTGGCTCTTCCGGCAGGATGTCGGCGCGCAGCTTGGCGATGCGCCGCTCCTCGGTGTCAAGGACAGTGAATTCCACATTGTTGATGCGCACAACGGGGTGCTCATCCTTGGCAGGGATGCGGTCGAGCTTGTCGGTGATCAGGCCGCTGAGAGTATCGTAATCCTCCTCCGGGCCGATGTTGCATCCGAGCAGCTCCTCGACGTCCTCAATGGACATCGAGCCGTCCAGGATAAAGATATTATCGGAGACCTTCTGGTATTCCTCTTCCTCCTGGTCATATTCGTCCTCCATGTTGCCGACGATCGACTCCAGCAGGTCCTCCATGGTGACAACGCCGGAGGTGCCGCCGTACTCGTCGACGACGATGGCCATCTGGGTCTTTTTCTCCTTGAAGGTCTTGAACAGGTCGGAGCAGCGGTTGGATTCCGGGACAAAGATAGCGGGACGGATGAAGGAGGTGATGGGCTGCTGGGACATTTCGTCCGGGGTCTCATTGATGCAGCGCAGCATATCCTTGGCGTAAACAATGCCGATAATGTCGTCGATATCTTCCCTGTAGACCGGGATGCGGGAGAAGCCTTCGTCGATTGCCAGGCGGATGACGTCCATGACGGTGGCGGTGTTTTCCACAGCGGCGACGTCGGTGCGGTGGGTCATGACGTCCTCGACGGTGATGTCGTCAAACTCAAAGATGTTGTCGATCATGTCCGCCTCGTCCTTTTCAATCGAGCCTTCCTCGTTGCCGACGTCGACCATCATGCGGATCTCCTCCTCGGTGACCTGCTCCGGCTGGTCCTCAGGGCTGATGTGGATCAGCTTGAGGATGGCGTTGGTGCTGACCGAGAGAAGGGCGACAAGGGGCTTGGCGATGGTGAAGACAAAGCGGACGATGGGCGCGACGGCCAGCGAAACCTTTTCCGGGTTGTGCATGGCGATGCGCTTGGGCACAAGCTCACCGAGAACCAGGTTGAAGTAACCGAGGATCAGGGTGATGACAAACAGCGCGATCGGCTCGGCCACCGAGTAAGGGATAACGGGGGACATCAGCTGAGCGACAGGCTCCGCGAACTGCTCCGCAGCGGAACCGGCGGCCAGAAAGCCCGCCATGGTGACGCCGATCTGGATGGTGGAGAGGAACTTGGAGGGCTGCTGCACCATCTTGTAGAGGGTGGCGGCGCGCTTGTTTCCGTCCTCAGCCAGCTTTTTGAGCTTGTTGTCGTTGAAGGTGACGATGGCGATCTCGCTCATCGCGAAGAAGGCGTTGACGCCGATGAGGATGAGAAGAATTACCAGTTGCAAAATGATACTGTTACTGTCAGGGTCCATTTCGATCTCCTTTTCTGTAAATCAATGTTTTTATTTTCGACGCACGACAGATTTTGACTTGGAAAAATCCATCATACAATTTAATACTATACACAAATCAGCCGGGAATGTCAATTTGGCTTTTGGCGGCAAATTAGGCGATTTTGGGGGCTGGCGGGCAGGGGCGGCCAAAGGGAGAGGCCCTTTTGATGAAAATCGGGGCAAGGCGCGGCCGGGGACGCTTTTTGCGTCGGCTTTGGGCCTGCAAACCCCATTATTATATGGGGCAGCGCCCCTCCGCCCTCCGGTTTTGCGGAGGGGCGCCGGCTTTCTCTGTGCCCCAGAGTGGGCTCTTTGGAGAAAAGCCCACTCTGGCGGCCTGCTCCTGCCCAAGGGAAGAAAAAAAGAGAAAGCGGTGGCGGAATCTGGTAAAACTGTTAAAAAAGTATAGCAGTTCCAGAAGAAGTTGCACACTTTGTCCCTTTACAATAAGGCCAAAAAATGCTAGAATTTATAAAGTAGGTATGTGTGATATGCTAGAACATAACATCCAGCAAAACCTATCAAGGAGGAATAATACATTATGGCTAGATCTATGAAAACCATGGACGGCAACAACGCGGCCGCGTATGTATCCTACGCGTTTACCGAAGTTGCCGGTATCTACCCGATCACTCCATCCAGCCCGATGGCTGACTATGTGGATCAGTGGTCTGCACAGGGAAAGAAGAACATCTTCGGCTCCACCGTTAAGGTAATGGAGATGCAGTCCGAGGCGGGCGCCGCAGGTACTGTACACGGCTCGCTGAACGCCGGCGCGCTGACCACCACCTACACCGCGTCTCAGGGCCTGCTGCTGATGATCCCGAACATGTACAAGATCGCCGGCGAACTGCTGCCAGCGGTATTCCATGTTTCCGCGAGAACCGTTGCTTCCCACGCGCTGAACATCTTCGGCGACCACTCCGACGTTTACGCCTGCCGCCAGACCGGCTTTGCCATGCTGGCTGAGACAAACCCGCAGGAAGTTATGGACCTGGGCGCTGTTGCGCACCTGGCTGCCATCAAGGGCCGCGTTCCGTTCATCAACTTCTTCGACGGCTTCCGCACCTCCCACGAGATCCAGAAGATCGAGGTTTGGGACTATGAAGACCTCAAAGAGATGTGCGACATGGATGCAGTAGAAGCATTCCGCAAACGCGCACTCAACCCGGAGCACCCAACCATGCGCGGTTCCCACGAGAACGGCGACATCTTCTTCCAGCACCGCGAGGCCTGCAACGAGTACTACGAGGCAGTTCCTGCTGTCGTTGAGGAGTACATGGGCAAGGTCAACGCCAAGCTGGGCACCAACTATCAGCTGTTCAACTACTACGGCGCACCGGACGCTGACCGCGTCATCATCGCGATGGGCTCCATCTGCGACGTCGCCGAGGAAGTTATCGATTACCTGACCGCAAAGGGCGAGAAGGTTGGTCTTGTAAAAGTAAGACTGTACCGTCCGTTCTCTGCAAAACACCTGCTGGCTGCTATTCCTGAGACCGCGACCAAGATCGCTGTTCTGGACCGCACCAAAGAGCCAGGCGCTTACGCAGAGCCTCTGCACCTGGATGTTATGTCTGCGATGAGCGAAGCTGGACGCAAGGCTACCATCATCGGCGGCCGCTATGGTCTGGGCTCCAAGGACACCACCCCGGCCAGCATCTTCGCCGTTTATGAAGAGCTTGCAAAGGATGCTCCGAAAGCAAGATTCACCCTGGGCATCAACGACGACGTTACCCACCTGTCTCTGGAAGAGAAGGAAGCGCCGAACACCGCTGCAGAAGGCACCATCGAGTGCAAGTTCTGGGGCCTGGGCGGCGACGGTACTGTTGGTGCGAACAAGAACTCCATCAAGATTATCGGCGACCACACCAATAAATATGTACAGGCATACTTCCAGTATGACTCCAAGAAGACCGGCGGTATCACCATCTCGCACCTGCGCTTTGGCGACAAGCCGATCAAGAGCCCATACTACATCAACAAGGCTGACTTTGTTGCCTGCCACAACCCGTCTTATGTAACCAAGGGCTACAAGATGGTTCGCGATGTAAAACCGGGCGGCGTCTTCCTGATCAACTGCCAGTGGACTCCGGAAGAGCTCAACGAGCACATGCCTGCTGAAGCAAAACGCTACATCGCCAAGAACAACATCCAGCTGTACACCATCAACGCGATCGACAAGGCAATCGAGATCGGTCTGGGCAAACGCACCAACACCATCCTGCAGTCCGCCTTCTTCGCTCTGGCAAACGTTCTGCCAAAAGAGGATGCGATCCGTTACATGAAGGATGCAGCGACCCGCAGCTTCTCCAAGAAGGGCGAGGCCATCGTGAAGATGAACCACGACGCCATCGACGCCGGCTTCGACTACTATGTCAAGATCGACGTTCCGGCTGACTGGGCAACCGCTGAGGACCACAAGGCTGAAGAGCACATTGAAGGTCCGGCCAAGCTGGTCACCATGGTCAAGGACATCATGGAGCCTGTCGGCAAGATGGACGGCGACAGCCTGCCGGTATCCGCATTCGTTGCGCATGCTGACGGTACCTTCGAGCAGGGCGCTTCCGCTTATGAGAAACGCGGCGTAGCCGTTATGGTTCCTGAGTGGGACGAGACCAAGTGCATCCAGTGCAACCGCTGCTCTTATGTCTGCCCGCACGCGACTATCCGTCCGTTCGCGCTGACCGAAGAAGAGGTTGCTGCTGCACCTGCTGGCCTGCAGACCGCGAAGATGGTCGGCAAGGGCCTGGAAAACTACAAATTCACCATGGCTGTTTCCCCGATGGACTGCATGGGCTGCGGCGTCTGCGTAGGCGAGTGCCCGGCCAAAGAAAAGGCCATCAAGATGGTTCCAAGAGAGAGCCAGGAAGCAAAACAGCCTGTATTCGATTACCTGGTTGCCAACGTTGGCAAGAAGCCAGGCATGCCTGCTAAAGAGACTGTCAAGGGCAGCCAGTTCGAGAAACCGCTGCTCGAGTTCTCCGGCTCCTGCGCTGGTTGTGCTGAGACCGCTTACGCTCGTCTGATCACCCAGCTGTTCGGCGACAGAATGTACATCTCCAACGCAACCGGCTGCTCCTCCATCTGGGGCGGTCCTGCTGCTACCTCTCCATACACCGTCAACGCACAGGGCCATGGTCCGGCTTGGGCAAACTCCCTGTTCGAGGACAACGCGGAGCACGGCTTCGGTATGTACCTTGGCCAGAAGGTTATCCGCGACGGCCTGATCGAGAAGGTTCGCGACCTGGTCGAGAACGGCAGCAACGAGGCTGTTAAGGCTGCTGGCCAGAAATATCTGGACACCGTCAACAACGGCAAAGAGAACCAGGCTGCTACCGAGGAGCTGATCGCTGCTCTGGAAGCCTGCGGCTGCGACAAGGCACAGGAAATCCTCAAACACAAAGAGTACCTCTCCAAGAAATCCGTTTGGGTATTCGGCGGCGACGGATGGGCATACGATATCGGCTTCGGCGGTCTGGACCACGTCCTGGCTTCCGGCGAGGATATCAACGTCATGGTATTCGACACCGAGGTTTACTCCAACACCGGCGGTCAGGCTTCCAAGGCTTCTCAGCTCGGCCAGGTAGCACAGTTTGCTGCTGCTGGTAAGGCGATTGCCAAGAAGAGCCTGGCAGAGATTGCAATGTCTTACGGCTACATCTATGTAGCACAGATTGCAATGGGCGCTGATATGAACCAGACCATTAAGGCTCTGGCTGAGGCTGAGGCTTATCCGGGCCCATCTCTGGTTATCGGCTACGCTCCTTGCGAGATGCACTCGATCAAGGGCGGCATGACCAACTGCCAGAAAGAGATGAAACGCGCTGTTGACTGCGGCTACTGGAATATGTTCCGCTTCAACCCGGCTCTGAAGGCAGAGGGCAAGAACCCATTCACCCTGGACAGCAAGGCTCCGACCGCTGACTACAAAGAGTTCATCATGGGCGAGGCTCGTTACTCCTCGCTGACCCGCTCCTTCCCAGAAAGAGCAGAGGAGCTCTTCAACGAAGCTGCCGAGAACTCCCGTGCTAGATACGAGCATCTGGTACGTCTGGGCGAGCTGTATGCAGCAAAATAATTTTTCAAAAATCGTTTCCTGATTTTTGTGCAGCGGCGAAACTGATGTTTCGCCGCTGCTTTTTTATCTTGTTGCCGAAGGGGCAGTCTCTCCTGCAAAGAAGCGGCAGAGACAAAGCCCTCTGCAAAAAGGAGGAAGAGACATGAAGATCACAACCCAGAGGCTGGAAATCCACCCGATGTGCCAGGCGGAATGGCGGGATATTCTGGAGCTGTTCCGGGATTTCTCGGCTTCGCCTGCGGTCATCTACGACTTCCCGCTGCCGACCAGCGAGGAGAAGGCAAAGGAGCAGGTGCGAATCTGGGCCGAGAGCGGGTTCTTTTACTCGGTCTGCCTGCGGGGAGAGAGCAGGGTGATCGGCTATCTGTGTTTCCCTGGGGAGCAGGAACGGGATTTCGGCTATCTGTTTCACCGCCAGTGGCACGGTAAGGGCTATGCCCAGGAAGCAGCGCGGGCGATGATTCAGGAGCTGCACGAGAAGGACGGCATCTGCCGCTTCACCGCGGAGCTGGCGTTGGAGAACGAAGCCTCGCGGAAGCTGGCGGAGCGACTGGGCTTTGTGCAGGTGGGGAGCAACGAGCGCATATTCCATAAGGAGCAGGGCAGGGTGATGCGCTGCGGCATCTTTGCTCTGGAGCTTCCAAAATAGGCTTTTTGCTCCCCGGAAGCAGGGCGGCGGACTTGGCTCCTGCACCCACCTTTTTGGGCGCTCCGCCCCAAGCCCCGGGTGACTTTCGTTTCACGACGAAAGTCACCAAAGGCGTGTCAGGGGGTGCCCCCCTGAACCCCCTTGGGGGGCATTATCATCCCCCCAGCGGCACGACGCTGCGCGGCGTTGCCGCTCCCCCCAGAAGGACTCTCCACAGGGAGATTCGTGGGAGGTGAGGGCTTGAGTTTCTCTCCGCGCCGGATAGGGGGCTCGGGCTGCCGATAGCCTTTCCCTTATTCAGGAAAAAATTGCTGGATGCCCGGTGGGGAGCGCGGGCCGCACATGACAGCGCGGGCCGATGTGGGCGCAGAGGCCGCTCCCGATTAAGCGATAGGGACAAAATATGGGGACGGAGGGGTCAAAACTCTTTTCTCCCTATATCCTATATAAAATATCTTTTATTATATAGAGTAGGATTTTGTCCTCAAGAAAGCATTCGTTAAAATTAAAAATGGCTTTGTTATGCGGTTTTTTGGAATCTCACTTTGTCGTACAGATAGGGACAAGAGTGGGGACAAAATAGGGACAAAGTAGGGACAAATTGGGGACAAAAGCCTGTTTTTTCGGGTGGAGCTCCGTTTGGCTCAACTTTCTAATCTGCTCTATTTGGGGACATCCTGCCTTGTCCCCACCGTTTTGTCCCCATTTCGTCCTCATCCGCGCTGCTTGCCGGAAGGAGGGTGGGGCGAAATTCCCCCTTCACTAATACCCCGTTTGCCCCCAAAAGTTGCACAGGAACGTGCAACTGTAACGCCCCGAAAGTATAAAAACAGACCGGCCTGTCCCCGAAAACATGGGGGATAAACCGGTCTGTTTTGATGGCTGCACACTTATTTTCCCAGCTTCTGCAAAAACGCGATCAGCTCGGCAGAGCAGTTCTCCTTGACGATCACCATCCCCTGGTTGCGGGCGATCATCAAGTAAAAATTGGTGGGGGTCTCCACCACGCGGTAGAGCTTGTCGTAGGGGATGGTGGTGAAGCCCAGCGTGTTGTTGGTCTCCACATGGTCGGGGTAGAAGGAGTAGGTCAGCACGATGTCCTGCATGGCGGTGTTGGCGTAGTAGGCTTTCTTCTCCATCCGGGAGCCGATGAGGGAAAAGATCAGCGGGGTCAGCACCGCCACGATGAGGAAGGCGACCCGCATCGAGTTGTCGTCCGAGAGCAGGGCCAGCAGCACCAGGCAGGCCATCATGACCGCGATGACCAGCGGCCGGTGCATCACCTTGTTCTGCAAAGCGCGGCTGTAGCGCCTGTACTCGGCGAAGGTGTAGGTGGTTTGGGTCTGGAAAAGGGGTGTGGTTTCAGGCATTTGGTTCCGTCCTTTCTGTGGATGATAGCTCCATTGTAACATAGGGCAGGTGGGGAGACAAGGGGGCTTTTTCTAAACAGAAGGGGTAAAGAGAAGATCGACCGTAGTTCCCAGTACCTGCGCCAGCCGGAAAGCCAGGGCGAGGGTGGGGTCGTACTTGTTGTTCTCGATGGCGTTGACTGTCTGGCGGGAGACGCTGCAGGCGCGGGCAAGCTCGTCCTGAGACAGTCCCTTTTCTTTTCGAAGCTCACGAATGGTGTTCTGCATCTTAGTCACCGTACTTCCGTTTGTAGTAGAACAGCTCGATGCTGTAGATGATCGAGATGACCGTCAGGGTGACGATGGGGTTCATTTTCTCTATGGGTTCGCCCTGCGCGACTGAGCGAACGATGCCTTCGATAAAGCAAAAGAGAAGATAGAGCACCGTCACCGAAAAGGTGTTGGCGCTTGCAGTCTGGACAATCATCCGCCGCCGCTCGTCCCCCTGCCTGGCCAGTGATATAAACATGGCAACAATCAAAATGAGAAAGATCAGCAGCAAAAAGAGTGGAAGCCAGACGATGAGTAAGCTTCTGAGATCCATAAATACACCTCCAAAATGTCAAATTATTTTTACATCATCAGTATAGCACGCTGAGGTGCAAAATGTCAAGACTTTTTGACATCTTGAACCTCAAATTCCCCGCGCCGCAGATTGAAAGCAGAAGGTGTTCCTTCAAAGAAACTGCGGGAGAAAAAAAGACCGATTTGCCCGCTCACTTAAAGTGGCAAATCGGTCTTTTGTTGTGTCTGAAACCCCCATTGGGGGGGTGCGCGACGCTTTACGGCGCCGCCGCAGGGGGGACAACGTGCCCCCCTCTCGGGGTCCAGGGGCGGTAGCCCCGGCACGCCTTTGGTTCCTTTCGTCG
>NBJMC04203__coassemble_308_pt1 | contig 32755 bp, 28 predicted proteins | sample NBJMC04203__metabat2_low_PE_031 | metagenome-assembled genome bin NBJMC04203 | reverse complement strand
TGCGCCGATCGGACAGGTGCTTTATGTAGGTGGTGTGCAAATATCTTCCACCGGCTACTGGACGACCGACAGCGATGGAAACGTCATCGCATCCACAGCCGGTGAAACACCGACGGACAACTATATCCATTATGACGCAGAGAACAATGTCCTGACCCTGCACAACGCCACCATTAAAAATGAATTGGAGTTTAATGAGAGTATTGAAGGTGGCACATTCATTAGTGGTTCGGCCATTGGCGTGTTCAATAAGTCTGGCAATGCAGAATTGACCATCAGCTTGGTGGGCACCAATACAATCGCAAACGTCGGCAAAGGGATTTTTGTATTGGCCAGCTCCGCTTCTACCGGCAGCTCCAACCTGACCATCCAGGGCGACGGCAGTCTGAATGCCAGCGCCAGTCAGACCGGCATCTGGGTTCAGAGCAACGGTAACAATGCTGCCCTGTGTGTCGAGAATGCCGAGGTCACTGCATCACCTGATGGCGCTGTCAAAAATGGTGTTTTAGTGCAGGCCAAAGATGGCTCGGATGTATCGCTGACTGTGAACGGCGGCAGTCTGACCGCCAGTGTTAATGCTAATATCTGGTTTCAGTTTGGCTCCGGTGTTTCCGGCTCCGGCACACCCACAGTGACCGTCAGCAACAATGCCATTGTGCGGGCCAACGGCGGGATTGCGAATACTTCTTCTACTTCGATTCAGTACGGAACAGGCAACAAAGAAAACGGCGGCATCGTCTGGAATGGCAAAGACGGTACTGTGTACGGCGATGTGACCTTGCAGGAGAATTTGACCATCGGCGAGGGCGAGAGCCTGACGCTGGACGATGGAGCGAGCCTGGACACGAACGGCAAGCTGACGGTTGACGGCGGCACCCTTACCCAAAATGGTACTGTGACAGGTGGTGTTACCTACAAAGTCACCGGCGTGTCGCTGGACAAGACCAGCCTGAACCTGAACCCGGGAAAGGAAGGCACTCTGACCGCCACCATCACGCCGAGCAACGCCACCAACCAAAATGTGACGTGGGAGAGCAGCGATACAAAGGTGGCCACTGTGGACAACGGCCTTGTCACTGCTGTGGCTGAGGGAAGTGCCACCATCACCGTCACCACAGAGGATGGCAGAAAGACCGCCACTTGTACTGTCATCGTGACGAACAACGGGTCCGGCCCGGTACTCCCCCCGCAGCCCAGCGACCCGGCCCCCAGCCAGCCGGAAGGCGGCAGCAGCACCGGCAGCTCCAGCGCCGCGCCCCGGCAGCAAGGCCCGGTGGTGCACAATGTCAGCAACTCCAGCGCCTACCGCAAGGGCGAGTACGAGTTCTGGATGAAGGTGCGGGCGAAGATTGTCTCCTCCAACCCCGGCGAGGTCATCGAGGTCAACGCCCGCGACAACGACAAGATGCCAAACTCGGTGATGCAGGCGCTTGCCGCGAAGGAGGATGTCACCCTTCGCATCCGCTGGAACGATGGGGAGGAGATTGTGATTCCGTCCGCCGCGGCCCTGCAGGAGAAGATGCGGATGTTCTATCCGCTGTCCTACCTTGCCAAATTTGACTTTGCGCAGACACCGGCCAAAAAGGTGAAATAAAAAAATCAAGCGGCAAAATCCGGCGGGAGAAGGCTCCTGCCGGATTTTTTTGCGCCCTCCAAACAGGAATAAAGACCCACACCGGAGAGGTGCAGGCCTTTATTTAGGAGAGTATTATGAAGAAAAAAAGAAGTGATAAGAGGTTGTCAAAAATCATTGGTGAAGCCCCAAGGCGGGCTTCTTTATAAAAACAAACCGAAGAGTTTGGATTGTAGTTGGTCTGCCCCGCCCATTATGCCGGTATTCCGTCCACATAATGGGCTAACAGTTGTTCTATTTTTCGAAAAAGAACCGACGAAGAAAAAATATATCAAAAAAGAAATTGCGATCAGAACTGTTTGTTGGTCCGGCGTCCTCCTTTCCTTTGACTGTATCTACAGTATATACCAAAGATGTGTATTTGGTATAGCACAGTTTTAAACAAATTTTGAAAGCTGTACAAAAAAGGCGAACGGCCATTTTTGGCCGTTCGCCTTGTGGGTTTTGGGGGAAAATCCCGGGGTTAGCTGATGCGAATCTGCGCTGCCTTCTCCGGCTTAAAGTCGTTCTGCAGGTCGTAGATGTTGTGGGTAGTGGAGTCGCGCAGGACGCGGCCGTTCAGCGAATAGGTGCGGATGAAGCGCTTGTTGTCAACGGTGGTCCAGTACTCGGTGTCCCAGGTCAGATAGCCGTCGCCGTCGGTCTCCGGAGCCGGCAGCACAAAGTCTACCTGGCGGCCCGCTCTCATCAGTTCGATCAGGCTGTCATAGGTGACGTCCAGTTCTACTTTGTTTACGATATCGGTTGCTTTCATGTCGATACATTCCTTTCCTTTAGCGTCCGTTTCCAAATGAAGGGGAAAACGGATTTTTACGCCCTTCATTATACTCTTTTTTGGGAAAATACACAATCCCTAAACCGAAAAACCGGCAAAAGAAATGTTAAAATCCGCGCAGTGTGGCCTGAATGTCCACGCCCATCCGGGTGAACACCGCGGTTATTTTCTGGTGAGCGTTGCGCACATCCTGCTTTTTGTCCATGACCTGCCGGTCGGTCAGGCCGCGGTTTTTCTCGCTGCGCTGCTCGGCCGGTGCGCCCAGGTCGTCCCGCAGGAAATTGAGGCCGATGTAGATGACCTTGAGCTCATTTAAGCTAAAGGACTGGCGGCTGTCCTCCAGTTTCTTTCTCACCGACTCGATGTGGCCGAGGTTCTGGTTGGCGTTTTCCTCGCTGACTTCTTTAAAATTTTTGCGCGCCAGAAAATCCTGGATGTCCTTTTCCAAAAGGTCCAGTCCCTCCTGGATGCAGTCCAGGTCCGCCTGATACAGAGCGCTGGAGGTGACGCCCTTTTTTATATTGCATTTCATCTGAAAAGACTTCCTTTCTGTCTGTGGAATACAGTTTTATTCTATCATACTTTGTGCGGGAACACAATCTTTGGCAAAATTTTTATGAAAACCGCATGAGAACGGGATTGATTCTTGGGCGAAAACGTATTATAATAGGCTATATTGCGAGACAAAAGCCGCAATATCCTTCCGCCAAAAAAACTGGGCGGAAGCGAAAATCTATAATGATGGAGGTAAAAACGATGCAAAGAGTAGAACTGAGAAAGCTCGCAGCCAGCTCCCAGCAGTACGCGGATCAGCAGCTGACTGTAGCCGGATGGGTCAGAACCATTCGCACATCCAAAAGCCTGGGCTTTATTGAATTGAACGACGGTACTTGCTTTCAGAATTTGCAGGTAGTGTTCGAAGAAGGCAAGGTGAACAATTTCAATGAGGTCGGGAAACTCAACGTCGGCGCTTCCATTATTGTCACCGGAACGCTCATCCTGACCCCAGAGGCCAAGCAGCCTTATGAAATCCACGCAGCCACCATCGAGGTGGAAGGCAACTCCACACCCGATTATCCGCTGCAGAAAAAGCGCCACTCGATGGAGTTCTTGCGCACCATCGCACACCTGCGCCCCAGAACCAACACCTTCAGTGCGGTGTTCCGTGTCCGTTCCGAAGCGGCTTTCGCCATCCACAAATTCTTTAATGAGCGCGGCTTTGTCTACGTCCACACCCCGCTGATCACCGGAAGTGACTGCGAGGGCGCCGGCGAAATGTTCCGCGTCACCACCCTGGATATGGAGAACCCGCCCCGCACCGAGGACGGCAAGGTCGATTTCAGCCAGGACTTCTTCGGCAAGCCGACCAGCCTGACCGTCTCCGGCCAGCTGGAGGGCGAGTGCATGGCGATGGCCTTCTCCAACATCTATACCTTTGGCCCGACCTTCCGCGCTGAAAAATCCAACACCACCCGCCACGCTGCGGAGTTCTGGATGATGGAGCCGGAGATCGCCTTCGCGGACCTGACCGACATGATGGATCTGGCCGAGGACATGATGAAGTATGTCCTGTCCTATGTCATGGAGCGCTGCCCGAAGGAGATGGCCTTCTTCAACCAGTTTATCGACAAGGGCCTGATCGAGCGCCTGCAGCACATCGTCAACTCCGACTTTGTCCGCCTGCCCTACACCGAGGCTGTCAAGCTGCTGGAGGAGCACAAGGACGAGTTTGAGTACCCGGTATACTGGGGCTGCGACCTGCAGACCGAGCACGAGCGCTACCTGACCGAGCAGCTCTTTAAGAAGCCGGTCTTTGTCACCGACTACCCGAAGGAGATCAAGGCCTTCTACATGCGCATCAACGACGACAACAAGACCGTTGCGGCGGCCGACCTGCTGGTGCCGGGCATCGGAGAGATCATCGGCGGCAGCCAGCGTGAGGAGCGTTACGACGTGCTGCTCAACCGCATCCGCGAGCTGGGGCTCAACGAGGAGGACTACTCCTGGTACCTCGACCTGCGCAAATACGGCGGCACCAAGCATGCGGGTTACGGCCTTGGCTTTGAGCGCCTGATCATGTACATCACCGGTGTCAGCAACATCCGCGACGTACTGCCATTCCCCAGAACCACCGGTTCTGCGGAGTTTTAAAAAAGAGGGGGGATACCCCCTCTTTTTTATTACCCCTTTTTCCGCCTTTGCTGTGGGGATAGCTTGTTCCCTTGCGAGGGGGCAGCCCCCGGGGGCAGGTCGTCAGACTTGGCTCCAGCCCTAACCAGGAGGGCGCTCCGCCCCTCCACCCCGGGTGACTTTCCCGACGCGGGGAAAGTCACCAAAGGCGCGCCAAGGGCTGTGCCCTTTGGAATCCCCCGGTGCGTAGTCACCGCCCTTGCTGCGCTCGCTTACGCATCGCGCCGGGCTACCCTCTACCACAAAAATAAGATCGATTTGCCACTTTGAGCTGGTGGACAAATCGGTCTTATTTTTTCCTTTGGTTCCATCAAGGGAACACTTCCTGCTGTCAATCCGTGGCACGGCAGGGTTGTCCCCGAGGATGCTCGATGGTTTAATCTATCGCGAACAATAACGCGCTATAAATCCCAGGACTATCGGGGTGAAGTCCCCCAAAAATCCGCCAGCTGGGCCTCCAGCGCCTCCTGACTGAAAATGCACCGCGCCTGCGCCCAGTGGGCGGGGAATAACCTCCGGTAGGACGGCGCGGCAAAGCGGTCGTCCAGCAGCATCACCACGCCCCGGTCGCTGTCACTGCGGATGACCCGCCCGGCTGCCTGCAGCACCTTGTTCATGCCGGGGTAGCGGTAGGCAAAATCGTAGCCCATCTGATTCTTCTCCTGGTAGTAGTCGCGCAAAATCTCCTGCTGCGCCCCCACCTTTGGCAGGCCGGTGCCGATGATGGCGCTGCCCAGCAGCTTTTCTCCCTTTAAATCGACCCCCTCCGAGTAGATGCCGCCCAGCACCGCGAAGGCAAGCAGGGGAGCGTTCGGGTGTGGATTGTCAAAGCGGCGCAGAAACTGCTCCCGCTGGCTGTCGTCCATCTCGGGGGATTGCAGCAGCAGCTCCACCTGTGGGTAGAGCTTGGAGAAGGTTTCCGCCTCCATCTGCAAATATTGATAGGAAGGAAAGTAGGCCAGATAGTTTCCGCTTTTGGCGCTGACCATCGCAAAGAGCAGCCGCGCGATGGGGACAAGGCTCTCCTCCCGGGCAGCCCAGCGGGTGTTGATCTGCGGGCAGATGAGCAGGCAGAGATTTTGCGGGTCAAAGGGGGAGGGCAGCGCGTAAGAATGGGTCACCTCTTGAGGGTTATCGCAGCCCAGCACCGTTTTATAATAGGAAGGCGGGGAGAGGGTGGCCGAAAAGAGCGCGGTGCACCGCCCCAGCTTCAGACGGCTGTCCACCATCTCTGCCGGGTCCAGGCAGAGCAGCTTGACGGTGACCTCGGAGCGGTAGGAGGAGACGAAAAAGACAAACCGCTCGTCAAACAGCTCGGCGATGCGCAGCCAGAAGCGCAGGTCAAAGTAGAGCTGCAAAATCTCCTGCGGTAGCTTTTCGTCCTGCGCAAACAGGCCGCGGTGCAGTTTGTCCCGGCGCTGCTCCTCCAACATCCGGGAGCAGACCGAGAGCAGATGCCGCGCGCTGCGCAGAAAGCTGTCCGGAATCGAGCAGGCGGTCAAAAAGTGCTCTTTGGCGCTGTCTTCACCGGAGAGAATCTGCTTTTTGAGCGCAAGCATCTCCCGGTTGAGTGAGGAGATCGCCTTCTCCAGCGGCTTTGAGAGGGGAGCGGCCAGCTTTTTGCAGGACAGCACCTGTGATTTTTGCAGGGTGGCCGAATACATCGCCCGCGCCCGGTCGACCAGATTGTGCGCCTCGTCGATCAGAAAATAGTAGTCCCCACGGTGGTCGAAGAATCGCTTGAGGTAGACTACCGGGTCGAACAGATAATTGTAGTCGCAGATGATGGCGTCGCACCAGGTGGAGAGATCCAGCCCCAGCTCGAAGGGGCAGAGCTGCTTTTCCTTCGCCCAGTGCTCGATCACCTCGCGGGTGAAGGCGTCCTCCTGTTCCAGCATCTCAAACAGGACATCCTGCACCCGGTCGTAGTAGCCCCGCGCGTAGGGGCAGTCGTCGGGGTTGCACAGCCGCTCCTCCAGAAAGCAGATCTTGTCCTTGGCGGTCAGCGTCACCCGCTTTAAGCGCATCCCCTTCTGCTGCATCAGTGCAAAGCCTTCCTCGGCCACCGCGCGGGTGGAGGTCTTGGCGGTGAGGTAGAAGATGTGGGAGAGCTTTTGCTCCCCCATCGCCTTGACCGCGGGGAAGAGGGAGGAGATGGTCTTGCCGATGCCGGTAGGGGCCTGACAGAACACGCGTGAACCGGAAGCGGCTGCGCGGTAGATTACCGCTGCCATCTGCCGCTGCCCCTCGCGGTAGGAGGCAAAAGGGAAAGGGAGGGCAAGCGCCTGCTGATTGCGCAGCACAGACCAGTCGGCGCGCAGCTGTGCCCAGCGGTGATAGCGGCGCAGCAGGTCCAGGTAAAAGCTTTCCAGCTCCTGCGCGGCAAAGCGAGCGGTGAACTGCTGCAGCTCCTCGGTCTCCACCTGGCAATAGATCAGCCGCACTTCGACGGTGTCCAGCTTTTCCTGTTGGGAAAGGATAAAGGCATAGCACTTGGCCTGCGCCCAGTGCAGCGGGTTGTAGCCGGGGGTATCCGGTTGGCCGCTGAGCAGCGAGAGGGGCAGCTCGGTGGTCTTGATCTCCTCGATGACGGCGCTTCCATCCTCCCGCAGTACGCCGTCCGCCCGGCCATAGACCGAAAAGAGGATGCCGTCCAGCTCCCGCTCGTCCGAAAAGACGACCTCAGAGCGGTAGGCTTCGCCGTGGCGCTCGTGGGCCTGGCGCTGGAGCTTGCGGTGCAGGCGGGAGCCCTCATTGGCACGCTGGTAGAGGTCGGCGCTGCCGCCACGGTTGTCGATGCTGCCGCTGGCAAGGATGAACTCGACCAGCTCCCGCACCGAGAGCGACACCTTGGAAATTGGCTGCTGCATGAAAAAGCCCCCTATTGCGCAAAATTCAGGACAGGTATATTATAACATAAAACCCTGTCGGGAGGAAGGAGGGGAGCACTCCTCTGCGCGCTGTCCCGCGAAATAAAAAGGAGGTCCTGCGATGAGCTGGATACAACAGATCGACTTTATGATTTTGGAGTGGATTCAAAGCCACCTTCAGGGGGCGGCTCTGGATCTGCTGATGCCGACGATCACCGCGCTGGGCAACGGCGGCTGGTTGTTTATCCTGTTGGCGCTGGTGCTGCTGCTCAGCAAACGCTACCGCCGTCAGGGCTGTGCGCTGGCGGTCTCGCTGCTGCTCTGCCTGCTGGTCGGAAATCTGTTTTTAAAGCCGCTGTTCGCGCGGCTGCGGCCGTTTGAGGTCGCGGGCTTGTCCGAGCTGCTCATCAGTCCCCCGACCGATTATTCCTTCCCCTCGGGACACACCATGGCTTCCTTTGCCTGTGCGGGTGTGTTCTGGCACTATCGCCGGGACTTTGGCAGGTGGTCGGTGGTACTGCTTATCCTGGCGGCGCTGATCGGTTTCTCGCGGCTGTATCTGTACGTTCACTTTCCCACCGACGTGCTGTGCGGCGCGCTGCTGGGGCTAGTGTTTGCCGCCTTGGCCGTGCACCTGTGTGACCGCGCCGGAGCCTGCAGGATGCAAAAGAGCCGCTAAACAGAACAACACCCCGGCTGGGTGGCCGGGGTGTTGCCCTTAAGAAGAAGGAATAAAAAAATGGGTTATCTAAAACAATGTAGTAGGATTCAGGATTTGGTGTTCTCGGTTTTGTGCGCCGTATGGGCCGTGCACCCACAGCAGCCGCCGCAGCTTCCCGAGCAACCGCTGCAGCCCCCGGAGGAACGGGTCTTGATGATGCTGCGCAGAGCCAGCACCGCGAGGATGAGCAGGATTCCTGCAATAATAAATGTAGCCATAAACAAAGCCTCCAATTTGAAATTTGCTTTGATTAGCGATTGCTAACTCTCTTGCTGAGATAAGATTACCATACCTTCCGTACTTTGTCAAGCAGAAAAAGATGGTCAAAACTAACAAATTTAGTATAAATTTCTCCCCCTGTTCCGGCAGCACCTGGTTAAAAGCAGGGAAGGGGCGGGCAAATTCCAATTTCTGCCCCTTTTTTCGGCCAATTTTATTGACATGTGCGCCGCCGGTTGTTAAACTTAAAGAAAAGTCCCTTTTTCCTTTTTGAAAATAAAAGGGATGTCAGAAGAAAAGATGGAGGAATGTTCAATGAGCACAAATGCGTATGAAAGCCCATTCTCTTCCCGCTATGCAAGCGAGGAGATGCAGTATGTATTTTCTCAGGACAACAAATTTAAGACCTGGAGAAAATTGTGGATCGCGCTGGCCAAAGCCGAAAAGGCGCTGGGAATCAACATCACCGACGAGCAGATCGCCGAGCTGGAAGCCAACAAGGACAACATCAACTACGAGGTAGCCCGCGAGCGGGAGAAGCTAGTCCGCCACGACGTCATGAGCCATGTCTACGCCTACGGCTGCCAGTGCCCCAACGCCAAGGGCATCATCCACCTGGGCGCTACCAGCTGCTATGTCGGCGACAACACCGACATCATCATCATGCGCGAGGGCCTGGAGATTGTCCGCCGCAAGCTGCTCAACGTCATCGCCATGCTGGCAAAATTTGCCGACCAGTACAAGGACATGCCCTGCCTTGCCTACACCCACCTGCAGCCGGCCCAGCTGACCACTGTCGGCAAGCGCGCCACTTTGTGGATTAACGAGCTGCTGATGGACGAGCAGGAGATCGAAAAGCGCATCAAATCCTTAAAGCTGCTCGGCTCTAAGGGCACCACCGGCACCCAGGCCAGCTTTATGGAGCTGTTTAACGGCGACGAGGAGAAGTGCAAACAGGCCGAGCAGATGATCGCTCACGAGATGGGTTTTGAGGCCTGCGTTCCGGTCTCCGGCCAGACCTATTCCAGAAAGGTCGACTACTATGTTCTCTCCGACCTGAGCGCCATCGCCCAGTCGGCCAGCAAGTTCTCCAACGACATGCGCCTGCTGCAGAACTTTAAAGAGATGGAAGAGCCGTTCGAGAAAAACCAGATCGGTTCCTCCGCGATGCCGTATAAGCGCAACCCGATGAGAAGCGAGCGCATCACCTCACTGGCAAGATACGTCATGGTCGACGTGCTCAACCCGGCCATCACCGCCGGCACCCAGTGGTTTGAGCGCACCCTGGACGACTCGGCCAACAAGAGAATCTCGGTTGCCGAGGCTTTCCTGGGCGTCGATTCGATCCTCAACATCATGCTCAACATCTGCGACGGCCTGGTGGTTTACCCGAAGGTCATCCATCAGCGCGTCATGCGGGAGCTGCCGTTCATGGCCACCGAGAACATCATGATGTCCGCGGTCAAAAAGGGCGGCGACCGCCAGGTGCTGCACGAGCAGCTGCGCGTTCACTCCCAGGCGGCGGCCCGCGTCGTCAAGGAGGAGGGCGGCGAGAACGACCTGATCGACCGCATCGTGGCCGACCCGCTGTTTAACCTCAAGAAGGAGGAGATCGTTTCGATCCTCGACCCGAAGAATTTCACCGGACGCGCTCCGTCCCAGGTCACCGAGTTCCTCAACGAATGTGTCAACCCGCTGCTGCAGCAAAATAAGGAGATCCTTGGCGAGCACGCGGAGCTCAACGTATAAAAAAATACAGCCTTTTGCTGGCGCTGGAGCAACAAAACGCTCCGGCGCCATTTTTTTGCGCACAAAAGGGCAGTTTTGCGCAGGACAGAATTGACTTTTTAGGGAATTTGCACTATAATAAGCGGTATAAGTGCCTGAAAATGGCAAAAATATGGCGGGACATCCTCCCTGAATCGTCGAGGAGAGGATGTTTGCCGAAAAGAAAATGGAGGATTGCAGATGAAAAGAGTTGCAAAACCGGTGTTTTTCATCGTTGCGCTGATTCTGGTGCTCTTTGCCTGCGCGTCTTTTCTGGGCTTCAACTCGAAGTACGGAGATATTGACCGCGTCTACTTGAAGGGCCTGGACGACATTGAGTGGGGAATGGATCTGGGCAATGGTGCCCTGGCGGTCTTTGCCCCAACGGACAGCGAGAATGTGACCGACCAACAGCTGCAGGAAACGGTTGCGGTGATGGAACAGAGGCTGGTCAACAAGGGAATCACCGACAGTGAGATTATGCTCGACTCCCAGAACAAGAACATTGTGGTCCGCTTTGCGCTCAAGCCGGGCGAGGAGGCGGCCGATGAGGTGATGGATCTGGGCCGTACCGGCGAGCTGGCCTTTTATGCGGGCACGCCGATCGACAGCAATACCGGCATGCTCAGTGAGGAACCGGGCGACCCGCTCCTGACCGGCGACGACGTGGACTATGCGGAGCTGCTTCTTTACCCCAACTCCGAGACCGGAGAGATGACCCCGGCGGTTGCGCTGACCTTTAAGGAGGAGGCGCAGCAGACCTGGGAAGATGCGACCAGAGAACAGGTTGGCAGCCGCATCTCGATCTTTATGGACAGCGAGATGATTTCCGCACCTACCGTCGATGAGGCGATCACCGACGGCCGCTGCGTCATCAACGGAGACTTCACCTCCGATTACGCCATCGACCTGGTCAACCAGATCAACGGCGGCTCGCTGCCAATTTCGCTGACGGCCAGCAACTATGGAACCATTTCGCCGGCCTATGGCGAATATACCCATCGGGCAATCGCGGTCACCGCAGTGGCTGCCCTGGCGATTGTGGTCGTCTTGATGATTGTCCGTTACCGCCTGAGCGGCGTGGTGGCCGGCATCGCGCTGGTGGCCCAGCTGGCTGCAGCGGTTGCGGCAGTCACCGGCTTCTTTGCGGTGCTGCCGACCTTCACCCTGAATGTCCCGGCGGTGCTGGGTACAGCAGCCGCCTTTGCGCTGGGCATTGCGGCGCAGCTGCACTCCGCTGTCTGCATTAAAAAACAGCTGGCCTCTGGTAAGGAGACAGAGCTCGCTGTTCAGACTGGATTTAAGGATGCTTTCCCGCTGATTCTGGACAGCTGCATCGTGATCACCCTGGTGGCGCTGGCGCTGATCGCCGTCTTTGGTCCGGGCAGCTCGATGTTCACCTCTCCGCTGAACACCCTGTTCTCCTGGCTGGGACTGAGCAGCACAGCGGCAAGCGCCCTCTACTCCTTTGCTTATCCGATGGTTGTGGGCGTACTTTCGACCTTCCTTTTCCACGTGCTGGCTTCCCGCCTGATGCTGCGGTCGCTCACCGCATTTTCGGGACTGCAAAAAGCATGGCTGTATGGAGGTGACAAGTAATGAAAAATATCGCAGCAAAGAGAAAGATATTTTTAATCATTTCCGCAGCGGCCATGGTTTTGGTTGTGCTGGTGGCCGTTGTGATGGGCCCTTCGATGGGTCTGGAGCTGGGCGGCGGCACGGTCGGCATCTATGCCTATTCGACCGGAACGACGCTTGCCCCCGCTGATTTTGAAAATACCGCGGAGGAGTATCTTGGCGAGGATGTGACCGTGCAGGAACTGGACAACCTCCCCACCGGCATGACCCAGCTGGTGCTCACCGTCGCGCAGGGTTTCACCGAGGACACCCAGCAGGGCCTGCTGCAGGCGCTGACGGATGCCTTTCCGGATGCAGGCATCGAGGAATCGAGCGTCAGCACCGTTTTCCCGGCTGAGATTGGGATGCTGGTGACACGGTTTGTCATTGCGGCGGTGCTGGCTGGTGTATTGCTGCTGATCTTCGTCGGACTGCGCTATAAGAAGACCGCAGGTTTTTCCAGCGGCGTTGTCTCGCTGGTCACCATGATGCACGATTGCCTGCTGAGCTATGGCGTGCTGGTGCTGCTGGGCTTTCGTGCAGGCAGCAGCTTTGTGGCGGCAGCGGCGACGGTGTGCTGCTGCTCGCTGATCAACAGCGTGATCCTCTATGACGCCATCCGCGAAAATCGCCGGGTCATGAGCGTCAATGCTACCGTCGCTGAGCTGCTCAACCAGAGCGTCGCTCAGTGCGCACCGAAGCTGCTCGCCTTCACAATTCTGTTGGCGCTGGGAGCAGTTTGCGCTGGCGTTGTCGGGATGGTGTTGGATGTCACCGTTCTGGACATCGCGGTGCCGGTGCTGGCGGGCGTACTCTGCGCTTTCTATTCCGCAACCTGCCTGAACGGGGCGCTGTGGAGCCTCTGGCAGGAGCGTCAGCAGGGCAAAGCGGCGGCGGCCGCTGCGGCGAAATCGCCAAAATCCAAAGGCAAATCCAAAAAGTAATAGTATAAACAAAGCGGCAGCCAACCGGCTGCCGCTTTATTGTGCGTAAAAAAGGAGGTCTCCCATTGAGAGGCCTCCTTTTTTGATGGAAAGTTTATTTTGTTTCGTAGATCGGTTCGCAGGTGATGTTGACGCCCAGGCGGCGGAAGACCTTCTCATCCACCGAGGAGAGGATGACCGAGGAATGGACCTCGCAGCCGCGCAGCTTGTTCAGCTGCTCCATCGCAAGCTCGGCGGTCGGGTTGGTGGCCGCGCAGATGGAGAGGGCGATCAGCACCTCGTCGGTGTGCAGGCGCGGGTTGCGGTTGCCCAGATGGTCGACCTTCAGGTGCTGGATCGGCTCGATGATGACCGGTGAGATCAGACGAATGTCGTCGCTGATGCCGCCAAGCACCTTGAGCGCGTTGAGCAGCAGGGCAGAGGCGGCGCCCAGCAGGTCGGAGGTGCGGCCGGTGACAATGGTGCCGTCCGGCAGCTCCATCGCCGCGGCGGGCGCGCCGGTCAGGGCTGCTTTCTGCAGGGCAGGGGAGACGACCTTGCGGTCATGGATGGTGACGCCGGCCTTCTTCATCAGCAGCTCCAGCTTGAGCACCGTCTCCTCGCTGACGGCGCCCTGACGCTGGCCGCACAGCGCGGTGTAGTAGCGGCGGATGATCTCCTGGCGGGAGGCCTCGCTGACCGCCTCGTCGTCGAAGATGCAGTAGCCTGCCATATTGACGCCCATGTCGGTTGGGGATTTGTACGGGCACTCGCCCAGGATCTGCTCAAAGGTGGCGCGCAGCACCGGGAAGATCTCGACATCGCGGTTGTAGTTGACGGTGGTGGTGCCGTAGGCCTCCAGGTGGAACGGATCGATCATGTTGACATCGTTTAAGTCCGCAGTCGCCGCCTCATAGGCCAGGTTGACCGGGTGGTTGAGCGGCAGGTTCCAGATCGGGAAGGTTTCGAACTTGGCGTAGCCGGCCTTGATGCCGCGCTTGTGGTCGTGGTAGAGCTGGGAGAGGCAGGTGGCCATCTTGCCGCTGCCAGGGCCGGGAGCGGTGACAACGACCAGCTCGCGGGTAGTCTCGATGTATTCGTTTCTGCCGAAGCCTTCGTCGCTGACGATGTGGGAGATGTTGGAGGGGTAGCCCTCAATCGGGTAGTGGCGGTAAACCTTGACGCCCAGCGCCTCCAGACGCTCCTGGAAGGCCAGCGCCACCGCCTGTCCCTGGAAGCGGGTCATCACGACGCTGCTGACATAAAGTCCAAAGCTGCGAAAGACGTCGATTAAGCGCAGCACGTCCACGTCGTAGGTGATGCCCAGGTCGCCGCGGATCTTGTTCTTCTCGATGTCGGCGGCGTTGATGGCGATGATGACCTCAACCTGCTCCTTGAGCTGCAGCAGCATCCGCAGCTTGCTGTCCGGCTGAAATCCCGGCAGGACGCGCGAGGCGTGGTAGTCGTCGTACAGCTTTCCGCCGAACTCCAGATATAGCTTTCCGCCAAACTGCGAGATTCGCTGCCGGATGTGCTCCGACTGTGTGTGAAGATATTTTTCATTGCTAAATCCATTTTTTTGCATAACTTCCACGCCTCACTTTCAAAGATGTAAACCCGGTGAACACCGGTGCCCTCTATAATTCAACTATCTATTATACAGGAATCGCCCTCCCATTTCAAGGAAAAAGCCTGTTTTGCCGCTGCCAAAATTCGGCGCACATTTTTGCGTGAAACCGTGAAATTTGTTGGGGATGTTTCACGGGAAAGGGGAAAGGCTTTTCCCCAAAAAAGAAGGGCCCGGATAGGCCCTTCTCACAAAAAGAAACATTTTAAAATTCCCGCGGCTTGGATTTTGCCAGTCCCACCGCGCTCAGCACGATGGCGGCGACGCCGGCGGCGGCCGCGACGATACCTAAAATCAAACCGGTAATTGAAAGACCCTTCATCTGTCCATTCCTCCTGCTTGGTTGGTTTTGGGATGCGCTTCTTTATACCTATTATTATAAGAATAATGTCCGAAAATTACAAGGGCCAGAAAAAAGAAAGATGCTCTGAAAGGAATATTTGTCAGCAGAGCAGCATCGAGCAGAGGGATTCGACCGTTTTGGGAAAACTTCCGTCCGGCAACAGCTTCTTTTGCTGCAGGGCGCGGGAGATGGTCAGAATTTCCGGCGGCACCAGACTGGTCCGCTGCAGGAGGGCCTGGTCGCAAAAGATCTCCTCCGGCGTGCCCTGCGCCTGGATGCAGCCGTTGTGCAGGATGACAACCCGGTCTGCCCAGCGGTAAGCCTGAGCGGCGTTGTGGGTGGCGATCACCACCGTGATGCCCTCCCGTGCCAGCTGGGAGAGAATCTCGTCGATCATCTGCGCGTGTTTGGGGTCAAGGGCGGAAAACGGTTCGTCAAGGATCAAAAGCGAGGGGCGCATCACCAGGATGTCCGCGATCGAGACCCGCTTCTTCTGGCCGCCGCTCAAAAAGTGGGTGGGTTTATCCCGGAACGGGTCGATCGAGAGCTTCTGGCAGACCGCGTCCACCCGACGGCGGATCTCCTCCTCATCCAGACCGAGGTTATAAAGCCCGAAGGAGATTTCCCCCGCGACGCTGGCACAGAAAAGCTGGTTATCCGGGTCCTGAAAGACGATGCCGACCTGCCGCCGCAGCTCCAGCAGTCCTTTGCGGGAGTAATCGACCGGCCTGCCTTCATAAAGAATCTGCCCGCCGGTGGGGCGGTAGACGCCGTTCAGGTTCAGAAACAGGGTGGATTTGCCCGAGCCGTTGCTGCCCATGATGGCCAGGCGTTCATGGCGGCGGATCTGCAGGCTGACCTGGTCCAGCGCCAGCGTTCCGTCCTCGTACCGGTAGGACAGATTGTTGATTTCCATTAAGATGTCTTGCATATGGCTTCTCCTTTCCTTATTGGGCCAGGGCGCATAGCGCGCACAGCCCACACAGCCCCGCCAGCCACAGCCCGCACAGACCCCACTGCCAGGCAGGCGCGGGCGCCGTTTCTTCCAGCACGCGGATGCGGCCGTTATACAGCCGGCTTTCCATCGCGTCGTACAGCAGGGAGGATTTTTTCAGCGAGCGCACCAGCAGCACCGAAAGCATCTGTCCCATGCAGCGCAGCTTGGAGGAGAAGGAGTGGTTCCCCAACCGGCAGTTCTGTGCGGTTTGGATGGCGCCGGCGATGTCCAACAGGACAAAGATGGCGCGGTAGATCAGCAGCATCAGCTCCAGCAGCAGCCAGGGACAGTGCAGGCGCCGCAGCACCGACAGCAGGTCGGTGACGGGGGTGGTGAGGATCAGAAAATACAGACAGGCAACGCTGGAAAACGTGACCGCCATCAGCTGAAGCCAGCTTGCAAGCGACTGGGAGCTGACGCCGAGATAGCGCGGCCCCAGCGCAAGGGAGAACAGATCCTGCGGGGCGGAGGAGAGATAGAACAGGATGGCGGCCGAGCTGAGCGCCAGAAAGACGGCAGGCCCTGCCAGAAAGCGCAGATAACGTCCAGGGGAGACGTTGGCCAGCCGCAGGGTGCATCCCGCCATGCACAAAAAGATCAGCGCGCAGACCCCGGGCTGCCGGAAGCCGACGCAGACCAGCAGGGACCCCACCGCAAACAGGCACTTGAGCCCGGGGCTTTGCCGGCGGATGGGGGAGGAGTAGGCAAGTTTATCGAGAAGAATCATTAGCGTTTCCCTTCTTTTCGGAATGAAAAGCAGGGGCGAAAGCCGAACAGCGCCTTCGCCCCCGCAGTGTGCTTAGTCTTTTTTATACTTTTTCCGCGCTGCCAGGTATCCGAACCCGAAGCACAGCACGCCGGAACCCAGCGCGGCCTGCAGACAGAACAGCAGGCTTTCCGTCTCGCCGCCCGGCGGCTCCAGGATGCTCTCGGCCCAGGGCTCATAGTCCGGGTCGATTGCAAGGATGGCCTCCTCTGCGGCGCCGTCCGCTCCGCCAAACTCAGAGTTTTTGACGCTGAGCAGCGGGAAGGCGGCGATGATGACGCACGCAAGCAGCAGGAGTGCGATGGTGATTTTTACAGATTTTGTCATGGCTGTTTTCCTCCTTGTCCGATGAGCGGCTTAGTAGTTGGCGTAGGCAAGCTCGGAAAGCTCCCCCGAGGCGTAGGATTCCAGCGCCAGAATAACGGCGACCGAAAGCAGCCCCTCCACAATGGCCAGCGGCACCTGGGTGACCGCAAAGATGCCCAGGAAGGTGGCGACAGAGGCCATCACGCCGCCCTCTGCAGCCGGATGGGCCAGACCAAGCTGGACGCTGGTGACGCAGTAGGTGAACAGGTCGCCCAGGCAGGCAGCCAGAAAGACCGAAACCGATTTGTTGACGTTGAGCTTGCGGCACAGGCGAAAGATGCCGTAGCTGACAAAAGGCCCGGCAATCGCCATCGAGAAGGTGTTGGCGCCCAGCGTGGTCAGCCCGCCGTGTGCCAGCAGCAGCGCCTGGAACAGCAGCACGATGATGCCGATTACGCTCATCGCGCTGGGGCCAAACAGGATGGCGCCCAGCCCTGTCCCGGTGGGGTGGGAGCTGGAGCCGGTGACGCTGGGGATCTTGAGGGCGGAGAGCACAAAGGCATAGGCGCCGGCCATCGCCAGGATCAGCAGCGCCTTGCGGTGTTGGGCCACCGTCTTTTTAATGGAGATCAGGCCCGCGGCCAGAAAGGGCAGGCACAGCGCGCCCCAGGCCACCGCGTGACCGATGGGCAGATAGCCCTCCATGATGTGCATCGCGCTGGCGCTGGACGGCACAGCAAACAGCAGGGCCGCGGCGCAGCTGAGGGTGAACAGTCTTTTTTCGTTTTTCTTCATGGCAAATTACCATCCTTTCCGCGCCTGTTCGAAAAGGCGCACAAAATGTAATTTCCCGGCGGAGAAATGCTTGTGTTTTGGCGCGCTGGTCCCCCAAAAAAGCAGGATGGCTATTTTGAGAATCAACGCAAAAGCGCCCTTCAGCAAAGCTGAAAGGCGCACCAAAACAAGGAATCCACCGGATTCCCAATTTTCTTGCGCCTGCTATCGTCCATAGTAGGAGCAAAACCCTTTGCTGGGCAGGTCTTCTGGCTTCGGCGTCAACAGAATCGAACCTCTTCCCACCTTGCGGCAGTGAGCGGACTGGTTGCTTTTGTTTGTTCGATCCCTCAACCGGTACAGCAGTGGCGACTGCGCGGGCATTCCCCGACTTCCCTATTCTCAAAACAGTTGCTGTTTTGCACCCGGCAAAGTTAAATTGTGAAAGATGCAGACTTTGTCTGCACCTTAAAGGTAACAGAAGCGGAAAAGGATGTCAAGAGTTTTATGAATAAAATGTTAATTTCTTTCCGCTTCCGCGAGGAGGAGAAAAATGGCTTGCCCGGCCGCGCAAGAAGTGCTATCCTATAAGTAAGGAAGTTTGTGAAGGAGGGGAGTCCCATGCGACTGTTTGTGGCTATTCTGTTGAGCGAACCGGTCAAGGATATGCTGATGCAGACCATCCGGCAGCTGCAGCCCGCGGTGCTGGACGGTAGATTTTCCCACCGGGAAAACCTGCACCTGACGCTGGCCTTTCTGGGGGAGAGCAGCCTCAAACCGGCGCAGCAGGCGCTGCATCAGCTCAGCGGGCCCTCCTTTGCGATGACGGTGGAGGGGGTCGGCCGCTTCCGGCGGGACGGCGGGGATATCCTGTGGGCCGGTGTGCGCAAAAATCCCGACCTCTCCGCGCTGGCCCAGCAGGTGCAGCTGGCCTTTTCCCAAAAGGGATTTTCGCTGGAGAAAAGGCCGTTTGCCGCCCACCTCACCCTGGGCCGGCAGGTGCTGCTGCCAGAGGGGTTTGACCTCAAAGCCTTTTCCAAAATGCTGCCCGCCAGCTCAATGCAGGTGGAGCGGGTGAGCCTGATGAAATCCGAGCGGATCAACGGGCGGCTGACCTACACCGAGATGGACTTTGTGGGATTGAATAAGAATCGCGAGCAAAAATAGTAGGGATTTTACAAAAACGATTCAAAAGAAAAATTCTTACAAAAAATCGCTTGAAAAGATTTTAAAGTAATGCTAATATGTATCTGTAACAAGCACAACCGAACAGAAGTGTGCTCTGTATAAAGACACATATCCGTTTTCCGGCGGACAAAAGCGGAAGGCCTTCCGGCGGAGAGCGGTATCAAGAAGAGAAATATAGAAAGGGAGATTACAATGAACGACAACAAAATGTGGGCTCTTGTAAAAGAAAAGGCAGCTCCTGGACTTGCCCTCAAGAGAGTAGACATCCCGGAAGTTGGCACCAACGACGTCAAGATCAAAATTCACAAAACCGCCATCTGCGGCACCGACGTTCACATCTATCAGTGGAACGAGTGGGCACAGCACACCATCGCTGTTGGCCAGACTGCCGGCCACGAGTATGTCGGCGAGATTGTCGAGGTTGGTCCTGGCGTACAGGGCTTCAAGGTTGGCGACATTGTTTCCGGCGAAGGCCACATCACCTGCGGCAAATGCCGCAACTGCCTGGAAGGCCACAAGGAAAACTGCAAGGACGCTAAAGGTGTCGGCGTAAACCGCGACGGCTGCTTTGCGGAATATCTGGTCATCCCATCCTCCAACGTATGGCCGACCAACCCGAACATCCCGGAAGAGATGTACGCCATCTTCGATCCATTCGGCAACGCCACCCACACCGCTCTGTCCTACGACATGCTGGGTGAGGACGTGCTGATCACCGGCGCAGGCCCGATCGGCATTATGGCTGCTGCAATCGCCAAATTTGCAGGCGCAAGACACGTCGTCATCACCGACCTCAACGAGTACCGTCTGGACCTGGCCAAGAAGCTGGGCGCAACCAGAACCGTCAACCTGACCAAGGAGAAGATCTCTGACGTCATGGCAGAGCTGGGCATGAAGGAAGGCTTCGACGTCGGTCTGGAAATGTCCGGCGCAGGCTCCGCGCTCAACGACATGATCGAGAATATGAAGCACGGCGGCAAGATCGCGCTGCTGGGTCTGCAGAGACCGGGCACCGGCGTCAACTGGGAGACCATCATCTGGAACGGCCTGAACATCCGCGGCATCTATGGACGCAAGGTTTGGGATACCTGGTACAAGATGACCACCATGCTGGAAGCAGGTCTGGACATCTCCGCCATCATCACCCACAGACTGAACATCAAGGACTACAAGAAGGGCTTTGACGCGATGATTTCCGGCCAGTCCGGCAAGGTCATCCTCAATTGGGAAGACATCGACAAACTGGAACCACAGTCCCAGGATTGCTAATCTGACTTAGGCAACGATTAAGAAAGGGTTGATTTAGAAATGGCACGTAAAAATGACATTCTGAGCATTTACTCCAAAGAAGTCGAAGACATCAAGGCAGCCGGCCTGTTCAAGGGCGAGGTTCCGATCGTTTCTCCACAGAGCGCAAAGGTAAAGCTGGAGGACGGCAGAACCGTCATCAACATGTGCGCCAACAACTACCTGGGCCTGGGCGACAACCAGAGACTGATCGACGCAGCCAAGAGAACTTACGATGAGAGAGGTTACGGCGTTGCTTCCGTCCGCTTCATCTGCGGCACACAGGATATCCACAAACAGCTCGAGAAGAAGATCTCCGGCTTCCTGGGCACCGACGACACCATCCTGTACTCCTCCTGCTTCGACGCAAACGGCGGCCTGTTTGAGACCATCCTGACCGCTGACGACGCTGTCATCAGCGACGAGCTCAACCATGCTTCGATCATCGACGGCATCCGTCTTTGCAAAGCAAAGAGATTCAGATACAAAAACAACAACATGGAGGACCTGGAAGCCAAACTGAAAGAGGCTGACGAGGCCGGTGCCAGAATCAAACTGATTGCGACCGACGGTGTCTTCTCGATGGACGGCATCATCTGCAACCTGAAGGGCGTCTGCGACCTGGCAGACAAATACAACGCGCTGGTTATGGTTGACGACAGCCACGCGGTTGGCTTTGTCGGTAAACATGGACGCGGCACCGCAGAGCACTGCGGCGTTGAGGGCCGTGTTGACATCATCACCGGCACCCTGGGCAAAGCACTGGGCGGCGCATCCGGCGGCTACACCACCGGACGCAAAGAGATCATCGACCTGCTCAGACAGAGAAGCCGTCCATACCTGTTCTCCAACTCCCTGGCTCCAGCCATTGCAGGCGCCAGCATCGAGATGTTCAACATGCTTGAGGAGAGCACCGCTCTGCGCGACCACCTGGAGGAGGTCACCGCTTACTACCGCGACCTGCTGGTCAAAGAGGGCTTCGACATCATCCCAGGCACCCATCCATGCGTACCGGTCATGATCTATGACGAGGTTACCGCTGCTGAATTTGCAGAGCGCATGAGAGCGAAGGGCGTTTACGTTGTTGCCTTCTCCTATCCGGTTGTTCCAAAGGGCAAAGCGAGAATCCGCACCCAGGTTTGCGCAAGCCACACCAAAGAGGACATCGACTTCATCGTAAAATGCTTCAAAGAAGTCAGAGCCGAGATGGGACTTTAATCCGACAATTTGCCAATACATAAACACCAGAGAGACGGCGCAGTTTTTGACTGCGCCGTCTCTTTTTGGGCTCCTGCGGCCACCAAGCGGGCGCTTCGCCCCGCGCCTCTGCTTGACGATGCGAGGGGGCGCTCCGCCCCTCCACCCCGGGGGAATTTTGCAGGGGCAGGAGCCCCTACGCCCCCTGATTTGGGCGCTCCGCCCCTCCACCCCGGGAGTTTGTGAGGGGCTGGCAGCCCCTACGCCTCCTGATTTGGGCGCTCCGCCCCAAACCCCGGGTGACTTTCGTTTCACGACGAAAGTCACCAAAGGCGTGCCGGGGCTGCGCCCCTGGACCCCTGGTACGAAGTCCCCGCCCTTTTCGCGCTCGCTGCGCTGCGCTCCGGCTCGCGCCGGGCTGGTTTCTGCCACAGAAAAAGACCGATTTGCCACTTTGAGATGGTGGGCGAATCGGTCTTGTTGTTTCCTTTGGCTTTGACCAAGAAAAATATTCTGCTGTTAATCCGTGGCTCGGCAGGGGATTAGTTGCACGTTTGGATACAACTTTGGGGGCGATTGGGGGGTATAGGTGAAGGGGGAAGATGAAACGAAATTGAAACGAAGTCATGAAACGAAGTCCGCGAGAGGGAATTTGCAGGGCAAAAGTTCACGCAGACTTCACGATTAAAGGCAAAAAAGCCTGTTCGTTTCAAGTTGGTTTCACGTTCGTTTCAAGGTTCGTTTCATCAAAAAGTGGCTTAGTTAAGCCGTTTGTTGGCTGTATGAAACGAAAGAAACGAACTTTTATAAGAAAAGGAATAGAGTATATAGATAGTAGAGAAAAGAGTTTAGAGCTTCGTTTCACTGAATTGTGGGGCATCGATTGACGGTAATGTGAACTGCCCCCTAATCGGCCCGCTCTGCCGCGCCGCCCCCGAGGATGCCGCAGACCCTGTACTCCCTCCACCAATACCGCTAGGGCACAAGGCCGGGGGATCAAAGGGGGCGAGGCCCCCTTCGCCGGAGGTCCAGGAACCAGGAGGTTCCTGGCGTATCTTTGCCTACTTTCTCTACGCGAGAAAGTAGGCCGGGGCGCGGGGCGGAGCGCCCGCATCAGGGGTCGCAGGGACTATGTCCTTGCATAAATCTCCCCCGGGTGCAGGGCGGAGCGCCCAAAAGGTGGCCGCAGGAGCTACCAGCTCCGCAAAAGCCCCCGGGGCCGCAGCCCCTTTCATTTGCTACTCGATGCTGTACCCGCTGGAAGCAAAATCAACCGTCACCACCGTGCCGTCGCTGAAGATGCTCCGCTGGCGCAGCCCCTGCGCGTCAAGCAGTTCGTGGCGGATAAGCTCACACTTGGCAACCCTTTCATGCAGGGCGCAGACCGCGTCGCAGCGGCGGATGTTCTCCTTCATCTCCAACGCCGCCGCCTCGCTGAACGAGCCGTCGGTGTTGGCGTAGGCGCCGTCGCGGATGAGGTAGGGCGCGCCGCCGTTTAACAGCGCGTAGAGCATCAGGTCCTCGGTGTCGCTCAGCTTCTCCATCATCCACGGCTCGATCACGCAGTCGTGGTAGACCAGGTTGAACAGCGGAACCGGGATGCCCTCCTTCGGGGTACCCGGCGCCTGCAGCATGAAGTGGTAGGGCGCATAGTGGCAGAAGACCAGGCTCTGCATGCTCCAGTCGGAGACCTCCTCCGAGCTGGAGAGGATGCCGTGGGAGAGCAGCCAGTCAAAGCAGTTTTTGCGGTACTCATAGCACTCCCGGCGGGTCATGCGGTGCAGGGGATTGGCGCACTCGTCGCCCTCGTTGCAGGTAAAGACGTCCAGATAAGCGCCGTCCAGCCGGATGCCGTGGGAGAGCAGCTCGGTGAAGTTGCGGCGGACATAGGACTGGGCCTGGGTGGCGCACAGGTAGGTCTGCGGGCCGCCCGCCCATCTGGCGTGCTGCGGGTAGCTGCCGTCCGGCAGCATGGTGGCATAGGCCGGGTCGAAGGTCGGCGCGTCCAGATAGTAGTCGCGGTACTGGTCGTGGATGCCGAACAGATAGCCCAGCCGGTGCATGGTGTCGCACAGCTCCTTCATGCCCTCCCAGCCGCCGGCCTCGGCACAGGCGGGCAGATAGTCCGGGTGCTGGTTGTCATAGCCCGGCTGCGCCCATCCGTCGAGATGCAGGTACATCTTCTTGACGCCAAGCTCGTGGAGGTTTTCCATCTCCCTGGTTCTGGCGGCGAAGGTGGTGACGAAGTTGTTCTTCTCCGGGTTTTCCGGGTCATAGAAGTCGGACTTTGGATTGACGTTGGTCTTGATGCCGCAGTGAACAAAACAGCAGCCGATCAGGTCGTTGACCGAGGGCACCCGCGCGGCCTTCTCTGCCAGCGAGGTGAACAGGCCGTGCTCCTTGACGTAGCTGCGGTAGACCTTGCACAGGTCGTTGTAGTCGCAGCTGTTTAAGAAGGTGTACTCCAGGCAGCGGCGGTAGTCCATCCGGCCAAGGCTCGGTTCCCACCAGGCGCCGATGTGGGTGTAAGGCCCGCCCGCCGGATGTTCGGCATAGACGCCGCCGTTCCAGGGGGTGGAGGCGATGGCGATGTAGCCCGCGCCGCCCTTGACCTGGCCAAACCAGGGCATATAGCTGCCCGCGGTCAAAAACTGCCCGTTAAAGCTCAGCTTGCCCAGCGCGACCTCCCAGTCGTTGGGGATCAGCAGGCCCTGGCCCTCGTTGAGCAGGGTGTAATTTTCAAGCTGCTCCTCGTCAAATTCCATGTAGCCCGGCCAGCGCACCTGCTGGACAGCGAGGTCGTTTTCGCAGATTGGAATCCACTCAAAGTGGACTGTCCCGTTGACTGCCTCCACCCAGACGACGGTGTCGAAGGCGTAGGAATCCGCCTTGCCGCGAAAGCTGCGGAAGGTAGAGTGGATGCCCTCACCGATGCCGTTGCGAAAGGCGGTGTGGGTGATCTGCTGCCACTCCAAAAAGGAAAGCTCGCCCTTTTCGGTGCAGATGACCGGCCGGTAGCGGTCGCTCCATCTCCATTCCGTCCCGTTTTTGCCGCCGGTGCGAATGCTGTATGATAACGTTTCTTCGTCCAGATGCAGGACGATTTCTCCCACCTGTATCTCCATTTTCATTTTCCTCCTGAAATCAAGATTGCTGCCCCTGGCAGATTATCTCCATTATAGCAGATTGCGCGCGATTGCACAACGAAAAATAGCGAAGTGAAAAAAGAAACCTGATGCCAAACGGCATCAGGTTCAAAAGGGGGTAAGCGTGAGGAACAATCCCCGCCTCAGATGGTCGATTCGATTCGGCGGGAAGGTGGTTGCTTTTTGTTGTCAGAGGGCGGCTGTCTGCGGTCGAGCAGGCGGGGAATCAGTCCGGCCGCCAGCAGGATCAGCAGTCCGGTCAGCAGCAGCACCGCGGCCTGGAGGGAAAAGGTATCGTCCAGGATGGTGCGCACCGACGCGATGCCGACAATCAGCAGATACAGTCCGGTCGGCAGATAGCACAGCAGGGAGGTTCCCTGTCTGGAAAGCTGCCATTGGGTGAAACATAACAGGGCAAAGAGCAAAGCTAATAAGATGTTGGACATAATCGATACCTCTTTTCCGAAGATATTTTCAAAAAGAATCAAAACCTTTATAAACCAAAACGGTGCTGCGGGGGAATGGACTTCAAGCAAAGTGAAAAACTTATGTTAAACTTTCTGCCATCCTGATAATCTCCTGCGAGGAGATGGGGCCGCCGATCAGGTAGATGTAGCTTCCGTCGTGCCAGATCAGCGAGGTGTGGCCCTTGAGCTCGCCGCGGTACTTGGTGTACAGATAGGCCTTGTTGCCGCTCACCGACACCTGCTCCATCAGGCAGTCCTCGGTGTCCAGCGAGATGGAGGTGTTCAGCGTCATGCAGGAGTAGGACAGCACATAAGGGGAGTCGGGCTCCTCGTAGATGATCATGCCGTGCCCCTCGGTGCAGGAGTAGTAGGTCTGGTCAAATCCCTTGGGGATGTAGCCCGGTTCCCGGAAGGTTGTCTGATTCAGCTCCGGGAACTCCTCCGGCATGTTGCCCAGCATATCCTCGATGTGGAAGCGGGTTGCGACCTCATAGGAGCGGACGATGAAGTTGACCACGTTGATCTTGACCGCGTCCACCGAGAAGAACAGGACGGTGAAGCCTGCCAGCGCGACCACCAGAAAGCTGGCGGCGATTCTGGAGAAGCGGACAGCCTGCTTGCAAAATCGCCTGCGCCGGCGCTCGCTCTGTTTGCGGTGCAGCTGCTTTTCCATCAGCTGGTCCAGTGCTGCAAAGTCCGGTTCCGGCATCAGCTCGTCCGGGCCGGTCAGCGCGTCAAACTCCTGCGCCTGCTGCTGCGCATGTTCCAGGGCACAGCGCCTGAAGGAAAGTTCGTCAAATTCTTCGGCAAGCATTTTCAGATCGTCGTCGAACGAAAAGGCCGATTGGTTTTCTTTGGAAGCGTTTTCTGTTCTTTCCCTGGGAGCGCTCATTCCTGCTTTCCCTCCTCTCTGAGATGGTAGTTCTTTTTCAGGGCCTTCATTGCCCGGTGCACCACCACCCGCACGCTGGCGGGCTTGATGCCCATCACGCCGGCGATCTCTGCATCGGTCATGCCATACAGATACTTCATGGTCAGCGCGTCGCGATAGGACTGATGCAGCTGGTCGAGCATTTTGTGGACCTCCTCCTGCTCGCACTGGCGGATCAGCGCCTCCTCCGGTTCCTCATCGGCGTCGGAGAGAAAATCCTCCAGGTCGGCAAGTCCGACCATCGGGTGGCGTTTCTGCTGCCGGTAAAGGGTGTAGGAGAGGTTCCTCACCATAATGACGAAATAGGCCCTGGATTTGTTACAGTCCAGAGAGGAAATTAATTCACTTTTTTCAATCGCCTTGATAAAGACGCTCTGCACAACGTCATCGGCCAGGTGCTCGTCGTGCAGCAGCTTGAAGGCGTACCGCCAGAGAGGCAGGCGATATTCCCGGTAAAGCTGCTCGATGCGTTCCAGATCCGGGTCCCGGCGCGCGGGTTTCCACGGGTTTATCATGCCCCTCCTCCTTTCCGGTTATCCGCCTTGCACGCAAAGTGGGCGAGAAAATTCTACAAATTTAATATCCTATAACCATTGTAACGGATATTGCAAAAAATTACAATGGTCGTTTCGACGAATAAAGAGTGATTTTTTTCTACATTTTACAAAAATCGATCAAAAGGAAAGAAAAATGGTGGAAAAGGGGACGGGCAAACTGTTCTCCCGCATAAAAAAGGCAAAAGAAAAAGCCGGGATGCGGCGCATCCGGGCTTGAGGGTTATGGTTAGCGTTTTTTCTTTTTGCCGGAGAGCAGCAGCAGGGCCACAATGACCACGGCCGAAACAACCAGCAAACCGATGACCACAGGAACCATGTTGTTGTCGCCGGTGACGGGATTGACCTTGACCGCGGCAAAAACGGTTGGGGTCAAAGCAAAAAAGCAGGCTGCAAAGGAGCCGAGAAATGTCAAAAGCTGAGTGATTCTGTTACGCATGGGAAACGCATCCTTTCTCAATCAAATTTTGTCGATGACATCATTATAGCTCGATATTCTACCTGTGTCAAGAGGCGAAATGCGAAACAAGCTGCGTCATCCGGCAAAGGCGCGGGGATGAAATTTCCCTATCCTTGTAAGGCTAGGTCGGAGGCCGGGATGCGGTAAACCGCGCAGGCATTCTCGAAGGTCTGGTCGGCCAGCCGCTGGGGGGAGACGCCCTTGATTTCGGCCAGCTTTTCGGCCATCCGCGGCAGCATGGTGGAGTCGCAGCGCTTGCCGCGGTACGGCTCCGGCGCCATGTAGGGGCAGTCGGTCTCGATCAGCAGCCGGTCCAGCGGCACCTCGGCGGCGGCCTCCACCGCCCGGCGGGCGTTTTTGAAGGTGATGACGCCGGTGAAGCCGATGTACATCCCCAGCTTGAGCACCTCCTTGGCTACCTCTGCCGAGCCGGAGAAGCAGTGCATGATGCCCTTTGGCCGGTACTTTTTGAGCAGCTCCAGCGTGTCCTGGTGGGCGTCGCGGTTGTGGATGATGACCGGCACGTCCAAATCCTTTGCCAGCGCAAGCTGCTGCTCAAAGATCAGCCTCTGAATCTCGCGCGGGGCGTTGTCGTCATAGTAGTAGTCCAGCCCGATTTCCCCTAAGGCCATCGCCTTTTCGTAGGAGAGCTGCTGCGCCATCAGGTCGAGATATTCCCGCGAGTGCTGCGCGGCGATCTCGGCGGACTGGTCGGGGTGGATGCCGATCGAGCAGTAGATAAAGTCGTACCGCCGGGCAAGCTCGATGCCGGCCAGGTTTGCGCCGGTGGTGTTGCCGACGTTCATGATGGCGCGCACGCCGTGCTCCGCCATCGAGCAAAGAAGCGCGTCGCGGTCCCCGTCAAAGCGCGGGTCGTCGTAGTGCGCGTGGGAGTCGAAAATATTCTGCATAGATGCCTCCGAATCTGTCTGTTCATCTAAGTAAATAGAGGGATGTCCGATCAAAAGGAACTGCCGATGCTTGTTTTTGTCAGGTGGTTTTGCCCATACAGATTTTGTCAACTGTCAAACCAAATCCACCGATGAGTTTTCCAGCACGCCCGGCAGCAGGGAATAGATGTTGCAGCCGCACTTGTGGTCAAACTGCTTTTTGAGTTGCAGGAAGGCCTTCCACTTTTCGATGGAAAGCTCGGTCACCCCGTGCCGCAGCGCGACGTCGACCAGGCGCTTCTCAACGATGCAGGCACCGCCCGGCAGCGAGATGGCGTCGCACAGCTGAATCAGCCGGTCGTAGTCGTCATAGGGATTGCGGCTTAAAAAGTCCTGTAGAAAGGCAAGCTGCTCCCCGGTGCAGTCCATCCTGCCGTTAAAGGCGCGGATGTCCGGCAGCGGGAAGGAGTGGGTCAGGCAGATGCGGGCAACCTCGGGCTGTCCCAGCGCCGTCATGTAATCGTAGCCGTCGAAGATGTGCCGGATGCCGGTGACCCCCGCCCGCCTGCCGATATCGTGCAGCAGCCCGAAAAGATAGGCGCGCTGCTCGTCCATGCCGGCACGCTGGGCGATCAGCCGGGCGTTTTCCGCCACCGATTGGCTGTGGGCAATCCAAGGCCCGGGGTTCATCGCAGCCGCCTGCTGCAGTTCGCGCTGCGCTTGCTGAAGAGAAATCATCGTTTGTCCGCTCCTTTCTGCGGCTTTGTATATGGGCGCTCCGCCCCATGCCCCGGGAGTTTATGCGGAGCTGGAAGCTCCTGCGCCTCCTAATGCAGGCGCTCCGCGAGAGCATGGCTTTGCCATGCTCGGCACCCGGGTGACTTTCTTGCGAAAAGAAAGTCACCAAAGATTCGCCAGGAACCTCCTGGTTCCTGGACCTCCGGCGAAGGGGGTGGAAGTAAAAGCGTTCCGCTTTAACTTCTGCCCCCTTTGATCCCCCGGCCCTGTGCCCTAGCGGTATTGGTTGCGATAGCTTAAACCCTCAAGCATCCCCGAAGCCAACACTGCCGCGCCACGGATTGACAGCTGAGGGTGTGACCCCCGGTAAAGCTTGGGGAGAAACAAAGACCGATTTGCCCACCAACCCAAAGTGGCAAATCGGTCTGGGTTTGTGGTAGAAAGTAGCCCGGGTGCAAGCGGCAGCGCAGCACCAATGAGGGCGGACATTTTGCACTGGCAGGGTCCAGGGGCGCAGCCCCGGCACGCCTTTGGTTCCTTTCGTCGTGAAACGAAAGGAACCCCGGGTGTGGGCCGGGTAGGCCCACCCACGGGGGCGTGGGGGTGTACCCCCACTTTGGGGAGTGCAGAGGGGCGCAGCCCCTCGCATCGTAAAGTAGTATGCCCGGGTGTGGGCCGGGTAAGCCCACTGGTGGGGGCAGGAGCCAAGTCTGCCGACTTGCTCCGGGGAGCGCCGAGGGGGCCCAAAAGGCCCCCTCGCAAAAAAAACTATCTTAATTTGGAACCGTTCGGGACGCTGTCGTCCACAAAAATAACCTGAACGTTGCCGTCCGGCAGGTCGGTGGCCAGAATCATGCCGGAAGATTCCTCACCGCACAGCTTGACCGGCTGCAGGTTCGCCGCGATGATGACCTTCTTGCCGATCAGGTCCTCCGGCTTGTACCACGGCGCGATGCCGGAAACCACCTGACGGCCGCCCGCAAAGCCGTCATCCAGCTGCAGCTTCAGCAGCTTTTTGGCGCGCTTGACCGATACGCATTCCTTGATCTGGGCGACGCGCAGATCGACCTTGCCAAACTGCTCGATATCGATCAGGGTCGCAACGCCTTCATATTTTGGCAGCTGCGGCTCCTTGGCGGCGTGCTGGGCCTCCAGCTCTGCAAGCTCCTTCTGCAGGTCGATGCGGGGGAAGAGGGTTGCGCCCTTGTGGACAGTGACATCGGCAGGGAGCACGCCGTAGCGGCCCGCGCTCTCGTAGGACATCTCCTCCTTGGAGGCGCCGATCTGCTCGGCAATTTTTTCCGCGCTCTGCGGCATAAACGGGGAGAGCAGCGCGCCGCAGACACGCAGCGATTCCAAGAGGTTATACAGCACGCTTGCCAGGCGGGCCTTCTTGCTCTCGTCCTTGCCCAGCGCCCATGGAGCGGTCTCGTCGATGTATTTGTTGGTGCGGGAGATGACCTTGAACACCTCGGTCAGCGCGTTCTGGAAGGCGTACTGCTCCATCTGCTCCTCATATTTGGCGCGCAGCGAGGAGATCATGCCCACCAGATCCTCGTCCATCGGGTCAGCCTCGCGCTCAGCGGGCAGGGTGCCGCCGAAGTATTTCTCCACCATCGAGACCGAGCGGGACAGCAGGTTGCCCAGGTCGTTTGCCAGGTCGATGTTGATGCGGTTGATCAGCGCCTCGTTGGAGAAGTTGCCGTCCGAGCCGAACGGGAACTCCCGCAGCAAAAAGTAGCGCAGGGCATCCACGCCGTAGCGCTCCGCCAGGACATACGGGTCGACGACGTTGCCCTTGGATTTGCTCATCTTGCCGCCGTCCAGCAGCAGCCAGCCGTGGCCGTAGACGTGCTTTGGCAGCGGCAGATCCAGCGCCATCAGGATGGCAGGCCAGATGATCGAGTGGAAGCGGACAATCTCCTTGCCGACAAAGTGGACGTCGGCCGGCCAGAACTTGTCGAAGTCGTGATACTTGCCATTTTCGTAGCCCAGAGCGTTGATGTAGTTGGACAGCGCGTCGATCCAGACATAGACCACATGCTTGGGGTCGAAGTCGACCGGCACGCCCCAGCTGAAGGAGGTGCGGGAGACGCACAGGTCCTCCAGGCCGGGTTTGATGAAGTTGTTGACCATCTCATGCACGCGGCTGCGCGGCTGCAGAAAGTCGGTGTTTTCCAAAAGGTCCTGGATGCGGCCGGCGTATTTGGAAAGGCGGAAGAAGTAGGCCTCCTCCTCGGCGTCGACCACCGGACGGCCGCAGTCCGGGCACTTGCCGTCGACCAGCTGGGTCTCGGTCCAGAAGGACTCGCAGGGCTTGCAGTATTTGCCGACATATTTGCCCTTGTAGATGTCACCCTTTTCGTACAGCTTCTTGAAAATTTTCTGCACCGAAAGCTCGTGGTAGTCGTCGGTGGTGCGGATGAAGCGGTCGTTGGAGATGTTCATCAGCTTCCACAGGTCGAGCACGCCGCGCGGGCCCTCGACGATGTTGTCGACGAACTCCTTGGGGGTGACGCCGGCCTCCTTGGCCTTGTCCTCAATCTTCTGGCCGTGCTCGTCGGTGCCGGTCAGGAACATGACCTCGTACCCCTGCAGGCGCTTGTAGCGCGCCATGGTGTCCGCCGCGACGGTGCAGTAGGTGTGGCCGATATGCAGCCGGTCGGACGGGTAGTAGATGGGGGTAGTGATATAAAATGTTTTCTTCTCCTGATTTTCCAAAGAAATCCCTCCTGTATCGATATGCCGCAAAGTGGCGGGGTAGCGTATAGACTTCTTTATTATAGCATCGTTTTTCCGCAAACTCAAGGGGGCTTTTGCGGGACGGTAGTCCCTGCGGCCCCCGATATGCGAGGAGGGCTGGCGCCCTCCTCTGCGCTCCACCCTTATGCGGGCGCTCCGCCCCGCGCCCCGGGAGTTTATGCGGAGCTGGTAGCCCCAGCACCCACTAGCAGGCGCTCCGCCCTGCACCCGGGTGACTTTCCCGTCGCGGGGAAAGTCACCAAAGGCGCGCCAGGGGAGTACCCCTGGACCCCCTAGGGGGATGCTTCGCTCCCCCTGCGGTTCCCGCACCCCCTCGATAGGGTTTGTGCCACAAAACAAGACCGATTTGCCACTTTAAGCTGGTGGGCAAATCGGTCTTTATTTCTCCCCAAGCTCTACCGGGGGTCACACCCTCAGCTGTCAATCCGTGGCGCGGCAGGTGGGATGCCCCCGAGGATGCTTGAGGGTTTAAGTTCCCGCGACCAATACCGCTAGGGCACAAGGCCAGGGGATCAAAGGGGGCTACGCCCCCTTCGCCGGAGGTCCAGGAACCAGGAGGTTCCTGGCGTATCTTTGCCTACTTTCTCTACGCGAGAAAGTAGGCCGGGGCTTGGGGCGGAGCGCCCATACAAGGGAGGAGCGCAGAGGAGGGCGCCAGCCCTCCTCGCATTGGGGAGTGCAGAGGGGCGAAGTCCCTCTCAGGATAAAGAAGCAACTCGGGGTCGGAGGGGCAGAGCCATCCCCCAAAGAGGGGTGTTCTAGCGAACTTGAGTAGAGGGGAAAAGCGATTCGGTGTCGTCCGAAGAAGGATAAACGTGCTCCTTCCAGTACCACCACCGGCATTTCTGCGGATCGGGGGTCTTGCCCCGGGCGGTCTGGTCGGCATAGTAGACGGCACAGCGCAGGACGTAGAGCTGGCAGCGGTCCTCGACGCGACCCTTGTGCTCGCAGTCCTTTTGGTAGAGGAGCTCCGGGTCCTGCCCGCGCAGCGCCTCCATGCAGTCGATGCCGATGTCGATGAGGTCCTGTTTGATGTTCTCCCCGATGCCGGGGACGGTGAGCAGATCGGTCTTCATAGCAAGGCTCCTTTCGTGGCAGAGGTGCTTTTTTCTACATTATACCACAGGAACGCAAAAAAGGCCATCCACATAGGATAAAGCGAAACATTTTTTGGAAAGGGGAAAACCTTATGAACCTGCGCAACTATGAGATCACCGTCGGAGAGGTTTTGCAAAATCCCAAAGCCAAGGCCCTCCTGACCCGCGAGCTGCCGATGGTGATGCGCCACCCCATGCTGCCGGTGGCCCGCGCCATCCCGCTGAAAGACATCATCAACAACGCCGGACGCTACATCTCCCCGCAGAAGATGCAGTCGATTCTCAGCGAGTTGGAGAAGATTTGAGTGCAGGGGGAGGGGCCCCGCATGCCCCATTTGCGAGGAGGGCACTGGCCCTCCTCTGCACTCCACCCATCTGGAGGGCGCTCCGCCCCTCCACCCCCGGGGGCTTTTGCGGGACGGTAGTCCCTGCGGCCCCCGATATGCGAGGAGGGCTGGCGCCCTCCTCTGCGCTCCTCCCTTGTATGGGCGCTCCGCCCCATGCCCCGG
>NBJMC04203__coassemble_296_pt1 | contig 34777 bp, 28 predicted proteins | sample NBJMC04203__metabat2_low_PE_031 | metagenome-assembled genome bin NBJMC04203 | reverse complement strand
AGCGCCACCTTGCCAAGGTGGAGGTAGCGAGTTCGAACCTCGTAACCCGCTCCAGGTGCTTTTTGAGGCAGTCGTATTTTTAAAATGCGGGTTTAGCTCATCCGGTAGAGCGCCACCTTCCCAAGGTGGATGTGGCGAGTTCGAGTCTCGTAACCCGCTCCAAAGCCAGAAATCCCTGCAGCGGGGTTTCTGGCTTTTTCCTTTTTACAAAAATCATCCTTGTCAAGCGTCCCGGCAGTTGCTATAATAAAAAGGAAGCGGCAGTTCGGCCGCAGATTTGAGATGCTTTAAAGGAGGGGCAAATTTATGTTCCAGATCAAAAACTTTACCGACAACGACGATGTCAGGACACTGGACAGCAAGGGGCCATTCACCGTTATCGAGTACCAGCGCGACCTGAGCGTTACCCCGGGCAGCGCGCAGACCGCTTATTTCTGCAACGAGATGAACGTGCGCAAGCGCCAGGTCATCTGCGATTTGAGCAAGGCGCAGATTACCCTGCAGGCCGGAGCGATGCAGTGGACAGTGGGCAACGTCAATGCCACCACCGGCGTCAAGGGCGTGGGGGACTTTTTTGGCAAGGCGCTGCGCGGCCAGGTCAGCGGCGAGTCGGCCATCAAGCCGGAATATACCGGTGACGGCATTCTGGTGCTGGAGCCGACCTATAAGCACATCCTGCTGATTGATCTGGACGAGTGGGGCAACAGCATCGTCCTCGATGACGGCCTGTTCCTTGCCTGTGACTCCAGACTCAAGCACAAAGCGGTGATGCGCGCCAACATCTCCTCGGCGGTGGCCGGCGGAGAGGGCCTGTTCAACCTCGGCATCAACGGCAGCGGCATCCTTTGCCTGGAATCGCTGTCGCCCAAGGAGGAGCTGATTGAGGTCACCCTCAAGGACGATGTGCTCAAGGTGGACGGCAACATGGCGATTGCCTGGAGCGGCACGCTGGACTTTACTGTGGAGCGCTCGGGCAAGAGCCTGATCGGTTCGGCGGCCTCGGGCGAGGGCCTGGTCAACGTCTACCGCGGCACCGGCAAGGTGCTGATGGCGCCGGTCAATAAGGGAATTGCGTAGAATAGAATCCATCAAGGAAAAAGGAGGGGCTCCGAGTTGAGCCTCTCCTTTTCGTATGTGGGAATATATGAAAAAATTTGGACAGGAAATCAGATTAGGAAATTTTGTCTGCTGCCCGTAGGGGACCGGAGCAGCTCCGGGAGGGAAAGAAGGCGCATAGCCTCGTTCCACTCCCACAGGCTGTAGCGGTCAGGGTCGATGCTGTCCAGCGCGCAGCGCAGGCGGTAAGGCGAGACGCCGCGCAGCTGGGTGACGAACAGACACCCGCATCGCAGGGCGAGCTGTTCCAAAAGACCAATCTGCTGCAAGGCGAGATGATGGTCAGCCATTATTTTTTCTTTCTGCCAAGCAGGACAGCGCCGCCGAGCGAAACGGCTGCCAGCGCCATCGCGGCAAAGGCGGTGGTGGTGTCGCCGGTTTCGGGGTTGTGCTTGCCGGAATCGCTTCCGGTGTTGCTGCTGGTATTGTCAGAATTGTCGGCAGGGTCGCGGACAACGATCTGGGTATTCTGAGAAGGCTTGTCGTTCTTCTTGGTTACCCGGTAGTTGTTGTTTGGCAGCGGCTCCCAATCATCGTCGTCATCGCGCCGGCTTACAGAGCTTCCGCCGCCGGTGCTGCCGCCGTTGTTGTTGCCGCCATTGTTGCCGTTGTCACCGCCGCCGGGGTTGGTGCCAGGGTCTTCACCGCCGCCGGGGTTGTCATTATCTGGACAGGTGACAACTACATCAAAATCAAGCTTGCTTTCATCATTAAAGACCCATTTTTTTCCATCGTAAGACAGAGTGATATAGGTTTTGCTAACAAGGCTGTGGACGCCACCCTCTTCCTGATTATACAGATTGATAAAGAAGGCGTCATTCAAGCTGATTTTTGCGGTGTAGTGATTGTTGTCATCTACTTCCACAGGGCCGATGAAAAGGTAACCCAGACGGTCTACGGAGTTATCCTTAACAGGATACCACTTATCGGCATGCTTGTTTTTTTCACAAGAAATGTTGACCTTGGTATTGTTGGTAAAGAGTCTGTCAAGGTCCTCAATAGTTGGTTTGGAAGGAGCGTTGCACTTTACGAACAGATAGAATTTATCGCCGTTGGAGATCCATTTTCCATTTCCATCCTGATAGGAAAGCTTCAAAGAAAGAACCGTGTCCTCATGGTCACTCACTAAGGCGTGCTCCCCATACTGACCACTATAAACTTCCAGATATTTGCCGGGTTCCAGAGTAACGGTAGTGGTATAGCATTTCTGCTCCTGATCCCAAGTGATCGGATCGAATTTCCAATACTTATCTCCGTTCACGCCGACTAGCGAAAGGGTCATACCCTTCGTGTGGAGTGCATTTTCCTCAACGCAGGTGATGATAACTTCCTTGCCATTGTTCCAGCCCCAGAGAGATTCTGTGCTTGGAGTGTCACAGATGACGTTGAAGGAGCCCGGGAAAGAATCAGGGTCTTTCAAAGACCATTTGAGTCCGTCCCACTTTAGGTAAAATTCGGAGGTAGAGGTTTGGTTGTCAGCAAAGTCGTGTGGGCCATATTTATCCTCAAAATCATCTTTGTAAGGATCGTAGGCAATGGTGAGTTTTAAAGAGTAGGAACCATTTTCACCTTCAATTGGCACGATTGTAGGATTGAGCAGGCCGCCGATGGTTTCATATTGAATGTCGTAAGTTTCTTTTTTCTTATAATCGTCATTAATGCAGTTTGCGGTGACCTTCTTGTCCCATAAGAGCTCCATGACTTTTTCCATGGATGGGGGCTCAGGTGTATCAGTAGGTTCTACTGGTGTGCCAGAGCAAACTACTTCAACATCAAGGGACGTAAAATTAACAGTCCAACTGTCTTCTCCGTAGAAAATCCAGAACTCGATCTCTTTATCGTTGCTATTTTTTAAAGTATGGCCGGGGTAGGTGGAATTAAATTCGTTAACATAGGATTCTGTCAAAAGATAGAACGGAACAGAATTATCATTTTTATCCCATTCGCCGACGCGAATGCTGTCCGCTGTAATCTTAAAAGGAATATGATTTCCGTCGATTGTGCAGACGACGTTTACAGTGGCATTCCCGAGAACCTCAACGATCTCGTCCCGGGTAATGCTCGGGACGGCATCACAGCTTACATTAATAGTAATGAGTGAAGAAGAGGCGTCGACCATCCAGTTTCCATCCTCATACTCGAGTTCAACGGTCACAGATTCTTCAGATAGGAGTTCGTGGCCTGAAAAATCCGAGTTATAGGAATCGAAAATTTTACTTACATCGATGGTTGCCGTGGCTTTTGTCTTGTTGTCTTGATTCTGCTCAATCTTAGAAATATAGTTTGCGTCCAATGGTTTTGCATCAATGGAATGTTCCTGGCCCAAATCTTCATTTGTGCAGGTAAGCTTGTAGTCCAGCTGCGCAGCAATGTCCTCTTCGCTCGGTTCAGGAATCGGGTCTGGGTGGCAACCCTTATCGCACTCGACAGGAACAATAATGTCTTGCACCTCGCCTGCATAATACCAGAAACCTTTTTCCGCATTCCAAGTTAGAGTTACGACGATAGGTTGCTCTTTTGCAAGATTATGCTTTTCGTTTTTTTCGTTGAATTTTGCAAGACTTGTAGAAAAAGCAGTATTGTCAAAAGTAATATCGACGGTACGCGCCTTAACTTCGCCGATTGTGAATACTAGATCTTTAAGTTCAATTGATTCAGAAGCGTCGCAGTTCGAATTCTCGCAGTCGAACGAAAAGTCAGGAAGAGCAGCAATTACATCAGATTCACTTGGTAATGGAATCGGTTTAGTAGCATTGCAAGTTACTTCCAGCGAGTTCGTTGCCGCCTGAGCCTCCGCCGGTGCCGCAGTGGATTCCTCGCTCTTTTCTTCTTCGCTTACCACAGCAGGCGTTTTGGCTGTGGTTTCTTTTGCTGTGTCGTCCTCAGCAGTCGGCTGCCCGGTAGTTGTTTCCGTCTTGGTTTCGTCCTCGGTGCTCGCGGGCAGTTCCTTTTTAGTTTCGGGTGTGAGCGTTTCGGCAGGTGTTTTTGCCTCGGACTCCTCCGAACTCTCCTGTACAGGAGAAGATTTAGCGGCCGCTAAATCAATTTCCCCCTCAGCAAAGGCGGTCAACCCCTGTGACAACAGCATCGCTGCGCACAACGCAACCGACAGTGCGGATCGCAATATTCTGTTTTTCATCTGTCATTCTCCTTTTTGTCTTTTTGAAACTGTAAGAAAATTTACAATTTCTTCCTTAACTATAGCACAAACCGTCTGAAAAGTAAATCGCTTTCGAAGAAAATCCTTCACATAAAAATCAGCTAAAATTTAGACACATTGCTCACACCCACGCTCTACGGCGCACCCCGCTAACCTTTTTCTCATTGAATTTCCCCCACCGCCGTGCTATACTGAAACTGTGGAAAAACTGCCGCCTGGCGGCAATCAAATAGGGAGGAATCTGCAATGAATATCAATTACAATCAAAGACGCCAGCAGCTTCTCAGCGACAAGCAGGGTCCGTGCGCGGCCATCCTGTTTTCCGGTCGTGCGCCGATGCGCTCGGCGGACGGAGCTTATGAATTCTCGGTCGACCGCGACTTCTACTACATGACCGGCATCGACCACGCCAACATGATTCTGGTGTTGACCAAGGACTACGCCGGCAACTATGTTGAGGCCCTCTACATCGAGCCCTACGATGAGGTGCAGGCCAAGTGGGTCGGCGGCAGAATGAGACCCGCCGAGGCCACCGCCCTCAGCGGCATTGAAAATATCCGTTACCTCGACACCTTCGAGGCGGCGGTCAACACCTTTATCCGCACAAACCGCGGCGAAGGCAGCATGACCTGCTGGCTCGACCTGTGGAAACACACCCCCGATCAGGACCCAACCTTAGCGCATAAATTTGCCCACAAGCTCCAGCAGGAGCAGCCGGCTGTCAAGATTGAGGACATCTTCGGAGACATCGCCCGGATGCGCGTCATCAAGTCCGAAGCCGAACTGGAAAAGATGCGCATTGCGCAGGTCACCACCCAGCTCGCCATCGAGGCGATGATGCGCTACGCCCACCCGGGGGTCAACGAGTGCGCGCTGGAGGGCGCCTTCGATTTTGAGCTTGCCAAACAGAACGTCCGCGAGCACGCCTTCCACTCGATTGTAGCGGGCGGCGCCAGAGCGACCACCCTGCACTACGGCGAGAACAACCAGGTGGTCAACGACGGCGAGATGGTACTCATCGACCTGGGCAGCGCCCACGAGCATTACTGCGCGGACATCTCCCGCACCTTCCCGGTCAACGGCAAATTCACCGAGCGCCAGAAGGAAATCTACAACATCGTTCTGGCTGTGCAGGACCTCATCATCGAGAAGGCGCGCCCGGGCATGACGCTTGCTGATTTAAACAACATGGTCATCGACTTCTACGCCCAGGAGCTGCCGAAGGTTGGTCTGCTCAAGGACGGCAAGACGGTCCGCGACTACTACTATCACAGCGTCAGCCACAGCCTGGGGCTGGACTGCCACGACGTCACCACCCCATCCTGCAAGACGCTGCGCCCCGGCATGGTCATCACTGTCGAGCCGGGCCTGTACATCGAGGAGGAGGGCATCGGCATCCGCATCGAGAACGATATCGTCATCACCGAGGAAAAGCCGATCGACCTCTCCTCCAACATCCTCAAAACCGTCGAGGACATCGAGGCGTTCATGGCGGGGAATAAACAGTAAGGCGAAAATAGACCGACAGGGGGAGCGCCCAACAATCCCTTTATAGAAAAAACAAGCGGCTTTGAGCCGCTTGTTTTTTTTCAGCTCGAACTGTAGAATCTTTCGGTCAAGGAAAGAGTATTCGTGGTAGAAATCTTCATAAAATCCTGCTATCCTCAAAGAAGCATACACAAAAAATAAAAGAGGGGATAACAGGATTGGGTAAAAAAGTTTTGTTTGCCGCATTGGGTTTATTGGTTGTGGCGGCCGCCGTCTGGGTAATTTGGAGCAACGTGACGGTGGAGCTGCACCGCATCACAGTGCAGAGCGCCGGACTGCCCACCGCTTTTGACGGGGCCAAGATCGCCCATGTCTCCGACCTGCACAACGCTTCCTTTGGGGAGGAGAATCAGACGCTGCTTCAGCTGCTGCGCCAATCGCAGCCGGATATCATCGCCATCACCGGCGACCTGATCGACTCCCGCCACACCGATGTGGAGACAGCAGCCCGCTTTGTCGAGCAGGCGGTGCAGATCGCGCCGGTCTACTACGTCACCGGCAACCATGAATCGCGTATCCCGCAGGCCTTTGCACAGTTGGAGGAGCGCATGACGGCGGCGGGCGCACAGATCCTGCGCAACCAGTCGCTCTACTGGGAGCGGGAAGGGCAGAGGGTCCGGCTGATTGGGCTGGATGACCCGAGCTTTTTGGCACAGGAAAGCCAGCTGGAAGATCACCTGCATTCCCTGCAGGACGAGGACTGCTACCAGATTCTGCTTTCTCACCGCCCGGAGCTGTTTGATGTTTACGCTGCTGCCGGAGTAGACCTGAGCCTCACCGGCCACGCCCACGGCGGGCAGTTCCGCATCCCGTTTGTGGGCGGAGTGTTCGCACCGGCGCAGGGCTTCTTTCCAAGGTATGACGCCGGGCTGTACTTACAGGGGCAGAGCGCGATGGTGGTCAGCCGCGGCATCGGCCAGAGCGTCATCCCGGTGCGCCTGAACAACCGCCCGGAGATTGTTCTGGTCGAGCTGCGCAGAGAGGCTGATTCTGCTCAAAAAGTTCATGAGTATTAGCAGTTTCGTGTATTGGGTAGCAGAGAATATTCTATAGCGGTGCGCAGTTGGCCAGTTTGATCTCGCCAGCAGTCAGGGCGAACGGCGGTTTTCATAAAACCGAGTTTTTCATAAACATGCTGGGCACGTTTGTTTTCCAGCATGGTGCTCACCACTATTTTTTTGCAACCAGCATTTTCAAAAAGTTCTTGGCATAGCATGGAGAGTAGAATGGAACCCAACCCGCAATTCTGTTTTTCTGGCACGCAGATTTTGATACCGATTTCTGCGATTGCCGGTTCCAGCCAGTGAAAGCACATTTCACCGATAGGAGCAGATGCATATTCGATCATGAGCCGCATTTTGCTTCCGTCCTGATTGCAAATCTGTTGCTCCACCTCCTTCGCTGTTGTGCCTATGCCATGCGGGAATCCGGCGTGTGCCATCACGTTTCCATCGTTCCACCAGCTGCATAAAAGTGGTGCGTCTGAGGGAAGTGCATCCCGAATGATGAGTTGAGATTGCTGTAAAAACATTTTTCTCCTTTCCAGTTAGAAAAGGCCCCCGCATGGTTGCGGGGGCCTTTTTGTATATGCGGGAAATTATTCAGCGGTCTCTTCGGTTTCCTCAGCAGGAGCCTCTTCCTCAGCGGCAGGAGCTTCTTCCAGCAGAGCTTTCATCGACAGGCTGACTCTCTTCTTCTCAAAGTCGATGTCGGTGATCTTCACCTGAACTTCCTGACCGATGGTCAGAACGTCCTGAGGCTTGTTGATGCGCTCGGTGGAAATCTGGGAAATGTGGATCAGGCCGTCAACGCCCGGGATGATCTGAGCGAAAGCGCCGAAAGCGGTCATCGAAACAACCTTAGCGGTGACAACGTCGCCGATCTGGTAATCTCTCTTGAGCACTTCCCAAGGGTTGTCCTCGGTCTTTTTGTAGCCCAGGGAGATCTTCTTGTTCTCGGTGTCGATGTCCTTGACATAAACATCCAGCACGTCGCCAACTTTAACAACGTCGGAAGGATGTTTGATGCGCAGCCAGCTCAGCTCGGAAATGTGAACCATGCCGTCTACGCCGCCCAGGTCAACGAATGCGCCGTAGCTGGTGAGGGATTTGACAACGCCCTGATAGCGTTTGCCGACCTCAACCTCGCTCCAGAATTTCTCTTCCAGCGCTTTCTTCTGCTCTTTGAGCACGTCCTTGATCGAGCCAACCGCTCTGTGACGCTTCTCGTTGACTTCGCGGATGACAAAATCAACCTTCTGTTTGAGCAGCTGATCCAGCGAGTCGTTCTTGGAAACGCCGGACAGGGAAGCAGGGATGAAGACTTTGACGCCTTCGGTGACAGCCAGAACGCCGCCCTTAACAACATCGGTGACGGTGCCGGAGAGCACTTCGCCGGTGCCGGCAGCAGCCATTACCTTCTCAAAGCCGGCCTGTGCATCCAGACGTTTCTTGGAGAGCATGACAGTGCCCTCTACGTCGTTGACGCGCATAACGATCAGCTCGATTTCATCGCCCTTCTTGACGATGTCTTCCGGCTTCAGGCTTGGGTCGCTGGTCAGCTCGGACAGCGGCACATAGCCGGTGTGTTTTGTACCGATATCGACAGTGATCTCGTTCGGAGCAATGCCGGTAACGATACCCTTCACCTTCTCCCCTGTATATGTACTCTTGAAGGACTGGTCAAGCATCTCTTCAAAGGACATTTCTTCTTCTTTCAAAATCTCACTCATGGTTTTTTGTACCTCCTTAATTATACGAACCGGTGTCGAAGCACCGGCAGTAACACCAATTCGACTGCCCGCGCCAATCTGGCAGACCTCGTCCGCCTGACCGCTCAAAAGTTCCCTTGCCGTTTCGACCCAAATGGTTTTGCAGCACCGGCTGCAGATATCCGCTAATTTCCCGGTATTGGAGCTGTGCCTGCCGCCTATAACAATCATGATATCTGAAACTTCTGCCAGTTGCGCGGCCTCTGTTTGCCGCATCAGTGTAGCCTTACATATTGTATCAAATATTTTCAGATTTGTATACAGTTTTTTTGCGGTTTTTACGCATTTTTGCCACTCCGACGTGTTAAAAGTGGTTTGAGCGACCATGATGCTGTTCATTTTTGCTAAGAAAGGGCGGCTTTCGGTCAGATTTTGCAGTTCCTGGGCGGATTTAAATGTAACATATGTTGCATTGCAATGGCCGATAATTCCCTGCACCTCCGGGTGCGCTGCATCTCCGGCGATCAGCACCAGCGAGTCGGCGGGCTGATTTTGCACCCGCTCCTGAATCAGCTTGACATAGGGGCAGGTGGCGTCGATGTAGGGGATGCTGTTTTGCTCGAGCGCGGTGTAGACCGACCGCGGCACGCCGTGGGACCGGATGATGACCGGAACCGGCGGGTTGGCTTGTGCCTCCAGCGTGAGCAGCTGCTCGAGTGAATCGACCGCGACGGCTCCCAGCGAGCGCAGCTCCTCGACTACCTGGGGGTTGTGGATAATTTCGCCGAGGGTATACAGCTTTGGAAAACCGGTGAGCTGGCTCTCTTTCAGCTGCTGGTAGACGGTATCGACCGCCCGCTGCACCCCAAAGCAGAAGCCGGCGGTTTTGGCGACGGTGACTGGCATGGCAGTTCATCCTTTCGGGATGGATTTTTTAAAGGTTCTGGGTTTGGAGCTCCTCCATAATGGCGTGGATGCGGCGGGTCGCTTCCTTTAATTCCCTCGCGTGGGAAAGGTCCGCCTGGCCTCCAGTGCTGGTGATGCCTAGCTCCTCGCAGGTGATGAGCTTGCCGTAGGTGACCACCACCCGGGAGCGGAAGCTTTTTTTCGGGTCACAGTAGGTGATGGTGACCGGCAGCACCGGCGCGCCGCTCTGCTGGGCAATCAGCGCAAGGCCGGACTTAAAGCGCAGCAGCTTCCCATCCTTGGAGCGGGTGCCCTCCGGGAACAGTCCCAGCACCTCCTTGTCCACCGTCAATACCTGGATGGCGTTTTGGATGGCGCTCATGTCGCCCGCGCCGCGGGAGACCGGGAAGGCGTTCAGCCAGCGGATGACGTGCTTTAAGACCGGCACGTCGAACAGCTCGGCCTTGGCCATGTAGTGGATGGGGACCCGGCGGATGCCCTGGCAGACAATCATCGGGTCGATGGCCGAGCAGTGGTTGCTGGCCAGAATGTAGCCGCCTTCCTTCGGCTCATTTTCCCGGCCGAAGATCTGCAGCTTGAACCAGAAGTGCCACAGCAGATTGACGGCGCGGATTGCGATCTGATAAAACAATGTATTTCTTCCTTTCAGCGTGGATTAGATCGACAGGGAAAGCGCGGCGGCCCGCTGCACGATCAGCTTTTTGATGGCGTCGACCGTCTGCTCGAAGGTAAGGTTGGTCGAGTCGATCAGCACAGCGTCGTCGGCCTTTCGCAGGGGGGCCGCTGCCCGGCTGGAGTCCTGCTGGTCGCGGCGGAGAATGTCCTGCAAAATTTCCTCGTATGTCACCTCCTGCCCCTTCTGGATGTACTCCAGATGGCGGCGTTTGGCGCGGGACTCGTTGGAGGCGGTCAGGAAAATTTTCAGCTCAGCGTCGGGGATGACCACCGTGCCGATGTCCCGCCCGTCCATAATCAGGCTCTGCTTTTTGGCCATCTCCTGCTGCAGCCCCAGCAAAAAGGCGCGCACGCCGGGGATGGCGGAGACGTCCGAGGCGGCCATCGAAGCTTCCGGGCTGCGGATGGCTTCCGACACATCCTCCCCGTTTAAAAAGATGCGCTGGCCCGCCTGCGGATCGTAGGTGGTGTGCAGCTCGATCTGCGCAAGGCAGGGCAGCACCTGTTTTTCGTTTTTGGTGTCCAGTCCCTGCCGCAGGACATACAGCCCGATGCAGCGGTACATGGCGCCGGTGTCGACATAGATGATGGAAAGATCGTGGGCGATCCGTTTGGCGACGGTGCTTTTGCCCGCGCCGGACGGTCCGTCAATGGCAATGCGGATCATAGTGGATACCTCCCGTATCTGTATTCTTTTATTATATCATAGATTTGCAAAAAAAGGGGAGCGATTTTGAAAAAAATCTTTATTTGGCGTTTTGGGGGAAGTAAGCATAGTTGTGATCGACGGTGATGACGCAGAAATAGCTGCCCAAAGTCTGCACCTGCTGCTCGATGCGGCGGCTCAGCTCGCTGTCGCTTAGAGAAAAGCCGGGCGGAACCACCACATCAAAGACAAGGTTGGTGTGGGTGGGGCCGAACACCGCGCGGAAGTCGTGCATACTCAGGTTGGAATCGATGCCCGCCACGATCTGCTGCACCTGAGCGTGCAGCTGGTTTAACCGCTCGTCGTCGGTGACCACCGGGTCCATGTGGATGACCAGGTTGAGGTTCATCTCGTGGCCGACCTCCCGCTCGATGTTGTCGATGATGTCGTGGCTGACCAGAATGTCGCGGTTGGCGGGCACCTCGGCGTGGACGGTGGCAAAGACGCGGCCGGGGCCGTAGTTGTGTACCTGCAGGTCGTGGATGCCGATGACCCCGTCGTAGGCGGTGATCTTTTCCTCCAGCTCCTGGACCATCTGCGGGTCAGGCGCCTGGCCCAGCAGCGGGCTGCCGGTTTCCATAATGAGTTTGACGCCCGAGACGGTGATGAAAATGGCGACCAGCATGCCGACCCAGCCGTCAATGGGGACGGCGGTGAACTGGTAGACCAGCGTGCTCAGCAGCACCGCGCCGGTGGAAAAGACGTCGTTTAAGCTGTCGGCAGCGGTGGCCTGCAGCGCCTCGGAGGAGATGCGTTTTCCCAGGTTGCGGTTAAACATCCCCTGCCAGAGCTTGACGGCAATCGAGACGATGAGTACCAGATAGGTCAGCGCCGAGACACCTACCTCCTCCGGGTGCAGGATCTTCTCAAACGAGGACCCCATCAGCTCCAGTCCCAGCAGGATGATGATGAACGAGACCGCCATGCCCGAGATGTACTCCATGCGGGCGTGGCCGTAGGGGTGCTCCTCGTCGGCGGGCTTGCCGGCAATTTTAAAGGCCAGCAGGGTGATGACCGAGGAGCCGGCGTCGGACAGGTTGTTGACCGCGTCGGCGGTGACGGCGATGCTGCCGGAAAAAAGGCCGATCAGCCCCTTGATGATGCACAAAAAGATATTGGACAAAATGCCCACTGCGGCGGCCAGGGTGCCGTAGCGCTCCCGCACGTCGGTGCGCTGTACCTGCTGCCAGTCGGGGACAAAGCGTCGGATCAGAAATTCAATCATACAGTGATGCCTCTCTTTATTTGGAAATTGTCAAACACAGCTCCCTTATTGTATCGCAAAACCGGTGCGATTGCAATCGACCAGAAGGTTTTTTTCGGACGGGAATTGAGAAAGCGCAAAAGTTATGTTACACTGGAGCATGGAAATAAAAATCTCTTGCAGACAAAAGGGGGAAACGGTGTTGGAACAGAGCAGAAGGGCGCTGGAACTGGTCACCCGCATCGGTGAGGTGCTGCTCAAAAACGGCGGTGAGATTTTCCGTGTCCAGCAGACGATGCAGCTGGTGGCAAAGGCGTACGGCATCCCGGGATTTCAGGTGTATGTGCTGGCAAACGGGCTGTTTGTCTCGATGCAGGAGGAGGGCAGGACCATCACCCGGCCGGTGGAAAGCGGCGATGCAGCTGGCCAGGAGCACCTGTTTGGCCAGGAGCACCTGGCCAGCCAGGTGCGGTATGTGCCGCTGTCCTCGGTGCATCTGGGACGGGTGGCGGCAGTCAACAACCTCTCCCGCGAGATCGTGGCGCAAAAGTACAAGGTGGAGGAGGCCTCCCGGAAGATCGAGCAGATCGACAAGCTCCCCTTCACCAGCAACGCTGTGCAGACGCTGATGTCGGGCCTTGGCGCGGGGGCTTTCTGCATCCTGTTTGGCGGCAGCCTGCTGGACAGCGCGGCGGCCTTTCTCTCGGGGCTGGTGCTGTGGATCTTCGTGCTGTTTTTGACCGCGCGCGGCGCCAACAAGATCATGGTCAACATTCTGGCCAGCGCCCTGGTCACCGCCATGGGCGTGCTGTTCTTCCACCTTTTTTCCTTTGGGGACAGCATGGACATGATTGTCATCGGTTCGATTGTGCCGCTGCTGCCGGGCGTGCCGCTGACCAATTCGATCCGCGATTATCTGAATGGGGACTACCTTTCCGGCACCATCCGCATGATCGACGCGGTGCTGGTGGCCTGCTGCATCGCGCTGGGCGTCGGCATTGTGCTGCGGGTGTTCCAGTTGGTGACGGCTTAAAGGGAAGGAGGAAAGGACAATGTTCCAACTGCTGACACAGACGCTGGTGGCCTTTGTGGCCACGGTGGCTTTCGGGGTGCTTTTTCAGGTGCCAAAGGAGCAGTACGCCTTTTCGGGCATCTGCGGGGCGGCGGGATGGCTGTGCTATCTGCTGGTGATGCAGAACTACCCCTCCACCACCATCGCCTCCTTTGCGGCGGCGGTGGTGCTGACCATGATGTCCCGCATCTTTGCGGTGTGGCGCAAGACGCCGGTGACCGTCTTTTTGATCTGCGGCATCTTTCCACTGGTGCCGGGCGCAGGCATCTACTACACCGCTTATTATTTCATTATGGGGGACAACGCGATGGCGCTGTCCAAGGGGATTGAGACCATCAAGATCGCAGTGGCCATCGCGCTGGCGATTGTCTTTGTTTTCTCGATGCCCAATCCCGTAGCGGCGGCACTGCGCCGCAGAAAGTAGCTTTTTTCAAAAAGGAACCCCGGCCGGGGTTCCTTTTTGATCTTCCTGGACTGGCAGCCTCTGCAACGCCGAGGAGGGCGCTCCCCCCCTCCGCCCCCAAGCATCCTCGGAAGCAACGCACCTGCCGCGCCACGGATTGACAACTGAAAGTGTGCCCTTTGTAAGGCGTGGGAAGAAAACAAGACCAGTTTGCCCGCTCACTTAAAGTGGCAAATCGATCTGGGTCAGTGGCAGAAACCCTTTTGAGGGGGTAGCAGCACAATGTGCTGCAGGGGGAGCGAAGCGTCCCCCTTTAGGGGAGTACCCAGAGGGGAAACCCTTCTGGGAGATTCTTTGGTGACTTTCTCATCGGGGAGAAAGTCACCCGGGGTTTGGGGTGGAGCGCCCAAAAGGTGGGGTGCAGGGGCTGCCGTCCCGCAAAAGTCCTCCGCGGGAGGCCTCCCCCGAAAGAAAAGAAACGGTAAAATCCAGGTAAAGAGCAGGAAAAAATCGGTAGATTGTATAAGATTTTTTGATAAAAAGGATAAAAAGAGACAAAAAGATAGAAAGAAGGCATTGTTAACAGAAAAAATCTTGCACCAAAAAAGCAGGAATGATACAATATTTAAGATATTGCTTATGGATACGCGGTTTGCAGCTCTTTTTGTTTTTTGAAAATAGGGGTCAAACCGTCGTTTTGTCTTGTCCCAAAATTGTGGAAAATTTACATCCTTTCCCCAATTGGCTGCAAAAACGCCGCCGCAGCGGGGAAAGATAACGCTGTATGAGGGACGGGAAAACTTTAAAGCGAAATGGAGAACTGTGTTGTGAAGGAGAAAAAAGGCTTGAGCAGATACCGCAAACAGCTGGTGTTCCTGATGGATCTGTTCCTTGCAAATATCGTTTATTTTGTCATGATCTACTGGGTGCCGATCCGCAACGGCACAACCATCCAGCAGGTAATCGACTGGATGCCAAACTTCGGGCTGATGTTGCTGTGCCTGTGCGGCTTTTTGTGGGCATCCAAATCCTACGACAGCCTGTGGCGCTACGCCGAGACCGATGAGTATATCTCGATGATCCTGATGGGGGCGCTGGCCTATGTGGTCTACTTCATCCTGCAAAAGCTGCTGCCCATCCCCAAAATCCCCAGCGTGCTGTCGCTGTGCATCTACTCGATGTCGCTTTTGCTGATGATGACCGCGCGCTTTATCTACCGCAAATACCGCATGAAGGCAAACTCCAAAAGCCAGGAGCGAAAGGTGCGCTGCGCCATCATCGGCGCGGGCAACGCGGGTGTCAGTCTGCTCAACGAGATGAAGAACAACTCCTGCAACCACTATCAGCCGGTCTGCTTTTTTGACGACGACCCGGAAAAGATCGGCAAGTTCATCCACGGCATCGAGGTCAAGGGCAAAATCGACATGATGCCGCTTTTGCTGCGCAACACGATGGTCACCGAGATCATCTTCGCCATCCCCTCGGCCGACCCCATCCGCCGCAAGGAGATTCTGGAGATGTGCTCCACCCTGCACTGCCACGTCAAGGTGCTGCCCGATACCTTCGCTGCGGTGCAGAGCGGCAACCTCAGCCAGAATGTGCGCAACGTCAAGATCGACGATCTGCTCGGCCGCGAGCGCATCGTCTTTAACAATCAGGAAGTGTTCGATTTTCTGCGCGGCAAAGTGGTCATGGTCACCGGCGGCGGCGGCTCGATCGGTTCGGAGCTGTGCCGCCAGATTGCCAAGCGCGACCCCAAGGAGCTGGTGGTGGTCGACATCTATGAAAACAACGCCTACGACCTGCAGCAGGAGCTGAAGATGGAGTACGGCGGCAAGCTCAACCTGAAAATTGAGATCGCCTCGGTGCGCGACCGCGAGAAGGTGCGGGAGCTGGTGGAGTTCTACCGCCCGCAGATCATCTTCCACGCCGCCGCTCACAAGCATGTTCCCCTGATGGAGGAGTGCCCGGAAGAGGCGGTCAAAAATAACGTCTTTGGCACCTACAACGTGGTGCACGCCGCCGACGAGTTTGGGGTGGACAAGTTTGTGCTGATCTCCACCGACAAGGCGGTCAACCCCACCAACGTCATGGGCGCCACCAAGCGCTTCTGCGAGATGATTCTGCAGAGCATGAAGGGCGTCAGCAAGACCGAATATGCGGCGGTGCGCTTTGGCAACGTGCTCGGCTCCAACGGCTCGGTTATCCCGCTGTTCCGCCGGCAGATCGAGGCGGGCGGTCCGGTCACCGTCACCGATAAGCGCATCATCCGCTACTTTATGACCATCCCGGAGGCTGCCCAGCTGGTGCTGGAGGCCGGCGCGATGGCGGGCAGCTCGGAGGTTTTTGTGCTGGATATGGGCCAGCCGGTCAAGATTCTGGACCTGGCGGAAAACCTCATCAAGCTCTCCGGCTATGTGCCGTATGTGGACATCGACATTGTGGAAACAGGGCTGCGCCCGGGCGAAAAGCTGTACGAGGAGCTTTTGATGAAGAGCGACGGCCTGATTAAGACCACCAGCAGCAAGATCTTCATCGAGCGCCAGCAGGAAATCTCCCAGCAGGAGATGGACCAGAAACTGGAGATCCTGCGCCAGGCGCTGCAGCTCGGCGACCGCGAGAGCATCCGCCGCGCGATGAAGCGGGTGGTGCCAACCTTCCGTGACCCCGAGGAGGTCAACCGCGAGGCCAGCGAGCAGAACCGCCTGGAGCAGCGGGTGCAGGAAGGCTAAAAAGGGTTTGACAGCATAGGAAAGGGAAAGGAGAGTCCGACATGCATCAGAGCATTCAGGGCAAGGAAGTTACCTTTAAGGATGTGCTCATCCTGTTTTTTAAAAAGTTTGAGAGGATTTTGGCCGTCGCGCTCATCTTCGCCGTCCTCTTTGCGGCGTATGGGGCCTGGCGCGGCTACAGCGCCATCAGTGGGGAAAATATGCAGCAGCAGCTGGACGACTACCAGATTGCGTTGGACGAGTACAACGCCTCCACCCAGAGCCTGCGCGACACCATCGAGCGGGACCAGCAGCGGCTGGACAGCCTGCAGGCCTACACCGAGCAGAGCATCTACTACAATCTGGACCCCTACAATGAGGCGGTCAGCGAGCTGATCTTTTACATTGACACCGGCTACCAGATTGCACCCAGCCAGTACTACCAGAACCCCAACAAGACCGGAGAGCTGGTCAGCGCCTACTGCGACGCCTATCGCAGCGCCGAGCTGTACGAGGGGGTCAGCGACATCCTGGGCCAGGAGGTTGAGATCAAGTACATCGATGAGCTGCTGACCATCGAGCGCGCCGGCGACATCCAGATTCGGGACAGCGTGGGCAACGTCACCGTCAAGCACAGCGACGGCAACGAGGGCGTCATCGTCATCCGCGCCAGAGCGCAGGACGAGGAGACCGCCTCCGAGATCACCAGCTTTGTCTACAACTACCTGCGCGAGCAGTTTGGCGACACCATCGCCGAGCACACCACCACCATCATTTCCGACTCCACCATGCGCGTGATGGACAGCGAGTTGGAGCAGAGCCAGAAGCAGATGGTGGAGGACATCGCCAACCTGCAGGAGAGCATCAAGACCAACGAAGCCCAGCTGGATACCATGGAGCGTGATATGCCCCAACAGCCTTCCGCCTCGATGACCAGCGTGCTCAAGAGGGCGATTCTGTTCGGCATCATCGGCGGTGTGCTGGGCGGCGTCATCATCTGCCTGTGGGTGCTGCTTTCCTACCTTGCGGACAACCGTCTGGACGGCGCTTATCAGGTGGGCAAGCTCTATAACATTGAACTTTTTGCGGTCGTTTCTTCCGAGGAGAAGAAGCGCAGGCCGCTTTTCCATAAACTGATCGACTGCCTGGAGCAGAACGCCAGCCGCCGGCAGTTTGCCGGCCAGGAGAGCGCGGTGGACTATGCCGACGTCTCGGTCCGGTCGCTGGAGCGGCAGGGCCAGGGACTGCTGACGGTGGCGGCGGTGAGCAGCTGCCAGGACGAACAGGTGCAGAAGCTGCTGGACAGCTTTGAACAGAAGAGCGACGATGGGGTGCGCTACGTTGCCTGCCCGGCGGTGCTGTCCAACCCGGCCTCGATGGAGAAGGCCACCGGGGCGGACGCGGTGCTGCTGGTGGAGCGCAGCGGCGTTTCGCTCATCCCGCAGATGAACGCAGAGATCATCCGTCTGGAAAAGGCCGGACGGGAGATTGTGGGCATGGTGCTTGCAGAGTAAGCAGCAAAGCGAAGGGAGAATCGTTATGAAAATTCCGTTTTCTCCGCCGGATATCGGCGAAGCAGAGATCGCGCAGGTGGCGGATACCCTGCGCTCGGGCTGGATCACCACCGGCCCCAAGACCAAGGAGCTGGAGCGTCAGGTGGCATCCTTCTGCCACACCAGCCGCGCGGTGTGCTTAAACTCGGCCACCGCAGCCATGGAGCTGACGCTGCACCAGCTCGGGATTGGCCCGGGCGATGAGATCATCACCTGCGCCTACACCTACACCGCCTCGGCCAGCGTGGTCTGCCATGTGGGCGCAAAGCTTGTCCTGGTGGACTGCTGCAAGCCTTCAGACGGCGGCTCGGACTGCTACCAGATGGATTATGACGCATTGGAGCGGGCCATCACTCCCCGCACCAAAGCCATCATCCCGGTCGACCTGGGCGGCGTGGTCTGCGATTACGACCGCATCTTTGAGATTGTCGAGCGCAAGAAGGCGCTGTTCACCCCGTCGGACAACAAGATTCAGCAGGCGCTGGGCCGCGTAGCGGTCATGGCCGACGCCGCCCATGCCTTTGGAGCACAGTGGCACGGCAGGATGTGCGGCGAGATCGCCGACTTCACCTGCTTTTCTTTCCACGCGGTGAAGAACTTCACCACCGCCGAGGGCGGCGCTGTTACCTGGCGCGACCTGCCGGGCATCGACAACGAGGAAATCTATAAAAACTACATGCTGCTCTCGCTGCACGGCCAGTCCAAGGACGCGCTGGCCAAGACCCAGCTGGGCGCGTGGGAATACGACATCGTGATGCCGGGCTACAAGTGCAACATGACCGACATCATGGCGGCCATCGGGCTGGCACAGATGCAGCGCTATCCTGACTTGCTTGCCAGAAGAAAGCAGATCATCACCCGCTACAATCAGGTGATGGACACCCTGCCGGTCTCCTACCTCCGCCATTACGGCGAGGACTTTGCCTCCAGCGGGCACCTGTATCTGGTGCGGCTGAACGGGCGCGACGAGCAGTTCCGCAACGACTTTATTGTTAAGATGGCCGAGCGGGAAATCGCCACCAACGTCCACTATAAGCCCCTGCCGATGCACACCGCCTATAAAAAGCTGGGCTTTGACATCAAGGACTACCCGAACGCCTTCGCCATGTACCGCAACGAGGTCACCCTGCCGCTGCACACGCTGCTGACCGACGAGCAGGTAGAATTTCTGCTGGAAACCTTTGCCCAGCTGCTCAGGGACTAGGCGATGCGGCTCAAAGCATGGGAGGAGCTGCCCGACCAGCTCAAAACCGAAAGCGTGCGGCCCTACTACGACGCCCTGCGCAAAAAGCAGGGGGCGCTGTTTTGCAAGCGCCTGACCGATCTTCTGCTGTCGGCGGCGCTGCTGGTGGTGCTGTCGCCGGTGCTGCTTGTCTTGGCCATCTGCATCAAGCTCGACTCGCCCGGCACCGTCTTTTTCCGGCAGGTGCGGGTGACCCAGTACGGCAGGGAGTTTCGCATCTTTAAGTTCCGCACCATGGTGCAGGACGCGCCGAAGCTGGGCAGTGCGGTCACCGTCAAGAACGACATGCGCATCACCCGGATGGGCAGGCTGCTGCGCGGCTGCCGCCTGGACGAGCTGCCGCAGCTCATCAACATCCTTAAAGGGGAGATGAGCTTTGTCGGCACCCGACCGGAGGTGCCAAAGTATGTGTCCCAGTACACCCCCGAGATGATGGCGACGCTGCTGCTGCCCGCGGGGGTGACCTCCGAGGCGTCCATCCAGTATAAGGACGAGGACCGCCTGCTGGACGGGGCCAGCGACCCGGACAAGACCTACGTCGAGCAGGTGCTGCCCGGCAAGATGGCCTACAACCTGCAGAGCCTGCGGGACTTTTCCTTCTGGGGCGAATGGAAAACGATGCTGCACACCGTCACGGCGGTGCTGCATTAAAATATACAAATTGTAAAAGAGGGAACCGATATTACGATGAGGGTCTGGATTATCAACCACTACGCCATCCCGCCGTCGATGGGAGGGCTGGTGCGGCACTACTATTTCTCAAAATTCCTGCGGGAGCGCGGCAATCAGGTGCGCATCTTCACCGCCAGCGAAATCCACAACACCGACATCAACATGATCCGCGACGGCGCGCTCTACCGCGAGGAAACGATGGACGGCGTGCCCTATACCTTTTTAAAAACCCGCGACTACAGCGGCAACGGGCTGAGCCGCATCATCAACATGCTGGAATTTCCACTACGGATTCAACAGAGTGTAAATCGTTTTGCTAAGGCGGGCGAGCGCCCGGACGTCATCTACACCTCCGCACCGACCATCTTCGCGGCGGCCTCGGCGGTGATTGCGGCCAAGCGCCTTAAGGTGCCCTGCGTGGTGGAGGTGCGGGACATCTGGCCGGAGTCGATTGTCGAGTACAAGGGCATGTCCCGCAAAAATCCGATTATTGTGGCGCTGTACGCCCTCGAGAAGTGGCTCTACAAAAACGCCGACCGCCTGATCTTTACCATGGAGGGCGGCCCGGACTACATCAAGGAAAAGCACTGGGAAAACAAAATCCCGCTTGCCAAGATCGACAACCTCAACAACGGCGTCGACCTTGCCGAGTTTGACGAGAACTGCCAAAAATATACCCTCGACGACCCCGACCTGCTCGACGGGAGCACCTTCAAGGTGGTCTACACCGGCTCGATTCGTCTGGTCAACAACCTCGAAAAGATCGTCGAGGTGGCCGAGCGGATGCAGCAGATGGGGGAGGAGAAGATCCGTTTTTTGCTCTACGGCGACGGCACCGAGCGCGAGCAGCTCATCGAGAAGTGCCGGCAGAAGGGGCTTTGTAACATCCGCTTCCCCGGAAAGGTGGAGAAAAAGTACATCCCCTTTATCCTCTCAAAGTCGGACCTCAACATCAACCACGTCAAGCAGACCGGTATCATGCGGTTTGGCTGCAGCTTAAATAAACAGTTCGACTACTTTGCCAGCGGCAAACCGGTCCTCTCCGACCTGACGGTCAACTACGACCTGATTCAGCGCTACGGCGCGGGCGTCACTTTGCCCAATCAGGACACCGAGAGCCTGTGCCGGGAGATCTTGCGCTTTGCACACATGCCAAAAGACGAATATCAGGCCATCTGCCACAACGCCCGGCGCGCCGCCGGGGACTACGATTACCGAACGCTGACGGGGAAGCTGGAGGACATCCTCCAGACCGCCGTTTCCGATTACCGGGGGCGGTAGGCTTTTTCCCTTTGCGGGGAGGGCACCCCGCCCCATGCCCCGGGGGCTTTTGCGGGACGGTAGTCCCTGCACCCACCTTTTGGGCGCTCCGCCCCAACCCCCGGGTGACTTTCTTGCGAAAAGAAAGTCACCAAAGATTTGCCAGGAACCTCCTGGTTCCTGGACCTCCGGCACAAGGGGGAGACCCCCCTTGGATTCCCCCGGCTTCTGCTCTAGTGGTATTGGTTGCGGTCAATAAACCCCTCAAGCATCCTCGAGAGCAATACACCTGCCGCGCCACGGATTGACAGCTAAAAGTGTATCCCCTGTAAGGCGCGGGGAGAAAACAAGACCAGTTTACTCCACCTGCCCAAAGTGGCAAATCGGTCTGGATTAGTGGCTGGGACGAGCCCGTGTGCAAGCGAAGCGCAGCACGATAAGGGCGATCTTCCCGCACAAGGGAGTCCAGAACCGCAGGTTTTGGCGAATCTTTGCCTACTTTCTTTTCGCGAGAAAGTAGGCCGGGGTTTGGGGCGGAGCGCCCAAAAGGTGGATGCAGGGGCCACCGGCCTTGCAAAATTCCCCAGGAGGGGGAGGCATCCCCCCCTTCGCTAAAAAAACAATCGAACGATAGGAGAGAAAAAGGATGAAGGTTTGTCATATCTCCAGCGCCCATGCGCCCAATGATACCCGCATCTTCCATAAGCAGTGCGCCTCGCTGGCAAGGGCGGGTTACGACACCACCTTTGTGGTCAAGGCCAAGGACCCGCAGTCGGTGGGGGAAACCACCGAAAAGGGCGTGCGGGTCATCCAGGTGCCGGTGGACACCTCCTCGCGCCTGAAGCGGATGCTCTTCGGCGCCAAGGCCGTCTACCAGAAGGCTCTGGAGGTGGACGCGGACATCTATGAGTTCCACGACCCTGAGCTGCTGCCATACGGCCTGAAACTGGCCAGAAGGGGCAAGCGGGTTATCTTTGACAGCCACGAGGACTACCCGACTCAGATCATGGAAAAGGGCTGGATTCCCGTCCCGCTGCGCAGGCTCATCTCCGGGGCCTATAAGGCCTATGAGACCCATGTGGTCAAAAATCTGGACGCGGTGCTCTTTCCGTGTCTCAAAAACGGGGTCAACATTTTTGAGGGCAGGGCAAAGCGGGTGGTCATCATCTCCAACGCTGTCATGCTCGAGGAGGTTCCTCAACAGCTGGACTTCTCCCACAAGGAGGACAAAACCATCTGCTGCACCGGCAGCCTGACCTACCAGCGCGGCATCACCCACCTGATCAAGGCCGCCTATAAGGCCGGGGCCAGGCTGATTCTGGCGGGCAGGTATGAGTCCGAAGCCTACCAGCAGGAGCTGGAAGCGATGCCGGAGTACGCCTGCGTCGAGTATCTGGGATACCTTGACCGGCAGGGTATCGCCGAGGTGTATGGCCGGTCGCGCATCGGCATGTCCACCATCCTCAATGTCGGCCAGTACGCAAGCCTTGACAACTTTCCGACCAAGGTTTATGAATACATGGCGGCAGGACTGCCGGTCATCGTCTCGGATTATCCGTTCATGCGCCGCTCGGTGCAGGAGGACGGCTTCGGCGTGGCGGTGGACCCGGCGGATACCGATGCCATCGCCGCAGCCATCCGGCAGATTCTCTCCGACCCGCAGGCCGCCGCCCGGATGGCCGAGAACGGCCGCCAGGCTGTCCTGCACAAATATAACTGGGGAATCGAGGAGGAAAAACTCCTCGCCCTCTACCGCAGTCTGGAGGAAAAATAGAGGGGGAGGCCCCTTTGCTCCCCCCCAGCCCTCAGGCGTTCAGAGCCTACCCCCGTGCCACGGATTGACAGCAGGAAGTGTGATCTCTGTAAATCTCAGGGAGAAAATAAGACCAGTTTGCCCACAAACTCAAAGTGGCAAATCGATCTGGACTAGGGGCTGGGACGAGCCCGTGTGCAAGCGAAGCGCAGCACGACAAGGGCGATCTTCCTGCACCGCAGGATTCCAAAGGGCGGCAGCCCTTGGAGATTCTTTGGTGACTTTCTCATCGGGGAGAAAGTCACCCGGGGTTTGGGGCGGAGCGCCCAAAAGGTGGGTGCAGGGACTACCGTCCCGCAAAATTCCCCGGGGGTTTGGGGCACGGCGCCCAAAAGTGGGAATGGTTTTCGCCAGAGAAAGAAAAAAGGAGTTTTCCTCATGTTAACCTTCATCCTCTCCAGAGGAGTTCCGACACCAAAATATTCGACCAACGGCATCTTCGAATTCGATCAGGCCCGCGCCTTAAAGCAGGCGGGCTGCAACGTCGTCTTTCTGGCGCTGGACCTGCGCTCGGTGCGCAGGACAAGGCCCTGGGGTTTTCAGTCCTTCGAGAAGGACGGCGTGCCGGTGAGGGTGCTGAGCGTCCCGCTGGGCAATATCCCAAAGCAGATCTTCTACCCGCTGGGCCAGTGGGCCTTCGGTCTGCTCTACCGCCGGGCAGTGCGGGAATTTGGCCGTCCGGATGTGCTGCACGCCCACTTCACCGACTACGGCTATCTGGCATGTCCGCTGGCCCGCAGGGAGCAGCTCCCGCTGGTGCTCACCGAGCACTCTTCTCTGGTCAATCAGGACACGCTGCCCAAGGACATCGAGCAGGCAGCCAAAACCGCCTTCACCCAGGCCGACACCCTGATTGCGGTCAGCCCCGCGCTGGCGCACCACATGGAGCAGCACAGCGGGCGGCACGTTGAGTGGATTCCCGACATGGTGGACACTGAGCTGTTTGCCTACAGCGACCGCCACGAGCGCCAGAAGGCGCTGGAGCAGGAGACCGACCTCAGCGAGGACAGCGGCGGATTCTCCATTCTCAGCTGCGGCAACCTGCGGCGCATCAAGCGGATGGACGTGCTGATTAAAGCCTTTGCCCAGGCATTCCGCGAGTGCCCGCAGGTGACTTTGACCATCTGTGGACAGGGCGAGGAGGAAGGGATGCTGCGCAAGCTGATCTTTGACCTTGGCATGACCGGCCGCATCGAGCTGACCGGCCTGCGTCCCCGCCGGGAGATCGCCCAGCGGCTGCAGGAGGCGGATTGCTTCGCGCTGGCCTCGGTGTCCGAGACCTTCGGTGTCTCCTATCTGGAGGCGCTGTCCTGCGGGGTGCCGGTCATCGCCACCCGCTGCGGCGGGCCGGAGTGCTTTGTCAACGAGCACAACGGCATCATGGTCGAGCCGGACAATGTGGACGACCTTGCCAAGGCGATGCAGACGATGTATTACAACATCAGCTACTACAACCGCGCCGAGATTGCCCGCAAAATCCGCGAGGACTATTCGGCGCAGGCGGTCGCTTCCCGCCTGATGGAGCAGTATGATCGGCTGGCACGCCGCGCCGGCTCCGAGCTGGTGGGCAGCTTCTCCCGATAAAATTTACATAATTTTGCTTTACACCCGGCCTTTGCCGGATTATCATAAAAGGAGGGAACAGGGAAAATGGAACAGTCGCAGTATATTCGCGCCAACAAGGGCTTTTCCTTTCTTTGTGTGCCCAGGGAATTTTGCGCGGCGGTGGTGCTGCTGTGGGGCATCAATCCCGCATCGTTTCTGTATAACTGGGCCATCTACGCCGGCGTGGTGCTGCTGTGGGCCTGCTTTGCTGCCGCCTCCGAGTGGAAGCGCTTCTGGAAAACGGTGTTCCACCCGGCGATGCTGTTGAGCCTGGCGTGGCCGGTGCTGCTCTTTGTCTATGCGCTGGCCGGGCATGTGGAATTTCCGTTCCACCACCTTCTGATGCCCATCTTCTACCTGCTGTTCTGGTTTTATGTCTCGCTGCCCGACCGGTTTGCAATGAAGCTGCTCACCTTTGTGACCACAGCCTATTATCTGCTCATCAACGCCGGTACCGTGCTGGCGCTGCGGCAGAACCCGGACGTCTCCCGCCTGCTGGCAAACGGCGACCCCACCGTCACCGGCCCCTTAGCCAGCCCCTTCACCGGCGGCTTCCAACACATCTATTCGCTGACCATGTTCACCGTGGCGGTGGTGGGCATCCTCTGGTACTACCGTCCGCGCATCTTTGAGACGGTGGGCTGGGGAATCGCGGTGCTGCTGGGGCTGCTGACCATCGTGATGTCCAACTACTCCTTTGCCATCCTCTTTGTCTTTGCCTTTTCGCTGCTGGTGCTCTGCCGCCTGCCAAAGCGGGGCGGCCCGACCGCCGCAATCCTGCTGATCTGTGCGCTGGCGGCGATTGTGGTGCTGCCAAACCTCTACCGCATCTTCTACTTCATCGCCGAAAACACCGACAGCCTCAAGATGCAGCTGCGCTTTATCGAGGTGGGCAACCTCCTGAGCGGTACCGGCATCACCGAGGGCAGCGACGCGGGCACCCGCATCGAGCTCTACACCGCCTCGCTCAAAACCTTCTTGAGCGCCCCACTGTTCGGTGTCGGGGATTTGATTCTCAAGACCGCCGAGGACCCGCGCTCGATTGTCGGCGGGCACTCGATTGTCTGCGACTACCTGGCCTACTACGGGCTTGTGGGCAGCATCCTGTTCCACAGCATCCTGATTGCCAACTTTTACCGCATCGAAAAACTGCTGGACCGCCGGGGAAGATTTTTGTACCTGGTCGTCTTTGTGTTATACTATGTGCAGATCACCGTCAACGCCGGCTACAACGAGCCGCTCATTGAGGTGCTCTACCTGCTGGTGCCGAATCTGCTGATCCTCACCGGCGAGCGCACCGCGCGCCAGCGGGAACAGGCGGCGCCGGCACAGCCCTCCCGCTACATTCGCCAGCGTCCGGCACAGTGGTAACGCGCACGGAAAGGAGAACCGATGGATAAACAAAAGCTGCTGTCCTATTGGGACAGGCTGTGGGAAGGGATCGGCACGCTGCGGCGGCGCGGCTTTTTCCACATCATCGCGGGCTCGACGCTCGCCAAGATCGCGGGCTTTGTCTCGGTGTTTTTTCTGCCGCGCTTTCTTTCCAAGGCCGACTACGGGCTGCTGACCTATGTGGATAACATCCGCAACTACGTCATGCTCTTTAACGGCCTGGGCATCACCCAGGCTACCCTGCGCTACTGCGCGCAGGAGGGCAGCGACGAGGAGAAGAAGGGCTACTTCATCACCACCCTCAAGGTCGGCATCGCAGCCGACGTGGCGCTGATTGTGGTGACCATGGCGGCCTACCTGGTCGTCCCGTTCCCCTTTGAGGGGGCGCGCTTTCAGCTGGTGCTCTCCTCCTGCCTGCCGGTGCTCTACTTTTTGTTCACCGACATCCAGCTGCTGCTGCGGGCCACCTTCCAGAACCAGCGCTATTCGGTCTACAACTTCACCTATTCGTTTTTGCTGATGATCTTCCAGATCGTCTTTGCGGTGCTCTGGGGCGTCACCGGCGTCATGGTCAGCCGCTATATCTCGATGGCGCTGTGCGCGGCGATGGGCTTTTTGCTCATCCGCGACCTGCCGCTGATGAAGGTCAAGGCCCTGATGCCCGACCGGGCGCAGGTCAAGCAGATGATCCGCTTTGGCATCGTGATGCTCACCGCCTCGGCCACCTCCCAGGTGATGAGCTACAACGAGACCTTCATCGTCGGCCAGCTCTTAAAGGACGAGGAGCTGCTGGCCGAATACCGGGTGGCGGCCAACATCCTTTCGATCTCATTGTTTCTGCTCGAGGCGCTGCTGGTCTTTATCCTGCCGTACTTTATCCAGCACATCCGGGATAAAAAATGGATCTGGGAAAACTACAAAAAGCTCTTTGCCATCAACGGCGTGGTGATGACCGTCTTTCATCTGGGACTGTTCATCTTCGCAAAGCTGTATCTATATATCTTCGCAGGCCCCGAGTATATGGGCGCGGCGCCGCTGGTGCGGATGTTCCTCATCGCCTCCTGGATTCAGGCGGTGTTCCGCGGAATCTCCGGCAACATTCTGGCGGTGACCGGCGAGGAGAAGTTTAACCTCAAAATCAACATCGTCTTTGTCGTTGTCCACGCGGTCATCGATGTGGCGGCGGTGAAGATGCTGGGCATCTACGGCGCAGCCATCGCGCTGATTGTTGTTTACTTGTTGTCAGGGCTCATCATGAACCTTCATTTAAGAAATATATGCAAATCACAGATAGGAGAGATCACAAATGATGAAAAATGAAATGCTCCGCAAGATTGAAAACAGAGAGATCGTTGTCGGAGTAGTTGGTCTGGGCTATGTCGGCCTGCCGCTGGCGGTCGAGAAGGCCAAAGCGGGCTTTAAGACCATCGGCTTCGACGTCCAGGCGCAGAAGGTGGAGATGGTCAACGCCGGCCACAACTACATCGGCGACGTGGTGGACAGCGACCTTGCCGGCATTGTCAAGAGCGGCATGCTTTCCGCCACCACCGACTTCAGCTTTGTCAAGGATGTCGACTTTGTCGCCATCTGCGTGCCCACCCCGCTGGACGCGCACCAGCAGCCGGACATCAGCTATGTCCGCGATTCCGCAACCTCGGTTTCCAAATACTTAAAGAAGGGCACTATGGTTGTCCTGGAATCCACCACCTACCCGGGCACCACCGAGGAGCTGATTAAGCCGATCCTCGAGCAGGGTTCCGGCTTAAAGTGCGGCGAGGACTTCTACCTCGGCTTCTCGCCGGAGCGCGTCGATCCAGGCAACCTGATCTATAAGACCAAGAACACCCCGAAGGTTGTCGGCGCCATCGGCAAGGACGCCACCGAGGTCATCGCCGCCATGTACCGCGCGGTGCTGGACGGCGAGGTCTATGAGGTATCCAGCCCGGCGGTCGCCGAGATGGAGAAGATCCTCGAAAACACCTACCGCAACATCAACATCGGTCTGGTCAACGAGCTGGCCATGCTCTGCAACGAGATGGGCATCAGCATGTGGGAGGTTGTGGACGCGGCTAAGACCAAGCCCTACGGCTTCCAGGCGTTCTATCCGGGACCGGGTCTGGGCGGACACTGCATCCCGCTGGACCCGTACTACCTCTCCTGGAAAGCCAGAGAGTACGGCTTCCACACCTCGATGATCGAAAGCTCGATGATGATTAACGACAAGATGCCGGAATACTGCGTCGACCGCGCCGCAAAGCTCCTGAACCGCCGCGCCAAAAAGGCGATGAACGGCTCGAAGGTGCTGGTGCTGGGTGTCGCTTACAAACAGGACATCGACGACTACCGCGAGAGCCCGGCGCTGCGCGTCATCGAGGAGCTGGAGAAGGAGGGCGCAGTCGTCACCTACTTCGATCCATGGGTTAAGGAGTATAAATATAAGGGTCAGGTCCGCCAGAGCATCCCGGCGCTCACCGAGCAGGTGCTCAAGGACGCAGACCTTGTCATGGTCACCACCGCCCACACCAACGTCGACTACGACATGGTGCAGAAGAACGCGGCGCTGATCTTCGACAGCAAAAACGCGATGAAGAATATCCAGAACCGCGACAACATCGAGGTTCTGTAAGACGGCGCTTCAGGCTCATGCCCGGCCCCTCGGGCTGGCATGGGCCTTTGGCCGGTAAAGACTAAAAGAGGGAGAAGGTCAACAAGATGAAATATGCGTTAATCGGCTGCGGCAGAATCGCAACCAACCACGTCAAGGCGGTGCTCAACAACCATCTGGAGTTCGCAGCCGTCTGCGATGTCGTCCCCGAGCAGATGGAAAACCTGCTTGCCAAGCATGAGCTGCAGAACGACAGCTCGATCCACCGCTACACCGACTATAAGGAAATGATCGAACAGGAGCAGCCGCAGCTGGTCGGCATCGCCACCGAGAGCGGTGTCCACGCCGAGATTGCTCTGTACTGCATCGACCACGGCGTCAATGTCATCATCGAAAAGCCGATGGCGATGAGCATCGCCGACGCCAACGAGATCATCCGCCGCAGCGAGGAGAAGGGCGTCAAGGTCTCTGCCTGCCACCAGAACCGCTTTAACGTAGCGGTGCAGCAGATGCGCAAGGCGCTGGAGGCGGGCCGCTTCGGTAAGCTCTCCCACGGCTCGATCCACGTCCGCTGGAACCGCAACCGCGACTACTACGACCAGGCCAAATGGAGAGGCACCTGGGCGCAGGACGGCGGCGCGCTGATGAACCAGTGCATCCACGGCATCGACCTGCTGCGCTGGATGATGGGCGAGGAGATCGACGAGGTCTACGGCGTTACCCGCCAGCAGTTCCACCACTACCTCGAGGCTGAGGACATCGGCATGGCGGTTGTCAAGTTTCAAAACGGCGCGGTAGCTACCATCGAGGGCACCACCAACGTCTACCCGAAGAATCTGGAGGAGACCCTCTACCTCTTCGGCGAGAACGGCACCGTCAAGCTCGGCGGCAAATCCACCAACAACATCGATGTATGGGACTTCGCCGACGAGGGCGAGGAGGATCAGAAGAACAAGGGCCTGCAGGAAGCGACCAGCAACGTCTACGGCAACGGCCACACCAGCCTCTATGCCGATATGATCGACGCCATCGAGCACGACAGAAAACCGTATGTCGACGCCCACGCCGGCAAGAACGCGCTGGAGCTGGTGCTGGCCATCTATAAGAGCCAGAAGGAAGGCCGCCCGGTCAAGCTGCCGCTGGAAAATTTCGCAAGCATCGACATGAAGGGCGAGTTCTAGCAGGCGGCACCCAGCTTCTGAAAAATAAAGTTTTCGCCCGCCTTTTTCAAAAGGCGGTCGCACGCCGCAGCGGGCGAAACACCTTTTCGTCAGGCGCCTTTTGGAAGGAGGAGGAAATCTGCTAAGCGGATTTCCTTCGGGGCCCTTTTTGTAAGAGAAAAAGGGCCCAGGAAACTGCCGGTTTGCACCATCCACGGCAACCTTCCGGTGGACGGTTGCCGTGCTGTCAGCAAGACCTTTTCAAAAGGCGGTCGTCCGCCGCAGCGGGCGAAACCCCCATATCATCATTTTTCATAAAATCGTTCCCGCACAATCGCCCCGTCCAAGACGGCAAGAACTCAGGTACCGTCAGCGATGTCTGCCAGAAAAAATGGCGCGCGATGAGAGCGCCATTCGGTTGAGAGGCACAGGCTTGCACTGGGCAGAAGCTCCCCGCAGGAGAATGAAGTCCAGCGCAGAAACCCTCTCCTATCTATACCCCGTTTGCCCCCCAAAGTTGTACGCAAACGTGCAACTTTGGCAGTCAAAATTTTGCGTTCAGCGGGTAGACGAGAGGAAGAGGTGCTTCGCTGTCTCCTCCGGTTGTTGTGAGCAGGGCGGAGCGGACCGGGAGAGGCGCTTCGCTGTCTCCCTCACGGGGATTGAGCTTCTACAGCCGAAAAATCTTCCACCGGAAGGTTTTTCGGGGCTGCGGAGAGACGGGAGTTTCTTGGAAACCTTTTCTCTTACAAAAGGTTTCCCGAAGCTAATTTGCGCAGCAAATTAGCTCCTCCTTTCCCAAGGCGCTTGAACGATTAAGGTTTTTCGCTCGCTGCGGCGAGCGACCAGGGTTTCACCCTGGACCTACCAGCTTTTGAAAAAGCTGGACCAAAACTTTTATTTTTGTCTTTGATTTGGAAGGAGCGTTTTCCATGCCGGATTATTTCGTACACCCAAGCAGCTACATCGACCCCAACGTCTCGATCGGCAGCGGCACCAAAATCTGGTTCTTCTGCCACATCCAAAGCGGCGCGGTCATCGGGGAAAACTGCTCCTTCGGGCAGAATGTCAACGTCGCCGCCAACGTGAAAATCGGCAACGGCGTCAAGGTGCAGAACAACGTCTCGATCTACGAAGGGGTGGAGCTGCAGGACTATGTTTTCTGCGGGCCGTCGATGGTCTTTACCAACGACCTGACCCCCCGCGCCAAATACCCCAAAGGCTCTGCGGGCTACAAAAGGACGCTGGTCAAGGAGGGGGCCTCGATCGGGGCCAACGCCACCGTCGTCTGCGGCCACACCATCGGCCGCTGGGCGCTGATCGGCTCGGGCGCGGTGGTGACCCACGACGTCCCCGACCACGCGCTGATGCTCGGCGTGCCTGCCCGCCAGGCCGGCTGGGCCTGCGAGTGCGGCCGGATTCTGGACAAGACCCTCCACTGCCCCGCCTGCGGACGCAGCTACCGCGAGGAGGATACGGGGCTTGTGGAGGAACGATAAACAGCGTACAATCAACAGAGAGGAGAAAGCCTCATGGAATTTCGTGATTTGAAAAAGCAGTATCAGGTGCTCAAGCCGCAGATGGATGCGGCCATCGCGCAGGTGCTGCAGGACTGCAACTTCATCAGCGGCAAACAGGTGGCCGAGCTGGAGGAAAAGCTGGCACAGTATGTGGGCGTCAAGCACTGCGTCACCTGCGGCAACGGCACCGATGCGCTGAGCCTTGTGATGATGGCCTGGGAAATAAAGGAAGGGGACGCGGTGTTTGTGCCGGACTTCACCTTCTTTGCCAGCGCGGAGGTGGTCGCTTTTGAGGGAGCGACCCCGGTCTTTGTCGATGTGGACGAGCGTTCCTTCAACATCGACCCGGACAAGCTGGAGCAGGCCATCTGCGCGGTCGAGCAGGAGGGCAAGCTGCGCCCGCGCGCGGTGGTGGCGGTCGACCTGTTTGGCCAGCCTGCCGACTACCGCCGGATTGAGGAAATCTGCCGCAGGCACAACCTCCTGCTTCTGGAGGACGGCGCGCAGGGCTTTGGCGGCATGCTGGACGGCAGGCGCGCCTGCAGCTTCGGCGACGCGGCGGCCACCTCTTTCTTCCCGGCAAAGCCGCTGGGCTGCTACGGCGACGGCGGCGCGGTGTTCACAAATGACGACAATTTAGCCGAGCTGCTGCGCTCGCTGCGCATCCACGGCAAGAGCCCGGTCAGCAAGTACGACAACATCCGTATCGGCATCAACTCCCGTCTGGACACCCTGCAGGCGGCGGTGCTGCAGGTCAAGTTCGAGGCCTTCCGGCAGCATGAGCTGGAGGATGTCAACCGCGCGGCCGAGCTGTACACCCAGTACCTGGGCGACATCGTCAAGACCCCGGTGATTCCGGAGGGCTTTTATTCCAGCTGGGCGCAGTACACCATCATTCTGGAAAGCCGCGAGCAGCGCGACAGGGTGCAGCACGCGCTCAAGGAACAGGGTATCCCGACCATGATCTACTACCCCAAGCCGATGCACCTGCAGGGCGCCTTTGAGCAGCTGGGCGGCAGGGAAGGGGATTTCCCGGTTTCGGAGCGGCTGTGCGGACAGGTGCTCTCGCTGCCGCTGCACCCCTATCTGGCCGAGGAGGACATCAAGTTTGTCTCCAACGCCATCCGCTCTGCGCTGGAGCGGTAAGAAACCTTCGACAAGCAGATAACGGACCAACTGGAGGAAATTTGCGATGAAGATCAAAAAAGCAGTGATCCCGGCGGCGGGGCTGGGAACCAGAGTGCTGCCCGCATCCAAATCGATGCCCAAAGAGATGCTGCCGATTGTGGACAAGCCCGCCATCCAGTACATTGTGGAGGAAGCGGTCAAGAGCGGCATCGAGGACATCCTGATCATCACCAGCCGCGGCAAAACGACGGTGGAGGACCACTTCGACCGCAACCCCGAGCTGGAAGCAAGGCTGCTGGCCAGCAAAAAGCAGGAGGTCTATGACCAGATGGTGGCCATCTCCCACATGGCGAACATCCAGTATGTGCGCCAGAAGGAGACCAAGGGCCTGGGCCACGCGGTGCTGTGCGCCAAGGCCTTTGTGGGCAACGAGCCGTTCGCGGTGCTGTACGGCGACGACGTCATCATCGGCGGCGAGCGCCCGGCCTGCCGGGAGCTGTGCGAGGTCTATGACGAATACGGCCTGGGCGTGGCCGGCATCAAGCCGGTGCCGATGGAGGACATCAGCAAGTACTGCTCGCTGGCAGTGGAGCCGGTGGAGGGGAAGGAGCGGGTGTTCCACCTGACCGACATGGTGGAAAAGCCCTCGCTGACCGAGATCCTCTCCAACTATTCGATTTTGGGCAGGGTGGTGCTGCCGCCGGAAATCTTCCCGATTCTGGAAAAGACCCGTCCCGGTGCGGGCGGCGAGATTCAGCTGACCGACGCCATGAAGGTGCTGGCCAAGACCAGGGGCATGATGGGCGTCGAGTACACCGGCACCCGCTACGACATGGGCAACAAGTTCGGCATCCTGCAGGCCATCGTCGAGGTGGCGCTGCAGCACCCGGAGGTGCAGGACCAGTTCCGAGATTATCTCCGGGGCATTGCCTCCAGATTATAGAAAAAGCCAAAACACTGGCAGAACGGTATAGTTCTGCCGGTGTTTTTTTGTACGAAGCGGATATTGCAACGGGAAAGGAAAAGGTCTATAATGAAGTTAAACAAATAGATTGTAATTTTTGGAGGGGAAATTATGAAGCGTGAACAAAAAGCCTTTGTGATGTTGATGGCAGCCTGTATGGCCTTTACCGGAATCTCCAGCCTGATGTCGGCTTCCGCCGCGCCGGTCTCGTTGAAGCAGGCGCAGATCGGCAACTATCTGGACGATGGCGCCCGGAATGAAACTTCCCCCGCCGAGATTGTCCTGCCCTCCGGCCGCAAGGTCATCAAAAAGACAGATGCCTCCGCCCCGAAAACCACCAGCAAGGTGGTCAGCCTGGAGCAGCAGGAGCAACAGCAGGTCACCGCCACCAAGGATGGCCGCCGGGTCATCAAGGCCAAGAAGGCAGCGGCCCAGACCGAAGAGGAACAGCCGCGCGCCAGCCTGTCGATGGCGGCAAGAGGATAACGGATGAAGCGGATTGTCCTGAGCGCGGACGGCGACCGGATGGTGTATCTGGTGCCGGATGAGGTGGCGGAGCAGCTGGAACGGTACTGCGACCGTTTCTGGACCTGGATGCAGCAGAGCCCGCACGCGGCAAAATACCGGGTGGGTGGCTGTTGCTGTTACAACGAGGCGGATTTCATCGACTACCTGAACCGCTGGGTCTTTCCACAGCAGCCGTCTGAGCTGGTGGAGAATCTGGGGTGGATTGACTTTGACAGCCCGCTCCCTGAGCCGTACCGCGATTGCCCGCAGTTTAACTTTTAAGCTCACAGCAAAAAATAACAAAAACAGACCGATTTCCCACCGTAAGACAGGTGGCCAATCGGTCTTTTTGTTTTGCCAAGCAACGCAAAAAATTGATAAAGCCGCAGCAAAGGTTGCACATCTGCGTGCAACTTTTGGGGTGTTTCGGGGTATAGGTGAAGGGGAAATATCTGGATGCGAAGCGCGTCTTATGACAACCAACTCACAGCAGGCAGGCCGGTGGTTGTCATAGAAGGGCAGATTTGATTCATATTTTGTTCATATTCTGCGTCCGATTCCGACAACAAGCTCCCTCGGTTGTCGGCTCGGTTGTCAGGCTGGTTGTCGCAATAAATGGCTTATTTAAGCCACAAAATAGCCATTTGACAACAAAGACAACCAACTATATATAAAAAAGAAATATAGATAATAGGGGATATATAGGAGAGAAAAAGTCTTGACCCCCTTGGTTGTCATTGTCGGTTGTCAGCACCCTGTCGGCTGTGTCCTGCCTCCTGATCAGCCCCCTTCTGCTATGTACGGCCCGCACTCCCCACCGGGTATCCAGCAGTTTTCCCTGGATAAGGGAAAGGAAAATCGGCAGCCCCTGCTCCCTACCCAGCGCAGAAGCAACACGAACCCTTAGTTCGCCCACCTGCCGCGCCACGGTTTGACAACAGAAGGTGTGACCTTAGTCAATCCCGGGGAGAAAAAAGACCGATTTTCCCCACCCATCTCAAAGTGGCAAATCGGTCTGGGTCAGTGGCACAAACCCTTTCTGGGGGGAGCAGCGCACCGCGCTGCTGGGGGGATGATAATGCCCCCCAGCTGGGGTCCAGGGGCGCAGCCCCGGCACGCCTTT